>LFCJ01004698.1_pt1 | contig 10017 bp, 8 predicted proteins | sample 643141 | NCBI WGS metagenome assembly LFCJ01 (sample SAMN03766243, study PRJNA286221) | soda lake metagenome | biome: soda lake; feature: Kulunda steppe; material: water; isolation source: sample B1-Br-g2 brine of Lake Bitter-1 | place: Russia: Kulunda steppe | collected 2010-07 | reverse complement strand
CTCCTCGCCCTCAACAACAGGCAGCTTTCTCGGCCTGTCAACAGGCCTGGGAGATGGGGGAGGGGGCTGGGCTGCTATGGCCGCTGCCTGCTGCTTCTCATGCTCCTCCACCCAACGAGCAATGTCGGGATCCAAGCGGATGCGGAGCTCCCTGGGTTGCTCATCACTGAAGCGCTTCCATTTTGTGCAACCTACATCAAATAGTGTCCTTTGACCCTCTGGAGCATGTGGCTCCATGGTCGGCCCCTGGAGGACCTCGGCTTAAAACCTGGATGCTACGCGTGGTCTTGATAAAAGTAATTTTCAAACGGATTTCAGATAGCGAGGGCCCCCAATAATTATCTAATTATTCGCGGTAACCCTAGGAGCGATACGGTATCTCTTTCAAGCAAGAAGCATGTGCCAATTTGCTAGCAACAATAGTCAACACATGCTTAAAAAAAATGTTTTACAAATAGTTGTGAGGTAGGGACAAAACCAAACGTGAGGTTCTCCCTTGGCACATTAAAAGCTGCGACCAAATCCAGACAAGTTTGATCCAAGAAAGACAAGAAGCTACTCACATGTGCCAAGGTTGAGGCGACCATTCGTGATGGGGATGTTCAAAGAGCAGCCTGCCATGCAAGCGAGCACAAGCTTGCACATGTAAGCCCAAACCAGGGCATGCAGCTGAGCTCGAGCTAAAAAATTATCTGGTCATGCAACAATGCAAATACATGACTCGAAAAGGTGTGTTTTGCTATCCTACTGCAATTGACCCGTTTAACTACTGTAGCATCCTCTTGAGATGTGGGCGTGCAAGGCCTGCTCATATTGTGGGCCTGTGGGGGAACTGCTTGCCGGCCGATGTGCAGCATTTGTTTGAACCCAATGCCCGTGGGAGGATGCCAATGGCTTGGCTTACTTGTCCTGTGGCACATTTCGGATGGCTCAGATGACCTTGCCTGCACAATTTGATGCAATGTACACCCGAGCCATGCATGGGAAAACGCCGCTGCGCAGAAACTCACCAAACAAGGAGCTCTTCACGTGAGCAGGCATATCATCAGGACCTTCAGCTGTGTGGATCCAGCGGATGGAACCCGACTGTGAATGCAGGGTCAGGACAGATGTAGCATCTTCTGAAAGGTGCCTGTTGTCTCTATCTAACCATTAATCGCAGTACAGCCATACAGAAGCGCAGTGGCAGACTATCTAACATGCTCACCTCAGGAACAGCCTTGTTCAAAAAGGTCTCCATATCTTCCCTGCGGGTAATCTCGTTCAAAAACCAGTGGTGTGCTTGAGCTAAACAACCTCAAAGCCCACTGTATCTTCGTAAGGTTATACAATGCGCACCTGACATCTGGATCACAATTTTCGTTGATAGTTATGCTGGCACTGCGCAGAGAAAAAGGTAGTTAGGGGCATGATGTGTGCAGTGAGTGTAGGCGAGGATCTGATGAGGTTTGGGGGGAGGGCGTTGAGGAAGATGGGCATGAGTGTGGGTACAGGTGGTCAGGCACAGATGTGCGCGGTAGAAGGGGACCCACGCTGCCAAGAACAAGGCCTGCACATCTCTCACCTAGAGTGTTGACAGAAAACGTTGCAAATGCCAATTTTATAATGTGAAAGGTCGTTGCTAATGGCCGCAAGCACCTACGGGCACGCTGCGCTAATCAGTGAGCCGCACATGCTAGCTAATCAGTGATCTGCATATCAGGTGGCAGGCCTGCTGCACTGATGCACCTTGTCATGCACTAAGTGGCAACCTCGGGGATACGCTGGGAGCTTGATGGTCTGCTGGGAGTATGGCATACTTTCAAGTTGTTGAGGTAGTTATTCTAACTTATATTCATCAAAAGCAATCTAAAACAATTTTGAAGTCGGCATCCTTTTTTTGAGCTCTTGTTTTAGGGTTTAATCCAGCGGTGCTCAAGATCAAATTTAATGTCAAAAACTTGAACCAAGATGATAACCAGGTTATAGGCTGCCTGTGCGTGTGTGCCATCTGCGGCTTCGTCCCAGACTATGGAGGCCCAGGCTATGGAAGCCGGGATTCCTGGTGAGTTTTATACCTGAAACTCACGTCTGGCCACTTCCGCCCTTGCCCTTTGGAGGGTTGTTGTGCAAGGCCAGTTGATTTCATGTGCTCATTTACAGGGTCATTGCAGGATGACATAGCATCTTCTGTAATGCACAGATCTTTCTATTTGAAAACGTACGACGCAGGAAATGGGCAGAGGACCTTTCATGTCACCGTTGCGTCTGCAGAAGGTCCAGGGTGGGTCCCCTCATGCCTGCACTGCTTGGTTTGATCCTTATGTTGTGTTGTGTATAAATGGTATCCATGGCAGTCTTGTACTACCCTCTTATTCCTCACAGCTTAAACTTCAGTTACGAAGGCGATGAGGTGACAACTGTTGGAACCGTGCTCCAGCGGGCTCGTCTGGAGGCAGGCCTACCACCCAGCGCCATCCTTTCTGCATATCCAATGGACTCAAGAACGAGACTCAAGCCAGAACAGGTGCAGGCCCCCCTCCTTCCCTTCTTGCAAGTGTGTCCATTTGCAAGGGGCCTGAGCTGGAGACATGGGACCTTTTCGTGTGGAATGGTACGGGCTTCAGTGCAGCAGAGCTTTAGATGGGGCTTTTGTCCGCAACCTTCAAAATGAGCTAAACTTAACCTGGGGACCCTCTTCCCCTGCAAAATGTGGAACAAATGTGGACTAGCCAGACAGGTAAGGTATGGAAATTGTTTGTCCTTCAGGGTTGCGCCCTGTGTTTGTGATGGTTCCAATCCATTGATTGGTATTTAAGGCAGAGTTGTCGTCAGGTGCGAGATGTAAGGGGAAAGCGACCTTGTAGAAAAAATCCCTACATCAATGAAAAGAAAGGGGCCACCCAGAAAAAAATGGAGACGAGAAGAAGTCAATGGGGATCAGGAGGGTGCCTAGCAGTGCTCCGCTCCTGTCATTGATGGTGAGAAGTGTCTCAAGAGCACGTTTGGTACTGGCAAGTTTACGAGCATACTGGAGCGAATGAGCATGAAGCTTCACAGCAAGCTCTGTAGCTTTCTGAGGAGCAGGACCAAAATTTTTTAAGAAGCCTCATGCTGTAGGGGCTGTAAATGTAAACAATTCCTCCCACTCCTTGAAGAAGGGAAAGAAGAAGAAAGTGGTGGGGGCTAACTTTGGCTGCAGCTCGTTGAAGGTGCTGGCAAAGCATGCTGTGCTGTTGCTTGGCAGCTTTGAGCTGGCTCCTAGGCCTGGTGTCTTTGCACTTTTTGACTTCCATATTGGGGACGTGCAGCTGATTGGTTGTGAGCTGACTTGAGGTGCTGTTCCGGATCCTTGACAAGGTTTACAAGTTTAAGATGGATGAGGATAAAGGAAGGACCCTTGCAAAGGCTGGTCGACCGGTGCTGTTACTGAGAGCCCCTCGTCCCCTCAGCAGAGACTCTGAGAGACACTGTAGAATGTGGGAGAGTTAGGAAAGTTTTCTGATGATCCCCCTCAAGTTTAAGTTAGGTTACATAGCTGTACCTGCCGAACGACAGCAGCTTTAGTTCTGAGGACCTCTCTTTAAAATTCCAGAAAACCAGAAGAAACATAAATTGGAGCATAACAGTGCCTTAGGGCTCACAGTATAACTCTCTGAGTTGATACAGCGGGGGAATCCTGGAAGTGCTAAAAGGGAGCAACTTTGCTTGCCATAACCTTATGCATTGTTACATAATAGATACATTGTTATGCCTGTTCAGACGAACTTGCAGCATGTAGCTGATAACATACTTGTTATCACACATATAGAAAACTTTGCAATGTATGTGTAGAGTCATGTCTAGAGACACAGAAACATAAAAGAAGATGAAGAGCAGACTTACGATGCATATTTTTTTACATGGCTTGCTTGTCCCATCTTCCTAAGAACTCATGATTTGCGGAACACTTCCTCATGCTCTAGATCTGGTGAATTTCTTTGGGATGCAGCATTCTTAATACTAAAGAGCCCCGTGAGGACCACACTACTGAACTGTGACGCATGACTCACAGCATGCTTTTGAGAAGCCTTGCTTCCTCGTGGTTACAACTCATCTGGGATGCTTGGGGCACAAAGACTCCATCAAACACACACGTGCAAGTGTGTACGTATGCAATGTGTACTTGCACAAGCCCCCTCAAGCTGCATCTGCGCTGTCATGGCCCTGCTTGTGCGCATAGGGCATTCCGGCTGACTTGAGGCTCTTTGTTGTGCCCGGTGGGCTTGAGAAACGCGGCCCCCTTTTCGATGCTGAGTCTCTGCCAAAGGTCCTGGTCACTCCCGCGCCTGTGTTCATCCGGCAAGAGGTGCGCGTGCTTCCCCATGAGTATTGCAGGGAGCACTTTGCCAGGCACACAGCACATTGTTATAGACAGCTGTTTGCATCAAGCCTGCTCTGTATGAGTGCGGCACTCAGAGTGCCTCAACTGTGCCTTGGTGTGCTCAAGCACTTATATTCATCTACTTGTGTCAATGTTACTAACTGTGCTGTGCATTCCATTCTGATGATATTGTGCAGGCAGACAATTTCAGCATTTTGGAGAACCTGCTGGGTGAGTGGCCGAGAGTAGAGCTGGTGGTGGAGTGGGTCAGAGAAAGCAGACACACCTTCAAGGCAGCCTTCAAGTCATCCTTTTCCCGGCCATCTTCAAGCCATCGTATTTCCAGGCCATGATTAAGAGATGGTATCCGGCAGTCTTGCTGGGCCCATAAGCCTTTGCGCAGCAAGGTGGCCTCTTAAAGCTCCATGTAGGCTTGCGCAGTGCATGCTCAGCTAAGGCAGCTCTTCCTAGGCTGCATGGCCACTGCCTCACTGCCGTCAGACCTCTTCCAGTGTGTCATGTCACCTTTTACATGTGGAAATCCAATTCCAGTCGTCTCTCTGTTGTGCAGTGGTACCCAACTTCTGAATCTGCCTAAGAAACCATGCTTCCCCTTCATTGGGAAGATGGACCTTCTGCACAAAAGCACTGCTGGCTTGCTGCAACTTCAAGCTGGGCTTATGCACACTGACACCCTTGCACGCATGCTGCTCCAACACACGGCAGAGCTGATTGACAACGCTGTGGCGGCGACGTGGCAGAAGGAGCGCTCCAAGCGGCATTATCCAACAGTGACAATTACGCTGGAGAATGATCTTCCCCATTGTCCTGATGAGGGCGTCACGCTGCTGGTTGAGGACAACGGTGTGTGTGCTGGGCGGTGCTGGATTGCATGATTGACGGGGGGCAGGCTGGTGCATATGCCAGTCTGGCCCCTGAGGGCGATGTCGAGCGCATGCTGTGCAATATTCCGCACTGGGCTCACTTGTTTGGTCTGTAGTGCACACCAGCACCCCTGCCACCCCTCTTTACTTGGTACAGCGGCCTGATGCCGTCCCGTGGGTGCTTGTGCTGTTCCTGTAATGCTTGACCAATAAGTGTTGCTGACGCATCAAGAGTTTTGAGAGGGCTGTGCAGGCTGGGCATAATGAGTGAAGGCTATTGGCTCCCTCCCTCCTCCACTCTCCCTCTCTGTCCTTCTCTTTCTCTCTTCCTCGCTCCCACATTCCCTCACACCAGAAACTCACAAGGCTTGCACACGCCAACCCAATTGCAAGTGCAGGTGTTCACCTAATTCGTGGCGTGGGCCTAATAGTGGGTGTGGTGCTGCCCAGGAGCCGCGCCTGGCAGAGATCTGCAGGGCCTGCACGCATCACGATATGCACGCTTACCGTCTGTGCTTCCTGCAGGCTGCCCTCTTGCTGCAGCACATCCAGCACCACGCTGCTTTTGCTCCGCACCTGGCTGCTTTTGCTGCACACCTCGCTGCTTTTGCTACACACCACGCTGCTTTTGCTACACACCTGCGCAGGCCACGGCATGAGCAGGGAGGTGCTGGAACGTTGCCTTGTGTCCTCCTACTCTTTCTCAGCCGGCGTGCCCGCGCTGGGACGCACTGGCCTGCCTCTGCCGCTGGACCGCTACATCAACCGCCACTTCAACCGCTATGGCCGTGGGCTGCATGCTCTTTTTTTCTTTGGGGACCGCATCAACATCATGTCGCGCGTCCCTGGTACCTCCGTGGTGAGGCAGGCCCGTTCCAGCTGGCAGCGAGAGCCTTTTCCAGACGTTACGCCAGCATTTGACTGTGTTTGATACATGACGTGCCCTCCGCACCAAAATCCGCTTGCCCGCAGGGCCACCAAATAGAGGCAGACTATCAAGAGTGGGTGAAAGCTTACAAAGAGCAGCAAGCCGGGGAAAACGCAAAGCCCTATGAATGCCAACCACGTCGCTACCATGATCTAAGCCAGTAAGTGGAGTGATCCGTGCCATTCAAACACATCCAGACCACCAATGAGGTTACTGTCTTAGAGCGAAGCAAGTGTGTGCACCAGTGCGTGCGCGCGCTTCAAGCGCATACCTGTATCCACAGCAGCATGCATATACTCTGGTGTTCATGCATGTCAGCCATTTTTGTGGGTGAGCCTGCACTGCTCACTGTATCATGGGCCATCTTCTCGCTCGTGCCATATTCATACATTGACAAACATATACCCACATGCTATGTGACTTGCAGAAGCTCTTGGTGTGCTTCTGGACGTCTGTGTGGCCCGAGATTGGCACCCTCACATTTAAGTTTTACTGCTTTGACTGCTTGTCTTCGTGCTTTGAATGCAAGCAACTGACTGTTCCAGGTGCATGCACTGGTCGAAATGATTTGCAGGCCTGCAAGCACAAGCGGATCGACAAGCCTGAGGGTTTCAAAGCTGCGACCTGACATACTGAAGATGCTGCGGAGTAAAGATGTGCAGAAGTATCTGCAGGAGCAGGTGCTGCATCCCTCTGCACTCAGCAAACATTTCTCACGATCGTGGGCAGCGTGCTGACTCGCTGTGCTGCTTATAGTTATCAAACGACCAGCATAAAGCTGGATGATAGCTGCCACTTTGAGATTTTTTGGTGTTTTTGCAGCATGTCCTGTTGCTGTTGTTGTTGCTGCTGCTGCTGCTGCTGCTGTTGTTGTTGTTGTTGTTGTTGTTGTTGTTGTTGTTGTTGTTGTTGTTATTCTTGTTGTTGTTGTTGTTGTTGTTGTTGTTGTTGTTGTTGTTGTTGTTGTTGTTGTTGTTGTTGTTGTTGTTGTTGTTGTTGTTGTTGTTGTTGTTGTTGGTCGTTGGTTGTACATTGTTGTATTGTTTCCGCTTCTGTTAAAAAACACCAGCATGATGATCTCTTGTGTGTCTCCTGAATTAAGCATCTCAATGAGCCTGCCACGGAATCGCAGAACCTCAGCAATTTGCATGTTTGCTTGCAGGTGGCAGCAATTTACTATTTTCACCTGCACGGATTTGAGCTGTCACAGTTTAAGCGCTTGCCCTCATGCCTGAAGCAGAGCACCGTCTGCCCCGGGCCCACTGTCAAAATTGATATGCTAGGCCTCCGGATGGGGGCCGAGGAACGCAGAAAGGAAGCCTATAAAGTGAGTGCACTTTCATCGCCTGATACTACAGACATGCTCCTCCTGTGATTGGCTTTCAGAGTACAAGCAAATAGTGCCACATGCTACAAGTCAGAAGCTGTCCTGTTCAAAACATCGATAACGCTGAGTCCTGCTACCCGCTCCTGAAAGGCTCAACTCAAACAGGGTCGGGCATTATCTTGTTTTTATACGTGCAGAATTTGATTGAGACATCGCAGGCATCCATCTTAAAACTGATGCCAACTACTGCAGCCCTTTATGAGAAGCATGAGCAGATGAAACCATTTGTGCTGTGTGCAAGGTAGTGTTCTTTCAACTTAAGACATCAATTTTCCTGCATGGTACTGCGGCAACTTGCTATGTTTCCTTATCTTAAACTCCAGCTTGCATTTAGGTGCCCGATTGCTTGTGCATCCTGCCAGAGCATTTAAAAGGCCGCGCTTGCTCCACTTTGTCTGTGGTGTCCTTGCTATCAGAATTGGCCCTAATGTTGGTTTTGCAAAGCGAGGTTACGTGATGCAGAACCCGTCATCATTTGGTTTTGCGTGGGGCAGGCAAGTTGCTGTGTGCTAATGTTTTTGTGGACGTGGCCATGTCAAGCGAGTGCGCTCCTGGTGAGCATATGGAATACATCCTCTGAGCATCTGATCTAGAGTTTGACCGTTGAGTTATGGGGCAAGACTAAGACATTGGGTTTTTCCATTGGGGTTTCTTTTCTTTTTCCTTTTTCTGACACATCAGGATTTTCAATCTTTGTCACATAGGTACGAACCAGTTGCGTTGAAGGGAAAGGCAGTAACAGGCCAAGGCTTGGACTTGGATCGTGAGGAGCAAGAGCGTACGCAGCAGCGTGCTGCAAGAGGAAACCCAGACAACATTGTAGATGTGGATGGCGGGTGGGCTGCAGAACAACGGCTGCAGCAGGTGATGCCTAGATAGTACCCCTTGGGAATTAAATCTCTTGTGTATGCGATAGAGCGTCAATGTGTGTCTTTTACTGTATAAGCGTGTGGTTGTGCCTGTGTGCTTGGGCATGCGTGAGCCCGCCCAGCACTAGGAATGCATCTGGGATACGTTGGACGTGTCGCGATTGCCATTGCACTTCAATTTCTCTCAGATTGTTGGAACAAGTCAAACATGAGCAAAGCAAGCTTTGATCAAAGGCAGAAGTGCGCTGCGTTACCTTCAAGGCACTCAACAAGACACTCAATAATTCCCCAAGCAAGCACTACGCGCTGGCCCTGCACGACTGAGGATGGAAGCCTCAGTACAGAACCCTATTTACTGTCACCGTACACACTACTGCAGCAAAATCAAGTGTTACAAGTGCATGGTAGTCACTGCCGCCATCTACCTCAAATTCAAAGCAACGTTTAAGACAACAGTAGATAACACAATTGCGTATGATGCACGGTAATGTGTGAGTATCCTGCCTTTCCTGTGATCCGTGATCAGGATGTTGACAGCCATTGGCTGGCAGTGGCTCGAGCTGCAAGCGAGGGCGAGCGTCCACCCCTTTCAATCCGTAATGCTACTGCCACCACCCCACACAGTGGCCGAGGTGGCCGGGGCGGCCGGGGCTCGCGCTCTGCTGCTGCCACCCCAAGGGCCCTACATGTAAGTAACTGACGCCTGTTGTCATTGGCGTTTTAATTAGCCCGCTGCTATTGCTCTGTATTTGCTGCTGCTGGCACTCTATAAGTGTCCTGCTTGGTGGCTGTTTGACTTACTCTGCTGCCCCTGCTGCCCTGCCTGCCCTTTGTCGCATACTCTGTGCTTCTGCCGTGCACCTTCTCTCCGTGTATTGGCACAAACCCTGTAACAAAGAATTTGCACCACTTCAATCTTTAACATGAAATCCGCCTTACGATGTGTTATCTTGTTGTGTGCATCCGTCTCCTTGACTTTGCCTCGTAGGCCACGCCAGGTGGCCCAGATGCTGGTGGTGGCAGCAGCAGCACTGGGGCGAGGCGCCGGGGTGGGCATGGAGGAATGGATAGGCGGCAGCAGCTGCAGCACGAGGACGAGCACCAGGATGAGCAGCAGGTGAGCAGTGATGAGCAGCAGGTGAGCACCAGGATGAGCACCACAGGATGAGCACCAGGATGAGCAGCAGGTGAGCAGTGATGAGCACCAGGATGAGCACCAGGATGAGCAGCAGGTGTGCTGCCACCCCTACTGGAGTGATGCCACACATGTGTTCCTTATTAAAATTCAAGCCCAGAAAGAACCCCTTGTAGCTTGCTTTCTATCCTTGCTACTCGTCACATACTTTGCTGCTTATCACATTCACATCTGGGCCCTTGCTTGCAATGTATTGCATGTTTTTTTCCGATGGTACGTACATCTACATCTTTTAAAGTGAGCTAGAGTTTTCTAAGGAATGCAACTGTTCTTGTGGAAGACAATTCTGTAGGGGTCGGCGTTGGCCTATAGCGCTATATAGCGTATAGCGCTACATAGCGCTATATAGCGCTATACATTTTGTGAAATATAACATGCCAAAATGGTGCCCTGCTGATTCGCTCGTTTCAGG
>LFCJ01004697.1_pt1 | contig 10018 bp, 7 predicted proteins | sample 643141 | NCBI WGS metagenome assembly LFCJ01 (sample SAMN03766243, study PRJNA286221) | soda lake metagenome | biome: soda lake; feature: Kulunda steppe; material: water; isolation source: sample B1-Br-g2 brine of Lake Bitter-1 | place: Russia: Kulunda steppe | collected 2010-07 | reverse complement strand
TGAAAGGCCTCCCGACCGTAGAGAATCGAAACGGCAAGCCAGTAACAGACCAGTTCGACGACCACGACCACGAGTGAGGCCTGAACGGAGCCGCCGCCGGCGGCCATCCCGCGCTTGTCGAAGATGGGCGTAAACCCCCAGAGGACCGCTGGCAGAAGTGCAAGGGCGAGGACTGTCGGCGAGGGGTCGATCATGGAGCGGCCCCCCGCCGGACTCGAAAGCGACCATGGTGGCGGTCGTGGTCGGCCCTCCAGTCACATTCGAGTCGTGCCATGAGGGATACTCGAGGACGTGAGCCACCTCCCTCTGTCGGTTGCCGGCCCAGAGACGGTATTGAGAACGCAACAATAGCCACCAAACAGCAGCTTCAAACCCCTTACGTGCAAACGCCGAACTATGACAGAGACACTCGTCGCCTTTGACTTCGACGGGACGCTTTCAGATTCGGAGATGACCGTCCTCCTCGGAGACCGCTGTGGCGTCGCCGACCAGATGGCCGAGATTACCGAACGCGCGATGAACAACGAGATCGGCTACGCCGAAAGCCTCCGTTCTCGAGCGGCTCTCCTCGAGGGACTCGCCGAGGCAGAAGCCGAAGCCGCCTACGGCGCAGTCGAACTGCGACCGGATACGGCCGCGCTGATTACCGCACTCACCGACGAGGGCATGGGGACGGCGATTCTGACCGGCGGCTTCGAACGCGGTGTCGCCGCCGCACTCGCCGGTGAAGGGATCACCGTCGATGATATCGTCGCCAACCGCCTGCCGATCGAAAACGGCGCACTGACCGGAGGTGTCGAGGGACCGCTCATCGAAGGAACAAAAGACACCGCCCTCGAGGGACTCGCTGCGCGTGAAGGGGTGGCCCTCGAGGACACCGTTGCGGTCGGCGATGGTGCAAACGATCTGCCGATGCTCAAGGTCGCCGGTCTGGCGGTCGGTTTCGATCCGAAACCAGCGGTCGAGCCCCATTGCGATCTGGTTGTCACGTCGATGGCCGAGCTGCGGGAGGTACTCGTTGAGCAGGGCGTCCTCACGGTGTAAGCTGATGTGTGAGTCGGAGCCAGAACGTGTTGATAAATATACAATAGCCACAACGGCAATACAACCGGAGCACCCAGCGAGGGTATGACGCTCCCGACGCTTGTCGTTCTTGCGACGCTTTCGACGGTAATGAGTGTCATCTGTGGCGTTCTCGTCGCCGATCGCTGGCACAAACCGGGCGCAAACTGGTTCGTCATCTGTGTGTTCGGGGCGGCCGTCTGGTCGGGCGGGTACGCCGTCGCGCTGCTCGTGTTCGACCCATCGATACGGTGGCTACTCGAGATCCCGATTTGGATCGGCCATGGCGTTGCCCCGGTTGGCTTTTTTGTATTTATTTTGCGGTATACGGGTCGACTTGAGACACTCACCCCGACACGCCACGCGCTGCTGTGGCTCATTCCAGTGCTGACACTCGCTATTGTCCTCACGAACGGTCGCCACGGGCTGATGTGGACGGGATACGACGTCGTGTCAACCGGTGGCGCGGCGACAGCGCTCTACACGAAAGGGCCGTGGCTGTTCGTCCACAAGGGATTTTCCTACGTTATTCTCGCCGTCGCCGGCATCATCCTCCTCCAGACGATCGTCGAACGGGAGTCCCTATACACCGTTCAGGCGGCAGCGCTCGTCGCCGTCCTTGTACCGCTTTCGATCGGGAGCGTCGCCTGGGTGTTCGCCGTTGGGCCATATCCACAGGTGTCTACCACACCACTCCTGTTCGGGCCGGCGGCAGCCGTCTTCGCACTCGCCCTCTTTCGGAGTTCGATGTTCGACTCGGCTCCCGCCGCTCGTCGGATCGGCAAACGCCGTGTGACCGACGACTTCGACGATGGGGTCGTTCTCCTCGACGAGACGAACCGGATCGTCGACGCAAACGACGCAGCAGTCGACATCCTCGATGCTGATCGCTCGCCAGTGGGCCACCCCATCGAAGCCGTCCTCGGGACAACAACCCCAGCTATCGACCCCGGCCGAAAAACGGTCCGCCTCGAGACCGTCGCCGGCCATCGCGAGTACGAAATCGCCATCTCGACGATTGCAAACGATAGCGGCACCGTCTTCGGCCACTCGCTTGTGTTTCGTGACGTCACCGAGGCACGCCAGCGCCAACAGCGACTGACCGTCTTGAATCGGGTGCTCCGCCACAACCTGCGAAATGACCTGAACATTATCGGCATGTACGCCGCCGAACTCGAGGACACCGTAGCGGAGCCAGAACGCAATCTCGCAACGACGATTGCCGACCGCTCGAGTAAGCTCGGTGCGCTTGGTGAACAGGCCAGACGGGTCGAACGCGCACTCGAGGCGACCACCGACCAGCCACAGCGGTTTTCAGTCGCCGAGATGGTCACCACGGTCTGTGAGGAGTACGATCACCGGGCGTCGATCACGACGACGCTAACCGGTGATCTCGAGGTCGTCACCTATCCGGCGACGCTCGAGGTCGTCCTCGTCGATACCATCGAGAACGCCGTCAACCACGGGAATGGCGAGGTGGCGGTCACGGTGGAGGGGCACGAGTCGGTGCTCTCAATGACGGTAACCGACAACGGTCCCGGCATTCCTAAACAGGAGCTAACGCCGATTGAGGCCGGCACCGAGACGGCCCTCGACCACGCAAGTGGGCTTGGCCTCTGGGCAATTAGCTGGGGAACAGCCGCCCTCGGCGGTTCCGTCGAGTTCGAGCGACCCGAGAGCGGAGGGACGACGGTACGGATTCAGCTTCCGCGGGAACTCGAGGGGTAGCGCGTTTTTCGTTCGACGCGTGGTAATCTGTTGTCGGTTCGGCGTGCAAGGACGGAGAACGGTTTGTTGGAATTGATGACCGTTCAACAACGGAGTTAGTCGGCATCTGACGACGATGTGATGGTTAATCACTCCACACAGCCAAGGTGTCTCATGCCCCACAGAGACCGGCTTCTGCGGGTCGACCTCTCAAGACAAACCGTCACAAGCACTGCGATTCCCGAACCGTGGCTCGAGCGCTACATTGGTGGGAAGGGAATCGGCGCTCGCTCCCTCTATGCGGAACTCGAGGCGGGGACAGAGGCCACCGCACCCGAAAACGTCCTGTTGTTCATGCTGGGGCCGCTGACGGGGTACACCCCCGGCGAGCAGCGGTATGCGGCGATCACCAAATCGCCACTGACGGGCGCGTTTTTGGACTCCTATGCGGGCGGCTCCGTTCCCGGTCGGTTAGCCGGCTCCCTCGAGGAGCACCTCGGGCTGCTTGTGACCGGCAAAGCCGAGGAGCCGGTCGTCCTCTCGGTTGCCGACGGGACGGCAACGGTCGAACCCGCCGGGGAGCTGTGGGGACTCGACGCGGTGGCGACGGACGAGCGATTCCCGGAGGCGGCCGTCGCCTGCATCGGACCCGCCGGAGAGAACGGCGTCCAGTATGCGACGATTGCCTCCGATGGCGGCGACCATCACGCCGGCCGGGGCGGGGCGGGGACCGTGATGGGGTCGAAACGGTTGAAGGCCGTGGTGGCCCACGGGGAGGTCCCGGAAGGGTTCGCCGCGCTCCGAGAGCAATACGGCGAGGCGTTCGCCGAGAGCGACACCGGCCGATGGCTTGCCGCCAGTGACACCCTCGAGACAGTTGATTTTGCCAACGAAGTGGGCGTGTTACCGACCCGCGGCTGGCAAGCGACGACGTTCGAGGGGGCCGAGGAGATCGGTATCGAGCGCGTTCGCGAACGGGCACAGGGTCGCGAGCGTCCTGACGACCCGGTTCCGGGCGGTTTTCGGGTTGAAAGCGACGAGGGCGAGAGCGTCCCCCGTGGAGCCACACCGATCGTTCTCGGGGCTGGCCTCGGCATCGACGATTTCGATGCGGTTGCCACGCTAGGCGCGATATGTGACCGACTCGCACTGGACGTGATTACGGCCGGCAACGCAGTCGCGTGGGCGATACGGGCGAGCCAAGCGGGCCATATCGACCGACCCCTCTCCTTTGGCGATCAGGCGGCCGCCCGGACCCTCATCGAAGAGATCGCCCACCGCTCGACGCCGCTGGGGGAGACACTCGCCGACGGTGTCGACAGCGCCGTCGAGCGGTTTGGCGGCGAGGACCTGATTCCGACGGTCAAGGGGATGGAACTCGCCTCATACGATCCGCGAAACGCCGAAACGATGGCGTTGGCGTATGCCACCAGCGACCGCGGGGGCTGTCACCGCCGGGCCCGACCGGTCGAACTCGAGGCGGTCACCGGGGTCGTCGGCAGCCCCAAAGAGCGGGCGGAGGCGGTGGTCGCCGAACAGAACCGACGGGCGATCCTCTGGTGTCTGATCGCCGATGATTTTCTCGAGTCGGTGTTCGACGACCTCGGGACGGAGTGGCTTTCGGCCGTTGGCTACGACCTCGAGGCGGAGGCCGTCGAACGGGTGGGCGAACGGGTCTGGACGCTCATCCGGCTGTTCAACCTCCGTGAAGGGTTTGGGCGGGCGGACGACGAGTTGCCGGCGGTTTTGACGGAGCCCGTTGGGGCGGGTGAGGAGGTCGGTGAGGGTGAGGGTGAGGAGGTCGGTAAGTGTGAGAGTGAGAGTGAGGATAATGAAGCCGAAGTCGAAAGCGAAGCAGGGGCCGCCATCGACCGATCATCCTTCGAGCACCTCCTCGAGCAGTACTACGCCGCTCGAGAATGGAATCGGGATGGACGGCCGACCGAAGCGTTACTCGAGCGATTGCAGTTGACGGGGGTCGCCGCCGACGTGATGAGAGATTAACGAACATCAACCACCGGCTGCTCGTCGATCAGACAGGTGAGCACCACTCGCGGCACGTCCCGGCGCTCGTGAATCTCGCTGGCTATGTGTCGTGCTCGGCGCTCGAGTGCTGGGGTGTCAACCATGTTCAACACGGGAATCACCGTCACCGACGCCCGCTCGTCGATCCCTTTCCAGCCGCCGTCGGGACTCGTCAGTACGCTCGCAACGTCGGCCGCCGAAATTCGGTCGCCGAGCTCGAGTCCCGTAATCGCTGCGACGCGCTCGGGCCGGTGGACATGTTCGTCATCAAGTCGTTCCCCGACGATTCGCACGCTCGCAATGGGGAGCACAACATCGGCCGTGGCCGGCAGCTGTGGCTCGTCGGCCGCGGGCGCTTTGAACCACCGGGTCCGTGCGCCGTCGGCCTTCACGAGAACGGCAACGTCATCGGGTAGTCCGGAGACGAACGCGTCGATTTCGGATGGGGCGTAGCCGCGATACCGGTCCGCTCGGTCGTGCGAACGCACAAGGCCGAGCGGCCAGGCAGTCTGTGGCCCGACTGCCGCTCCTGGGTTATCGGTCACCTGCAAGTCAGCGACGTGTGCCTCAAAGGGTGGAATCCGGACGGTCGCCGTCACGACCGCCCGCTCGAGTGCGCCGGCGAGTGCGTACAGCATCGACTTTTTGCCGCCAGCACCGACGACGCAGGTCACGTTCCCTCGAGCGTTGAGGGCGTCGAGGAGGTCCATGTGCATGTGCAGGCGGAGAATCAACCCGAGACGGTAAAGAGTGAGGGCTGGCCATCGAGGCCGAGTCGGCCCGGGCCAGCGTTACCCACCGACTCGAGGAACTCGAATTCGACAACGAGGTCACCGATTCGGCGACTACTCGAGGAACTCGACGGCGGTGATCGGCCCAATTTCGTGGGGGAGGTTGGTGTGGTCTGCGAGGTGAGATGGCGGGTCGGTGACGGTCATCGAAAGTGTTGGACGCTCAAACGTGTCCGCAGAGCCCTCGGCAGTGTAGGGTGCGGTGGCTACCAGCACACTCTCCGGAAGCGAGATCGTCTCGCCATGGGGGGTGAGTCGGGCGGTGAACGGCTCCGTCCGCTCCGTCTGGGTGACGGTGGCAACAATGGAGCGCTCCCCGAGGCTGTCAACGGTATAACTCACGTTGTTACAGGACGGCGAGAGGATAGTTGCCTCCTTAGCCAGTGTCAGACGAACCGGCATCGTCGTGCCCTCGCTGGCAACGAGTGTGTCAACGATCTCTGTTGGCCGTTGGTATGTCTGTTGGGAGGACATATCTTATTCTACAGTATTAATCATAATAAATCTGTGGTCGGAGACGGTCGATAGGGTGTGTCGATAACGAAAAGCGTCGGTCAGTCCGAAAAGAGACTCGTGTGAACGGGGGCGAAGTTGTCGTCGTTCGTGTGGTCATCATCGGTCGTATTGGTGATCGCCCGGCCGGAGAGCCCCTCTGTGAGCAGAGCCGAAAGCGGTGGGCCGACCTTTTCGGGTTCGACGAGGAAGGCGTCGTGGCCATGGTCGGAGTCGACAACGTGGTGGGCGACGCGACCACCGGCCTCGCGAAACGACTCGGCTAAGTCCTCTGACTGTTCGGTTGTGAAATGCCAGTCGCCAGTAAAGGAAATGAGGAGTGCCTCACCCTCAAAGGCAGCCAGTGCGTCGGCATCTGATTCGTAGCCAGCCGAAAGGTCAAAGTCATCCATCGCTCGCGTCAGATAGAGATAGCTGTTTGCGTCAAATCGGTCGACAAAACGGTCGGCCTGGTAGTCCAGATAGGATTCGACCTCCCGGTAGGGAAAGAACGCAGCGGCGGGATCGGCCGGCATCTCGCGGACGGCATCGCGCCCCGCAGAACGACGACCGAACTTCTTGGCCATCGATGGCTTTGAGAGATACATTACGTGGCCGATCTGGCGGGCTCGGCCGAGTCCCTCAGTCGGGTGGGGGCCGTCGTAATAGTTCCCACCGTTCCAATGTGGATCGGCCTGAATCGCCCGCCGCGCGATGGCGTCAAGGGCGAGACACTGAGCGTCAAGTCTCGGCGCAGCCGCGACGACACCGAGTCGCTCGACATCATCGGGGTACCGGCGGGCCCAATCTAAGACGTTCATCCCACCGACGCTTCCCCCAACAACCGCATGGAGGCGGCCAACGCCGAGTTCGTCAAGCAGTCGTCGCTGGGAGCGAGTCCAGTCACCGACGGTGACAGGCGGAAAGCTCGTGCCGTAGGGCTTGCCCGTTTCAGGGTTCGTACTCGCAGGCCCGCTCGTCCCATAACACGACCCCGGCACGTTCGCACAGACGACATAGTACTCGCTCGTGTCGATCGCCTTTCCGGGGCCGACGACATCGCCCCACCACGCTCGAGCCTGCCCTGCAGTCGTCCCCGTCGCATCGGGCCGGCGGGCGACGTGGGCGCTTCCAGTCAGGGCGTGACAGACGAGAACGGCATTGTCGCCGGTGAACTCGCCATACGTTTCGTAGGCCACCTCGAGAGACGGGATCGACTCCCCGCACTCGAAGGTGAACTCGCCTAAGTCAACGGTCTCTTTGGTCGTCATGTGGATACTCCGTTGGTCCGTGTGGCCGCTTCGATGGCCTGTTCGAGATCGGCGAGGATATCTTCGGGGGCTTCGATACCGACCGAAAAACGGATCAGGTCCTCGGTGACGCCTGCCTCCTCGCGTTCGGCGGGGGTGAGTTGGCCGTGGGTCGTACTCGCCGGATGGATAATGAGCGTCTTTGCGTCGCCGATGTTGGCGAGAAACTGGGCCACCTTGGTCTCCTCACAGAGGGTTTTTCCGGCCGCATAGCCCCCCTCGAGGCCGAAGGCGAGCATCCCCCCGTAGTCGCTGAGGTAGCGGGTCGCGTTTTCGTGGGTGGGATGACTCTCTAATCCCGGATAGGTTACCCACGCCACGTCCGGATGGTCCTCGAGATAGTCGGCGACGATAGCGGCGTTCTCACAATGACGCTGCATCCGTAAGGACAGTGTCTCGAGACCTTGGAGCGTCTGCCAGGCGTCGAAGGGTGACTGTTGGTTGCCGAGGCTTCGAAGGGAGCGAAACCGGACGGCGGCGGCGAAGGGTGCATCCGAGAAGTCCCGCGAGAAGTCGATGTCGTGATAGGCCGGGTTCTGGCCGGCGATTTCCTCGTAGCCGTGTGCGCCCCAGTCGAAATCGCCGCCCTCGAGGACGATGCCCCCAACCGTTGTCCCCGAGCCGTGAATCCATTTCGTCGTCGATTCCCAGACGATGTCTGCGCCGTGTTCGAGAGGCCGACAGAGCGCCGGCGTCGCGAACGTGTTGTCGACGACCAGCGGGACGCCGTGATCGTGGGCGATCGCCGAAAGCCGCTCGAAATCCGGCGTCACCAGCGAGGGATTCCCAACGGTTTCGATGTGGACGAACGCCGTGTCCTCGTCGATCGCCTCTTCGTAGGCCTCGTACTCGAGTGTCGAGACGAATCGGGTGTCGATATCTCGCCGGGCAGCAGTTTTCGAAAGGTAGGCCGTCGTCCCCCCGTACGTATCGGTCGAACAGACCACGTTGTCCCCGGCGTTAGCAAGCACGAGGACCGTCGAATCGAGTGCGGCCATTCCGCTTGCGGTCGCGACGGCTCCGGCCGCGCCGCTGAGGGCGGCGAGCCGGTCCTCGAGGATGGTAACCGTCGGATTCGCAATCCGTGAATAGATGTAGCCGTCCCGTTCTAAGGCGTAGAGGTCAGCTGCCACGTCGGCGTTCTCGAAGGCATAGGAGGTCGTCTGGTAGATCGGCGGGGCGACAGCGCCAGTTTCCGGATCCGGTGACTGACCGGCGTGAACAGCCCGTGTCCCGAATTCCTGCGTGGAGCGATCCTGACTCCTGTCGTCACTCATGTTTTGTACGCATACTTCTGGACGCTCTTATGCATGCCAGTAACGGCAAAAACCGCACCCATGTGCGTGCGGGGAGCCAAACATGTGCGTGCGAACATGGCTCAAGGTGCCATTCAATCCATGCGTGCGAACATGACCCAAGCTGCCAATCGACAGACGAGTTCATACTCCCACAGTGCTAACGACGGACTGTGACACGGATCGCCCGGGATCGAGTCATCCTTGCGACGGTCGTCTTCGCCGTCCTCTTCTCGCAGGTGTTGCTCTATCCCGGCGTCGGCTCGCTGGTCGCCGCCCTCGGCGCCGACGCGACGACCTCGACGTTTGCAGCCACAACGCTCGATGCGAGTATGTGGTTTCTCGTCGCCGAATTCGCCGCCTACGTCGCTTTCGTCGGCGTCTGGGGGATCGCAAGCGACGTAACCGGCCGCCGAACGCCGTTCATCGTCGCCGGTGCACTCGGTGGGGCCATCGGCTACGCCACGCTCGCACTCTCACCGGCGTTCGGTGCCATCTCCTTCGAGGCCGTCCTCGGCCTCCGGGTGGTACAGGGGGCGATGACCATCGGCGCATTTTCCCTAACGATGACGATGCTGATGGACTTAGAGGGTGGCCACGGCAAGAACATGGGCGCAGCCGGCATTGCGATCGGTCTCGGGGCAGCCCTTGGCGCGCCGGTCGGCGGACAACTAACGACGGTAGACCCGCTTGGGCCGCTGTTCGTCGCCGCCGGCTTGCTCGTCCTCGTCGCCGGCCTCGTCTCGCTGGTCGAGGATCGAAGTCCACAACGGCGACTGAGGGTTGGGGCCGTCCTCGAGAGCGTTCGCTCGCGACCGACGCTTTCGATTCCCTACGCCTTTGGCTTCGTTGACCGGCTGACGGCGGGCTTTTTCGCCCTCGTTGGCACCCTCTACTTTCAGGCGACGTTCGGCCTCGATGCCGCCCAAACCGGTCTCCTGCTGGCCTGTTTTTTCGCCCCGTTCGCCCTCTTGCAGTACCCGATGGGTGTCCTTTCAGACCGTATCGGCCGCACAATCCCAATCGTCGCCGGTTCGATCTGTTATGGCTTTGGCATCCTCGCGGTCGGCGCTGCACCGACGGTTCTCACCGCAGCGGGTGCCATGATCGCCGTCGGCATCCTCGGCTCGCTGGTCGCCCCCGCAACGATGGCTCTCGTGACGGACCTCGCCGGTGACGGCGACCGCGGAGTCGCTATGGCCGGCTTCAACCTCGCCGGCAGCGTCGGCTTTCTCACCGGCTTCCTCGTCGGGGGCACCGTCGCCGGCAGCTACGGCTACCCCGCGGCCTTCCTCGCCGCCGGCGGCCTCGAGATCGCGATTGCCCTCCTCGCCGT
>LFCJ01004696.1_pt1 | contig 10018 bp, 2 predicted proteins | sample 643141 | NCBI WGS metagenome assembly LFCJ01 (sample SAMN03766243, study PRJNA286221) | soda lake metagenome | biome: soda lake; feature: Kulunda steppe; material: water; isolation source: sample B1-Br-g2 brine of Lake Bitter-1 | place: Russia: Kulunda steppe | collected 2010-07 | reverse complement strand
CACCTTCATCGACAGAGTCGAGATCAGTGAGCTCAACCGTCGCGGTGTAGGTGTCGACATCGCCTTCTTCGACAGCATCAGGCTCGATTGCAGATGCTTCAGCGTCGATATCCGGCTGGATTGGGTTTACAGCGAGCGTCCCTTGGAGGCTCGATCTCTCCTCGCTATCTGCAATCGTTACCGTGTAGTCGTCAGCATCGAGATCGCTGATCGGATCGCTGAAGGTTACCGTCTGGTCATCACCAGGATCAAGCTCTGCTGTAGACTCGGTGGCAGTTTCTTCTTGTCCGTTGGCAATGGTCAGGTCAATTTCAAAGCTTTCGGCTTCGTCGCCTGCGTTCTCAACGTCGACGGTGATATCGCCTTCATCACCTTGGTCGACTTCGGCCTCGTCATCTTGGCCAGCGATCTGTAGGTTCGACAGCTCAGGATTGACTGAGATGTCGTCAGCATCCTCAACGTTCAGTTGGGTGGGTTGAGGTGAACTGCCGGATTCAAGCTCGACTGTATCAGTTGGCGTTTCTGATGGATCGCCGTCGGGGTTCTCATGGGAAGTAATCGTTGACGAAGCACCCGTCACGATGAATCGAACTTGATCGCCGTCAGTTTCAACAGTTACTTCAAGATCATCAGGAAGATCATCGATCTCACCAGGTGTCTGACCTTCAATAGTTACATCACCAGGATCTTGAAGATCATAGAAAGCGTCAGTAAAGGAGGCATCCGGATCCGCATCACGGATAACAAGCATCTCCTCTACGCTGCCGTCGTCGTTTAGCGCCGCACTATCTTTTGCTTCAAAACCGTCTTGTGCTGCTACTGTATCGACAGCCGGAGCAATAAATCCGAATGGTGCAATGGCAAGGCCGGCGATTACAGCGACAACGACAAGGAATGTAGTTGCACGATACAATTGATTTCTTATTAGTGATGATTGGCGTCTCATAGACTAAATGTTATTTTTATTTTGATGTTTTCGGGTAGCATTTGTATGTCGTTAACCTCGTTGTTTGATTGTGAAATCATATCCAAACGGAAAAAGTCTATTGGTTAATACCGCTAATATATACCATTCAGCGACTTGGCGTAGTGGCTAATACACACGTTTGCTGACTAGTAAATTTATAAACCTTTCTGTAAATAACATTATTCTAATTAATTTCACACGATAATGTCCTGTTTGATATTGTGAATTTGCCGTTATCAGATTGTCATGGTAATAAACGGCTACAATCAAAGAACCCTGGTTCGCGTTCTACAACGAGGAAGCGGCCACGGCACTTAACCGATATTGAGAATATCATGATGCCGATCGAATGAACTTTCGCGGTCAGTAGGAGTGAAGATGACCGTCCAGATGCTCCGTCGGTGGTTTGCCACCCAGATGTCTCAGCTCGGTGTCGACGCGAAGTATATCGATGCGTTCTGCGGTTGAACCAAATCAAGCGTGTTGCAGAAGCACTATCTCGACTATTCACCGGAGCAGCTAAAGGATATCTACGACGAAGCAGGCTTGCGCGTGGTGGACTAACTGAATCCACTTCTGACGGCTCTCGTCGCGTGAAAACAAAAAGAAAGAGCGGTTAATTCCCGAAGCGGTTCGGGATGATCAGTTGATTATGCGGCGGCACCGAGATTAACGCCTTCGTCGGTGGCAGTTACGATTCCGTTACGGTCACCATCTTGGAGCGTCATGGTGACGTCCTCAGTATTCCCACTGGCAACTGGGTTTTCGACACTAGTTTCGAATGTAATGTCTGCATCTTCGGGAACATCGACAGGACCGGCAAGCACAATCTCGAGTTGCTCATCAGTAACGACGTTAACGTCGTCGACATTGACTGTCCCAACACCGCTCACTGAGATTTTGCCTTCTTCATCGCTGGCAATAGTCTCAACATCAGTCTCATCTCCATCGAATTGACCAGCGTCGAACTCATCCCCGTCGAGTTCAATCTGGATGCGTTCCACATTTTCAGCATCTTGTGTCTCTACAGTGAATGGATCAATCTGGAGTTCGTCAGATTCTGCTTCAGCAGTCAGTGTACCAGTTGGGTTCCCTGCAAACTGCGTCCGATCTGCGACATCTTCAACAGTCAGCGGACCAGGCGTAGTGATCTGCTGGGTGACTTCCAGACCAACATTTTGCTCCTCGTTAACGGTCACGAGGTAACCAACGTGTGGGTGGACTTCCGTATCACCGACGCCACTGCGGAAGTTGGCACCGAATTCTTCATCTGGATCGGCGAAGTCAGCCTCTGTCTGGCCACCAGCACCGTAGAGGTTTTCTGGGGTTTCGAACGGCTGCTGGACGAAGTCTGTGTCGTCACCTGGGAACAACGTTTCATCAACGGTACCAGCCTGCGCTGCTGGGACGAAGTTCAGTCCTTCAACGAACTCGTAGCTATCATCGACAACATTGCCTGGTTCAACATCGTTAGCGTAGTTGATTGTGACAGTGATGTCCTCGTCTTCCCGGTTATCAATCACGAACGCGTCGAACGCGTCAAAGTCAGTGATCTCCTCTTGATCATCAATTTGGGTGAACAGTGGTGATGGCTCGAAGGATTGTTGTGTCTCATTGAACGCGAAGACGGTACCATCGGCATCCGTGTCGATCATCTCACTGATGTCATCAGTCGAGACACTGGCTGGGAAACCAACGCTGACCCGTGAGTTAGCCGGGATAACGACATCGTGACTGAACTCTGTCGTTGTCGTTGCATCCTCACCAATCTCGTGGTTTGCAGTCAGGAACGGATCGTAGGCTGCATCGTCTGCAACCGCACCACCGAGACCAGCGGAGTCAGCACCTTGCGGTCCGGTCGTATCGTTCCAGAAGTTCCGCGTTAGATCGGCATCCGAATCAAGACTACCTGCATCGGCTGCGATAGCGAAGGCATCGTCATCACTGACGTTACCTTTGAGAGCATTTCCAGTGATCGTACTGATGTCACCGTCATCCACATCTTCACCGATGTATAATGCGGTTTGACCGGCCTGTGCATCGTATTCGGAGTTCTGAACAACGGTGTTAGAGTCTACGTTCTCTAGGTTCGTCGCGTTGTAACCAGCGGCATTGGTGGTGACAGTACTCTCATCAATCACCTCAAGAGTTACACTGTCATCATCGATCGTCAGACCAGCACCGTACTCACCGATGACATCTGTGCCATCGAAGATGACGTCGCTGACACCGTCTTCAGCGATGTTAACACCTTCATCACCACTTACCTCTGAGCTGTCCTGGAATCGGAGCTCGCCAACATCAGCGTCACTATCTGGGATATCAAGTCCGACCGAGTCAGCATCGATGAGTCCCGAATCGGCATCGAACTCAGTATTAGTCACGAAGATGTCACCATTTGAGTCGTCAGGAGCGAGATCAATACCGACCTCGGTGACACTGATATCACTGTTGTTGTAGAAGATGTCAGCATCACTCTCTCCGTGCTCATTCACAAGACCAGTTTCAGCGTTTGCAACGTCGACGTTATCCAACGTGAGCTGGTCGGCTGCATCGGTACCATCCAATTCTTCAACGCCGATACCGAATTGACCAGGTTTCACGAAGTCTTCGACTTGCTCGACAACGGTTTCGTTAGCGTCGACGAAGAGGTCTTCTGGAGTGGTAGTTCCACTGCTAACGTCACCGACTGCATCGACATCATCGGCATTGGCACCGATATCCGTACCGACATCAACATGCACATTGCTGACTACAAGGTCTTGATCTCCAGCGTCACCTGTAGTGTTGATTCCAGAGAATTCTCCATCCTCAACGCTAATCTCAACGACCTCCTGTGGGTTGTTGACATCGTCGACAGTGACATCAACACCTGGGTCAGCGAATGGGTTCACATCAACGTCGATGCTGTCAAAGACGACCGCGACGTCACCTGACGAATCTCCATCTGGATCATCGAAGTCAACACCGACAGCTTCCTCAACGAGGATTTCAGCACGCTCATCAACCACAGTCGTGAACCTCACATCGAAGTTCTCTGAGTCCGATGCATCGTCTGGCGTATCGATTGTGACTGTATCAACCTCGTCGTATGTGCCTGGCGTGACGTTCACGACAAGCTCACCGAGGTCATCCTCAATTTCGAACTCACCTAGATCGTCGTCAGCTTTGGCGATCGAGCCGTAGATGTTTGCAACCCGATCTTCCTCCTCACCATCGACATTGTCGCCTTGTAGCGACGTATTTTGAGCCACATTGAACGCAGATTCGTTCTCGTAGATCACCTGCTGTTCGTAGGTGTTCTCATCGATCAGGTCGGTGAACTTCTCCTCAAGCAGGCCATCAGCTTGGAAGCTCGTGTCTACCTGGGTGGTGAAGTTGGCAAAGGTGTTGTCTCTAACTTCAAGCGCACCATTGTCCGGACCGATGTCCTCGTCGACATCGATTTTCAGACCGATGCTATCATCACCTTCGTAGACATTATCACCGCGGACCTCAGTTCCGAAGATTCTGAACTGATCAGCGGAATTGTCAGTGTCGAGGACAATGCCGTCGTTAGTTCCGGTGACCTCAATGGCAGAGTCTTCGACAGTGATATTGTAGACATCACCTGTGTTTTCTGCTACGATACCGTCTTTGTCATCAGTATCGACGGTTACCTCTGTGATATCAGTTTGTGCGTTTGGAGCAGCAAGATCAATCACTGAGTCTCCATCTGGGTCATCGCTCGCATCAATCGTGAGTGTGCTGATATCGTGGTTGTTGATCTCGTCGGTGCCGCCATCCTCAAATCGGAAGTGAGCATCGACAATCACATTGTCGCGGTCAACACCCTCAACGGTGATCGGAGCGAAGTCATCTGGCGCACCACCGTCGAGATCAATCTGCTCACCTTCATCATAGATGTCGGACAGCTTGTCCTCTTCGAAGGCTGGCAGATTGTCTGGAACATCTTCGGATTCAAGCAGCTCGTCAACAAGCACGGTCGCTGGTTCATCCGACTCACCGGCATCGTCTTCAACAGCTACAGCCACCGAGCCGTGGACAGCATCGTCCTCAAGCACCAAGGAGGTGTCAATTTCACTAGACACATCCTGACCATCGACGATGGTGTTGATTTCGTCGTCGTCAAACGATGGTGCCTCATCGAATGCAACAGCGAGCGTTCCAAATTCATTCTCAGCGATGAAGTTCAGTGACTGTGTTTCTGGTCCATCATCTGCTGGCAACTCAAGGTTTTTCGCGTGTCCATCAAACACATTGTCGGTAACACGCGGGTCAATAGCATCTTCATCATCCTCGGCTTCCTGAACGATGTCGAATTGCTCGGTCACACTGAGTCCCGTGCCATCACCGGCACCCAACTCACCACCGAGGATGATGTTATCGCTAATCGTCACAAGGTTATCGCGGTCACCAGCAAGGAATCCAGCTCCACCTTGGCCGGTAATATCCAGCTCGATAGCATCAAACTCTGAATCATCACCTTCGATGTAGTTTTCACTTATTTCAAGTTCATCAATCACGACACCGTCAGATTCACCGGCATCATCGTGGCTGAGTTCGATGCCAGTTTCAGAGCCGAGTTCTGTGATGTTGTTATTGGTGATATCGACCTCAACGATCGCATCATCTGAATCGGAAGTTTCCTCCATATCAGTGAGGAGGAGGCTTCCTTTAAGCGTACTGTCCGTGACCTCAACCGACTCGGTCACTTCAGCACCGATACCGTTGAGATCAATAGCATCATTGGCATCAACATCAGAGACGTCGTCAACCGTGATGGAGTTTAGGCCTTCATCTGCGTCGTCGTTCTCTGCCGCATCAACACTGATCGATTCGGTGCTGACGCTGTCGACTGTGACATCTCCTTCTTGTTCAACGCCGTCTATGTCAACCTCACCAGTGAAGACGGAGTTTTGAACGGTGACAACATCCCCGTCATCGGTGTTGAGGTCAACATCACCACCACCACCGATTGAGACAATGTCATCGACAGTGATCGGCTCATCATCACCGCTGATGTCAATGTTATCAATATTGGCTGAATCGTCTACAGTGAATCCATCGAACGTAATTTCTGCTGATGCATCAATCACAATGTCTTGAGAACCTTCAGCATGATCCAACAGGATAGTGCTACCAGAACCAGCTCCTTCAACGGACGCTGATTCAAGATCAAGCTGTGCACCATCATTTACTGTATTACTGTGGTCGTACGTACCAGCTGAGACCTCAAGTGCCTCAGTATCTCCTCTGTCGTCCGCATCAACTACCGAGCCAGGAATGCTATCGCCAACAAATTCATCGCTGTCATCAAGCGGGATGACAGCCTGAGTTGAAATTAGCTCCGTGGTCAGGTCGTAGGATTCACCTTGAATAACGCCGTCAAGCGCGTTATTGGCGATATCTTCGAGATCAAGTTCTTCTGTTTGGTCATTGATAACCGTCTCGAAGCCAAGGAAGTAGCCATCGTCGATAGTGACATCTTCTGGATCTTCAACATCGACGATGTCCACCGCAGTTAGATCATTATCTTCGACATTGAGTAGGTTATTTTCAGTGAATTCACTATCCCCAGGAAGCACAGCAACTTCATCGAGAGTTACGTCATTAGACTCGTCTCCAGTGTCGACTTCGATACCAGTATCCTGATCATCGAAGTCACTCTGAAGAATCGTGTTTTCCACGGAGAGATCATCAGGATTTGCGTCCTCATCATCTCCGAGTTCTAGGATGTAGTCATCATCACTATGATCGGTGAACATGACCATATCCTCAACGGTGAACGAATCCACTGAATCTCCAAGATTAACCTGTGCTCGAAGGATTGACTCGTTCACTGGGTCGGCTTGCGGGTCAACATCAAATTCAAGAGCTCTATCAAGTCGGTCGTCGACGGCATTGTCGTTGTCGCCAACGATCGTCACGTCGTCTTCAATCTCAATTTCATCATTTTCGAACGTTTCATACGTACCGTTGGCGATGGCGATCTCGTCACCGTCTTCGGCAACGCCAAGTGCACCATCATCGCCAACACCATCCAACTCATTAGCTGTCAACGAAGAGAAGTACTCTTCATCATCGCCAGGATTGAGCGTGATTTTCTCACTGTGAATGAATGCGTCGGTACCGTCGATTTCAACCTGCAGGTCAGTGACATCGTCATCGAAGCTGTCGAAATCAGTATCATCTGTGTTACCTATATCACTCCCCTCTCCGTCGACGTTTTCGCCTGTGAACGCATCGCTCAACCCAACGCCAGCGGCGAAGGAAACACCATCAATGAACTCATTTTCAAGACCTCCTTCGTCAATCAGTTCATCAATGGCAGCATCGAAGTCTGATTCGGTGTCACCGGCAAGTGCATTCCCCTCAGAATCGACCACAGCCACATCATCATCAATTGTATCGGCAATGGCTATGAAGTCAGCTTCACCATCAACATCGGATAGTTGAGAGGAGTAGTCGGATTTAGTGTCCAGTTCGAGCAAGATGACTGGGTAAGCACCATCTACGTCATCATTGCCCTGGGTGCCGAAGTTGTCATCGTCTTCCCCGTCAATCTCGAACCCATCAAGATCGGCGAGAAGATCAACTTCTTGTCCTTCAATGTTGTCGTCGAATCCAGTCAATTCACCAACACGGTCGCCGGATACAACAACACCAGCGAAATCATTGCCAGACTCATCGATCTCTGAATCAACATCAAAATCAGCACTACCGTCCTGAGCAATTGTTACATTACCATGGTCGAACTCACTATCGAACAGACGGACTTCTCCTTCTTCTTCGACATTCACTCGATCGGAGAGGTCGAACTCGTCTTCAATAATGGAATCAAGCGTTCCACTCTGATCGGTGTCAGCGGCGGCACCGCCAACGAATGCCATTCCAACCATCGAGAAGGCCATCACGACGGCCATGGCAACCGCAGCAATTCGTTTCGGCGTTACACTCGGACTGTTACCGCTCATATGTCAGTAACCCCCCATCAGTAACCGTATTTGTAGTTTCAACTTGTACGCTGGTTCTGTATGCCATTGGTATATGGAATCGGTTTATACCCGCACAATATAAAACTGCGGGTTATCGGTATCACTGGGTTTGGTTGAATCTCGGGTGAGGCATGACCTTGATCGGTATTAAGCTATTCAGACATTAGCAAGCCACACTCTGAAAATCGGGTGAAAAATATCCTGAAATTGAACTTTCAGGATTCGATGACTACTATTGGAGTTCGAGATACCGCTTGCCGCTTCTACGATTGTGTACGCCGGTGCAAAAGCAAGGCAACCGCGAACAAAGCACCTAGTGCAGCAAGCACACCAAAGCCAGGTGTCTCATCCTCAGTAGTCGTCAGTGTCGTTGTCGTTGTATCAGTGTCTCCGGCATCATTTTCCACAGTGAGTTCGATGGTCGTTTCACCAGGGTCATTAATTTCTGTCGTCACGCGCTCGCCCGTGTGTGACTCATCATCGATGGTCCACTCATAACTCACAATCTCACCGAACGGCGTCGAGGAGTTTGTCGCCTCAACAGTCAGCTCCGAACCAGCGGGTGCTGACTCAGGCGCATCAATCACGGCAGCTGGACTATCGGTGGTCACAGCGAAGTTCGAAAAGCCAGGTGTTTCGGCTTCAAGCAGTACTGTAGTATTGGTCTCATCGGTGACCGTCGTATCAAGTCGTTCCCAACTATCGTCGGCTAGCCGTGCGATGGTCAACTCTTCGGGTGTAGCCTCAACAGCGTCAATGGCTTCCTGGTCGGCACGGAATTCAACGGTTGCAGGTTCATCACTTGCATTTTCAGGAAGCGACACATCGCTGACTGTCAGTACATCACCAGGGACCGCAGGAACGCCGTCAGGTGAGTCGGTGTACGTCTCCACGGTGACGAAGTCTTCAGGGATGGCAGGTGTATCCCACGTAATGCTGGCAAGCGAAGTTTGCTCAGTGAATCGGACTTGTGAGATACCGAAATCATCGGAGGAGACAATAGATTGGGTCTCGACGGTCTCGGCTGCTTCATCAGGCTGGTCTGCGTCTGGTGTATCATCCGCATCATCGGATGGTGCGGGTGCAGGTGCAGGACCAGTCTGACCACCGTTGTCACCACCAGGATCTGGCTCAGCAATGTCAGGTGTTTCAATCTCAACATCGGTCGTTGCGGTTTCGTTGCCAGCAACAACAGTCAGCGTCTGCTCTCCAACATCATCAGCGGTAGTATCCCATGACAACGTGGTTTCGGAAGTCCCATCCAGAGGAGTGGTGGTCGTTGAGGAATCAACTACAGTATCATTTTCAGTTTGAAGTTCAACATCTCTCGTAGCTTCGATTGAACCTGTGTTTTCGATCTCGACAGTTACACTAAGTGTCTCTTCAGCATCTACCGGACTGTCTGCGTCAGTTATTGAAACATTGACTGATGTAGGGATATCATCTACAGAATTAATCTCTAGTTCGATTTCTTGGGTTGCTTCTTGCCATGTAACAGACTCATCGTTGACCGGTGTTCCGTCGAGTGATAAGACAGTAACCGGTTCGCCAGCTATATGAAACTCAACGGAACCGTCATCAGGTTGTTGAGCTTCAAGTTTTTCATCAGTGATTGTCGAACCACCGATTGCTCCATCAGTATCGGCAATAATCGAGTCTTCAATCTCACCATCGGCGACAGAGTCAATGCGAATCTGAGTGTCGATATCTCCATCTACAGCGGTGATTTCACCATAGTAAGTCGCTGGAAGTGATGGGACACCGTCCTCTTGAGCTGTGACAGCACCAACACCACCGCCGATTGTAACCGCCGCAGCAAGCATTATTACACAGACTGCGATAGTAAGTCGTCGTGACTGTAACATTTGAATAGCCTTTAGCAGTGATAAATAAAAGCGTGCCGGCATTGTTGAACACGTCAATTTCGGCGAAATAGACTACTCTGACAAGCTATACCCAGAGAATGATGGCCACGATGCGTGTCAACCCTCCACTGTTTCCTAAGCTTTGACCAACAGCTCAACATCCCATCTACACCTACCCTCCACTGTTT
>LFCJ01004693.1_pt1 | contig 10022 bp, 10 predicted proteins | sample 643141 | NCBI WGS metagenome assembly LFCJ01 (sample SAMN03766243, study PRJNA286221) | soda lake metagenome | biome: soda lake; feature: Kulunda steppe; material: water; isolation source: sample B1-Br-g2 brine of Lake Bitter-1 | place: Russia: Kulunda steppe | collected 2010-07 | reverse complement strand
TTTCCGATAAAAAATATAATAAAGAATTATTAAAATTATATAAAGATGAATCATGGCAAAGACCACACACATCATGTAATTATAGTTTAGCTGCAGGTTTACGATATATGACTTCTGAAGGAAATATAAATATTAGTTCATCTGGAAAATGTAATATAACTGGTGTAAATAGTGTACACGAAGCTAAAAATATGTTGGATGAATTTTTACATAATATAAATGGCGAAATAACAAGGGAATTAGAAGTTATAAATTATTATGCTACATCAGAGTTAAATAATAAAGTAAATTTACAAGAAGCAGATAAATATTTCCGAACAAACAATGACTTTACAGATATATCATATAATCCAAATACATTTCCTGCATACACTATGTATATACAATTAGATGAATATAATGATAATGGAGAACAAATCAGTTGTTATACACAATTATTCACATCTGGTTCAATTGTTATATATGGTAAAAAGGAAGAATATATTCAAAAGGCAATATTAAAATTACACGAATTTATTGTAGATAATGCTGAATTAGTTAATGGGATGTATAAATTCGATTATTCTGAAGAAAAACATCAGGAGAAATTCGAGAAATTAAGAGAAGAAATGATGAATTGTGATGAGATAATGTCTTCAATATAAATTCTTATTATATATCATACATTCATTAAACCTTACGAGTTAGAATATTATAATCTATTTATGGTTACGAACAATCTTGAAAGAATAACATTTGAACCAGATTTAAATGGTGATTTGTGGGTTGATTTTGATACTCATGAAGTTTTTATTGTAATTGATAATAATAATAATAAAACACCTGTTGAATTACGTGGTATAAAAGAAAATGGTGATATTGTCGACCATGATAGTATATTATTCGCATTACAATTAATGGGTGGTGAAATATGGAGTGGATATTTAGAAATTAATAATGATAACCATGAATATACTATTAAACCTGTTGAATTACAAATAAAGTTTATATAAATTTATTTTATAATTGTAAAAATAGTGTATTTATATTATAGCAATTATTTATAAAATAATATTTTAACCATAATACTTATAGGGTTCCACCCTTATTTATATAATAAGATGTTTCAAATGACTATCAGTTCAAGTTTGAGTTTATCTTTATCATTACTTCAAAGTAAACTCAAAAATGATAGTCATTAATTACGTTCTCTGGTGATGCGGATTACGGGTTTTTGATTTCCTCATTTTATTGGTTTTATGTATTGATTATAACTAAATTTCAAAATAATATGATGGTGGGTGTCCGAGTGGTCGAAGGAATTGGTCTTAAGAACCAATGCTTAGTGCGTTAAAAGGGTTTAACCCTTGATGGTCGTAGGTTCGAATCCTACCCTACCAATTGAGTGAGTGTCCGAGCGGTCGAAGGAATTAGGCTTAGGACCTAATGCTTAGTGCGTTAAACGAACTCTGTTCGTGATGGTCGTTGGTTCGAATCCAACCTCGCTCATCAACAATGATTATGTAGTGTTCGTACAGCACTTATAATCATTGTAAGAGAGTGTACGCCTGCTGGTAAAGGTAGATAAAGCGTCGACACGCAAGTTCCTCGACGCAAATGGTTAATGTTACACCTATGGTGGTTCGAATCCACTCCACTCTCGTACTCCTATAGTGTAGCGGGCAATCACACCGTCCATTGGAGTCGGAAACTGAGGTTCGAATCCTCATAGGAGTATCTGCCAACTTGCCTGAGTCTGGTCTAAAGGAACGGATTGCTACTCCGTAGATGCCTCGTGCATCTCGTAGGTTCGAATCCTACAGTTGGCGTTAACTGGAATACAGGCAATAACCTAATGTTGTTCGTCGTATCAGTGTCGTTGCAAAGACCGTGCAAAATACACGAACCAAAACTGGAAAAGAACAGCAATTCATATTGGTGAATAATCGTATGATTGGGAAACCAAGGGTGATATGTCCACGACAGGGGTGAAGTAGTTGTTCACACAAAAAACCTGTAATAGTATTCCAGTACTATGCCATCATGTCCGAATCTGGTATGGAGTCTGCTTTGAAAGCAGATAATCCCTTCACAGGGAGTCTCGGTTCAAATCCGAGTGGTGGCGTATAATTATATTATATAATATTATATCATCAGTTTATACGGAAAAACCTAACGTATTAAAAACCGTAATAGTATGTGATATGAATAATAGATACATAATATACATGGTTTTAATTTCAATAATTAGTGTAGTTGTTATTTCTGGTGCTGTAATGGCTCAACCAACCAACGAAATATCACAAGCTCCAGATATAGATATAAATGAATCAAATAATACAAATATGAATACAAGTGCAGATAATGATATAATTAGAAATGAATCAATACGTGATGATTTAAGGAATAATACAGATAGATTTAGTATGGTTCCTTCATTTGTGGAACTACCATCTGTTGTAAATAATGAACAAGGTGATATGAATCAATCAGATGTAGCTGAACAAAGTCCGAATCCAACAGATAGTATAGATAGAGGTAATTCAAGTAATCGTAATGAAAGAGCAACACAAGCTCTTAATCGTGCATTTGAATCATTCCGTGGATTATTTGGATAACATATTCTAATTATGTATTGGTTCACTTGATTCTACTTCTAAAATAGCAAAATCATCTACAAATTCTATAATAATTACTTTTAATTTTACTTCATTATTATAAACCATAGTTTTACTACTTCCAACTTGTTTATCTACATAATCTGCGTGAACACGCAATAAATTATCTGAAATCCATTCTATAACACCATCATATAAATTGTCAATTTGTCTCATACCTATATAATAATTGTTTAATAGGTAAGGGTTAACTAATATAAGATTCATAAAATTACATAAAACCTTACGAGAATGATACATTCTTATATAATAAATGTTATTTAAATTTTGGATAGTCATTTTGAATTGTTTTCCATGTTGTATCAAAATTAAATTCCATATTATCTTCTGCAGAATCACCAATCATTTGTTCTGTACGTAATCCTGTACCACCTTCAGATTCAGTTACTTGAGATACATCTATATCCCAATACGATACTGTTGTAATCGGAGCATTCCCTGTTTGGTCAGCAATTATTCCACCAACATTATCTCCTTCAAGTTCGACAGCTGTATAAGTATAATCTATAAACCCATTAGCTTGAGCAAACCCTATCATACCGCCAGCATTTCCATCTGTTGCCTTTACACTCCCTGTTATATATGTGTACTCTACTTCTGGATTTTTATTATGTCCATATAATCCACCAACTTCATCATTACCGATAATATTAACACTATTTAATCCGAGACTTGTAATATATCCACTTGAATCACCAAATAACCCTACATGTTGTTCGTTTAGTCTATTAATATATAGGTTAGATATTTCTTTACTATTACCTATTACAGTACCTTCAAAACCATCAATTGGTTCGAATCCTTTACCGTTATTCCAATCTTCTGTTACACTTGCATCTATATTTTCATTTAATTTTACTGTCGACTCTGATAACTGATTTAGACACTGTAAATCATGTATATTATCTATTTGTATGATACCATTTACTTCTTCAAGATTATGCGTAGTACAATTCGGCTCTGAATAATATATTTCAGATATATCTTGTGTTGTTCTACTTACGGATTGAACTAACATTTTATCTCCATCAACAGATACAAATACATTAAATGACTCTGTATGATTTGGAATTGAATATGATTCACCTATATTAGATAATTCATACTGTGTACCGTTTTTCTAACTCAATAATAAATGATGCATCGTTATTATTATCGGATATATATCTAACTTCATTTTCTGTAACTTGAACACCTGTAGCACTTTCAACTAATTTAGAATTAGGGTCATCACTAATATTCCATACTAATACAGTTATTAAAGCTACTAATGCAACAGTTATAGCTACAAGTAACACTACTGATATAACTGGTGATATTCCTTTGTTACTTGTAGTAATATCCATATATAATATATAACTTTTTTACTCGTAAGGTTTAATGTATTTAATCATAACCCCTTACGTATCAGAAACATATTATATACATATGGGTAAAAATAGTTATGATATAGATTTTGAAGAACCGACTAAAGAAAATTATGAGTATATAGATAATAAAGATAGAGAAATAACTATACAAGGAAAAGATGGTGAAACATATGCTGGTGAATATGCTCGGAAAATAATGAATTCTCAACAAGATGCGTTTTCACTTGGTGTAGCTAATGTAGCTGGTAATAATATACCTATCAATATTAATATTGATGCTACTACATTATTACATACAGCACTTTTTGGAAAGACAGGTGGTGGTAAAACAACAGTAATGAGTAATACTATGGTTCAATTAGCAAACAAAGGATATGGTTTCACGTTTATTGACCCTAAAGTTGGTTCTGTAGATGGTTTACCTGATTCATATCCAAAGATAGGTGAAGACGCACATAAATTGTTACGTGCATTACCAAAACATCGTTTGAAAGATGTTGTATATCTTAATCCTGAACCAATAGGTGATTATTCAATAAGTATGAATCCAATCGAAGTTCCTGAACACTTACGAGGTTCATCTAATTTATCAGATAGGGAAGACGCAATTGAAGCTCAACAAAAGTTATTACAATCTTTAATGCAATCTAATGCTCAAGCACAAGATATGGAATCATTTGGAGCACAGATGGAACGTGCTTTTGAAGGGTTATTCCAACCTATGATTCGTTCTAAGACTAAATATACATTTGCTGATATGCATGTTATGCTGAATAACCCTAATACGATGGAATTATTTTATGATAAAGTAAAAAATGAATTAAATGATGAGTTTATTGTTGATGAAACTCAGAAAGTATCTAATATGAATGAAGGTAACTTACAGTCTATTATACGTCGTACACGTAGATTAGTTACAACAAATAGAACAACAAGAGATTTTATTGTTAATCAAGAAACAGATATTAATTTTAAAGATATTATCGAACAAAATAAAATTCTCATTGTAGATATTCAAGCAGGTAGTGATGCTGTATTAAATACATGTATAGGTTATGTAATTAATTCATTATTCACTGCAGCAAAAAAAGGGAATACTGAGAAAGAACACATTCTTTTTGGTGATGAATTCCATAAAGTTGTTAACTTAAAGAAATATATTCCATTAGATGATATACTTAGTGAAGGAAGGAGTAATAATTTCTTATTATGGTATGCCACGCAAAAACCAGACCGTGTTCAAGAATTTGTTAAAAATTCATTAACGAACCTTGGATTAGCTATTACAGGTGCAATTGATTCTACAGAAGCTGGTAAGATTAATTCATTATTCATTGATAGTCAAGGTGAGAATATATCTAAAAATGAAATTGCTCGAACACCTCAATTTTCATTTTATATCGATAAGAAATCAAGTGAATCAAGTTATCTAAAATTGAAAGGGTTTGCTCCATATCCACCACGTAGAAGTTGGTATGAAGCAGCTTTGGTAGCTGGTAAAAGTGTACGTAAATACGGTTCTGAACATAAGTTAAAACGAACATATGTAGATAGTGTTAATGAAGACTTGTTAGATAATCCTGCTACACTACTTACGGAACAAGGGTTACGTGGGATATATTCTGCATCTAAATTTGATATGTACAATAATAACGAGTTAGATATGGGTGGATATGCTACACTGAATACTATAAAGAAAATATTCAAACACGCATATGATGTCGACTTTGAGAAATTCAATATTGATACATGGTTAGAACAACAATTAAATATTGAATATATAGAGGCTGAAAAAATAGATGGTGATGTATGTTACAGATTAACCGACCAAGGTAAAAACCAAATGAAAGTTGATACAGGTGAAAGTGGTAGTGCTGGTGGAGTTGAGCACAGATTATGGTCTCAAGAATTGAAAAATAGTATGTCTAAATATGGGATGCACATTACACTACCACAACAAGGTGGTTCAGGTGAAATGCCTGATGCGTACGGTGTAATATTCGAAAAAACAGATGAAACTCCCTTCACAGATGAATATAAAATAGGTGAAAAAATCACAATAGAAGTAGAAAAAGAAACAACAGCATCCAGAACAAGTAAAATGCTAAAGAACTTTAGAAAAGCAGATGATACTGTTATATTCGTAACTATGAGACCTGATATTGCTGAAAAAATAGAAAAAACATTATCTGATAATGGTGGATTAGGTAAAACACACAAACACGGTATTAAAGTATATAATACGAATACATCAATGTCTAAAAACGGTACATACCCATTACGCAAATTAAAAAATCCAAATGTTAGTCAAGCTCACCATACAAGATGGTTTATTGATAAAGACCGTTCAAAACTAATGATGTATGAATTGGGAGAGAACAAAGAGCGTATCGAATCTGTAGTATATGACCCAATAGAATCATTTAGTGATTGGTCTATAGATGATTTCCCTGCTTATGCTGAAAAATCAAATGGTGGGTATATTATACATGATACAGAAACAGGTGAAAAACACGGTCCATACAAAAAACGTAAGCACTTAAACAATACGGATGAATATCAACTAATTAAAAAACCGTGGGTTCCAGAAATAGAATTAGAACAATTACCACAACGAGATGAATATAAAATATTAGTCTTACCATATAAATCAGATAATGATTTTGAAGAACCACAAATATATCATAACGGTGAATATTATAATATGGTAGAAGGTGTTGATGAAAATCCAACAAACGAAAAAACTAATATAGAAAATAATTCTGATGATTTAGATGACTTAGAATTCTTCTAATTTACTTATATTCTCCAAATAAAGTAAATCTATATACTAACATATAAATTAATATAATACTTGGCACACTTATAAGTATTAAGAATAATAAAATTAAATTAATAATATTTTCACTTGGTCCTGTGAATAACGTTAATATTGTAGCATAAGTCAGACTATTTATAGTCGTTACCCATAATAGTGAATTAAATTGAAGTGATTTAGGATATTTCAAATCTCTAACTAAATTTTTAAGTCTTTCATCAATTTCACCATTATATTTTTCTGATTTATATAATAATTCTTTCTCTAACAATTTAGTTTTATCTGTTCTAATAACTAAATTAGCACTATACGCACTAAATATAATAAAAGGTATAGCTGGTATCGCAAACATAACACTATATGTTTGATTTAATAATACTATAATATGTAGCACTATTATACCTATAGCTATCAATGATGAAAATACACTATAATAAATATATTTGTTTGCGTATTCTTTTGGCTCAAATGTATCGTACCTTGAAGATAACCATACAAGTGTAAATAACATAGTTCCTAATAATATAAATACGCTTGATATTTCGGTTATCATAGTTACATATGGTTCACTACTATCCATACCGATTGTATATGATGCTGTTGCTATAATACCACCAAACAGTAACATAGATATAAGTAAATTCCATATATTTTCTGATAATGTAAAGTTATAGAAAAATGAACTAATTAATGATTCTTTCGGTTCAAAATTATCTATTTTCTTAGTTTTAGAATCATTATTTGTTTTATCATTATTTGAAGTATTATTATTTAAATTATTTTTGTCCATAGTATTTTTAGTTTTAGATGGTTTGTCTTCATCAGGTATACCAATATCTATCTCATCATCAAAACCAGACTCATCATCAAATTCGTTATCATAAAATTCATCATCTTCAAACTCGTCATTAATACTATCATTATTACTTACTTGTCTATCTTTATCTTCATCAGGTACACCAATATCTAATTCATCGTCAAAACCAGACTCATCTTCAAATTCATTATAATCGTCATTATCTGTTCGTTCATCTTCTTCAAAATCTATATCATTTAACGTAGAGAAATTACCTTCTTTCATATCTTCAGAGCTAACGACAAATTCATTATCTACATCTTCATTTGATTTATCTTGCTCATCTATAAATATCTCAATATCTTCATCTTCCGCATTAATTGTATATGATTCTTCATTAGATTCAAATTCATTATTTACATCTTCATTTGATTTATTTGTATCTACGTTATTTTCCATCATATCATTTTCACAAACAACCGTTAGTTTATCAGCAGTTAATTCATCACTATTTGGGTTAAATGATTCAGGGTTTTTTAAAATAATTAGAAGATTAGTTTCATCATGATTAAAACCACATTCTATACATGAATAATCTTCTCTATCCAATGTAATTTTAGCTATTTGTTTTACATTTTCATACTCTATACCATTATCTATTGCATATTGTAATGCATTAGAGTTTTTTATTATTTGACTTATGTTTCTCATTATATTTGTATAATAAGTGTCTAATGGGTAAGGTGTATCGTTGTAGGTGTATTGGTGCTACAGCATATAGTGATTTCATATTGATTTCATACTACTATCTATTTGAACGTTAAACGCCGACACATTGATTACATTGTACTCTCAATCATATTGTATGGGAAGAATAAAACAAATCTCTGATGGTACAAAAGAAGAAGTAGAAACATACCTTAATCATCTGGAATGGACTGATAATCCATTCAATAAAAAAGCCACTGTCGACAACTATGTAATGCCGAGCAAAGAGGATATAGCAGATATAATCTCACACATTAACGAGTATAGTGGACCAATCCTTGTACACAGTGAATATTCAGGTGTCGGAAAAACAACACTACTGAAAATAATTCTTGATGACCTTAAAGAAGAATACCATACAATCTACATCGGAGAACATAACGTAACACCGTATGAACTAATCGCAATTGTAGCTGATAAAATCGGTGTCGGTAAATCAAGCTCAACAAAACTAACTGAAGAAAAAATATATGAATCTGATTTCGACAAACCAATTCTACTCGGAATCGATGAATTCGGTCTAAATGACCCTGATACACTCCACACAATCCAATACCTGAATGATGAAATAGACTGTAAAATCATTCTTACAGGAATGACATCACAATGGAACGCAATTGAAAAAATCGGTAGTGAAGGTAAAGCATTCCAACGACGAGTATCATTCCAACATAAATTAGAACCATTCACACAAGAACAAACAAAAGAATTTATTAAACGAAGAATAACAACAGCTACAAATAAACCATACGATAAATACGAATCAATACAATATGATTCATTCATCACTGATGAAGCTCTTGAAGAAATCCACACCCGTAGTTCTGGAGTAGCTGGTGTTATCTCAAATACGTTATCTGATGCTCTATCGCTCGTCGCATACATGCATACACACAATATAACATCAACTGTAGATACAAACCTTGTAGATGAATTAACGATTACCGACCCATACGCTGATACTACATAAAACAGTCAAAATGGCGTAACATTGAATACAGTGTGAATCCAATTTGAAATCATGGGTCGACGTAAAATCACAGATGAAGCCTCAAATAGTACAGATGATGAAAAAAATACAGAAGAAAGAGAACAACTAACACAACGTATGCCCAAAAAAATCGTTACGCAAGTTGATTCTGTATCTGAAGAATTAGGTATTAGTAGAAACGCAACCGTAAATATGTTAGTCCAACAAGGACTCAAAAATTGGGAATCACTCTAATTAAATAGAGCGTACTTCTTCTTCATCCCACTCACCAAACTCTTTAATACCTTCTTCCTTATCAACTAAATCTATATTTTGATACTTTAAGACTTTAGACTTATCCATATCATTTATACGAATGTATTTATTCAAACATTCTTTACTACAAAACTCCGTAGGAAAACCTACAGAGTAAAGTTTCGTATTAATTGCTCGTTCATCCCAATCCCAATTATAATCGTTTTTAGCACATGTATGACAATTCATACTTATACTATATAACTACAACCCTAATAGTTTAACGATTTACATTAATAACACTAAAACCTTACCTATTAGAATATATATTTATATATATATGATTAATAAGTATAAAGAAAAGTTAGAGAATAAAGGAGTTTCACCT
>LFCJ01004692.1_pt1 | contig 10024 bp, 22 predicted proteins | sample 643141 | NCBI WGS metagenome assembly LFCJ01 (sample SAMN03766243, study PRJNA286221) | soda lake metagenome | biome: soda lake; feature: Kulunda steppe; material: water; isolation source: sample B1-Br-g2 brine of Lake Bitter-1 | place: Russia: Kulunda steppe | collected 2010-07 | reverse complement strand
CGCATGGACATGGACATGGTGCACGCACGGACGCATGGACATGGACATGGTGCACGCACGCACGCATGGACATGGACATGGTGCACGCACGGACGCATGGACATGGACATGGTGCACGCATGGACATGGACATGGTGTACGCACGCATGGACATGGTGCATGCACATCCGGTGAGTCCTCAGGGCAGCGCGCCCCTGCCGGTGATTCCTAAGGGCAGCCCCTGCCAGTGAGTCCTCAGGGCAGCGCACCCCTGCCGGTGAGTCCTAAGGGCAGCCCCTGCCAGTGATTCCTCAGGGCAGCGCACCCCTGCCGCAGTCTGTGCCAGCGCACAGCAAAGCCCGGCGACCCTCTCTTGGGAACAACCACCACGCTGCTCCCCACACCTCCCGACGCTACTCACGCTTCTGCGTGCTGCGAGCGCTTGTACTCCACAAAGCCAAAGCCCTTGGGCTTGTTGGTGTCCGGCTGGCGGGCAAGCGTGACGCTGCCCGTGGGGCCCCACGCTTCCATGGACGTGCGCAGCTGCGCGTCAGTCTGCACGCCCTGCATGGGGATGGATGTGGGGTGGCATGGGTGTGACATATGGGTCACATATGGGAGGCCCTGCTCTTGGATCAGTGCTCAGCGCCAGCTGCTCTTGCGCGCGCGCTGGGACATGCGTGCTCTGTGCTAGGACATGCGTGCTCTGTGCTGGGACATGCGTGCTCCTAAGCAAGTCCATGGCAACACCTGGTCGGACGGCTGCGTGTCCACCTCGCACTCCAGTCTGTGCACCTGCAGGCTTCCCTTGCACAGCTGCCCTCTGCATTGGCACACCCGCACGCACTTGCGCCCCGCATCCACTTGGCACATGCAGAGCACATGCCCAGCCAGGCGTGCGGGCTGAGGGCCACTGGGCTGAAACCCCTTGCAGCCCTGAGCCCACTGACCAGCGGAGCAGCATGGCTAGCAGTCAGCCCTGTATCCTCATGACCCCCTGCAGCCCTGAGCCCACCGATCAGCGGAGCAGCATGGCTAGCAGTCAGCCCTGTATCCTCATGACCCCCTGCAGCCCTGAGCCCATCGATCAGCGGAGCAGCATGGCTAGCAGTCAGCCCTGTATCTTCATGACCCCCTGCAGCCCTGAGCCCACCGATCAGCGGAGCAGCATGGCTAGCAGTCAGCCCTGTATCCTCATGACCCCTGCAGCCCTGAGCCCACCGACCAGCCTGATGTCCTGGCTGGCGGCCAATCCTGCACCCTTCCGTCTTGCGACAAGACATCATGATGATGATGCTTTTTGGCTGGCGATGCATGGCCCATCAGCCGAGCCACCTGGCTGGCGGCCAATCCTGCACCCTTGCTGTGACCCTTCGCAACCCTGAGCACGCGCGCTGGCCTGCGTGGCGAGGCGCACTCACCGGCGCCAGGCCCTGCACATACAGGGTCTTGGCAAAGAGGCCGATCACGGAGGGCAGGTTGCAGTACTCCGCGCGGATGGATGCCTTGGGAGGGTGCTGCTCGGCCTTCTTGGCCTCCTCACCGCCCTCCGCCGGCTTGGCCTCCACGCCGCCCTCCGCCGGCTTGGCCTCCTCGCCACCCTCCGCCGGCTTGGCCTCTTCGCCGCCCTCCGCCTTCTTGGCCTCCTCGCCGCCCTCCGCCGGCTTGGCCTCCTCGCCGCCCTCAACCTTCTTCTCCCCCTCACCACCCTCCGCCTTCTTCTCATCAACATCCATGGCAGTTGGGCCCTCCTTCTTCTCTTCGCCCCCCTCTACCTTCTTCTCTTCTTCGCCGCCCTCCACCTTCTTCTCCTCCGCCTTCTTTTCCTTTTCCACCTTTTTCTCCTCCTCCTCCCTCTTCCTCTTCCTCTCCTCTTCCGCTTTCTTCTTCTCCTCCGCAGCTGCGGCCTTGGCCGCGTTCTGCTCCTTCTGCTGCTGCTCCTTGCGTGCCTGGCGCTGGGCGCTTGCCTCCTGCGCACGCCCGCCACACGCACACAAAGATACATGGCACACATTGCGAGCTGCGAAGGCGTGTCAATTCATGACAAGGGAGGCAGGCAGGGGGAGGCGGGGCTGGCCCATGCGCACATGGCACATGCATGCTGCAGTGGGGTGTGGTCAGGACTGCCACCTTGTAGGCAAGCAGCCGCTTGCAGAGGCAGCAGGCAGGCGCTGGGCAGTCGCAGCAGCTTGCCTGACCAAGGTGAGCATGAGCCCGAGGGCCACAGCGCCACCCTGCACAGGGCGCTCACCCTGCAGTGCCCCTGCTTAACAAAAGGCATGCCTGCGGTGCCCCTGCCAAAGGAAGCAAGTCACTCAAGCAGGAACCAACGGCCGCAGCAGGGCCATGGCCGCGGCAACACTTGCGCTTGTATGCTGGCAGCTCTGCTGCTGCGCACCACGGACTCTCACACACTTGGTGCCACCCTTTTCCCCCCTTTTGGCGCACCCAGGCTTGCATTGCACGACGGCCTCCAGCCTACCCTGCACACCACTGCAGTCACGCGCACCGAGGCCGCTGCCGTGTGACTCGAGACCCCCTCCCGCAGCCCACCACCACACACGCTCCCTCTCAGCGACCCGCGCACCATATGTGCACCGCACCGCATCTATCTGCTGCACAGCATCTCTTTGGCCATCAGCCCCTTCCAGAACCATAAAAGCACCTGGCCCGTGTGGAGCAGGGGCTGGTGGCTCTCATCTCCCCCTCCCTCCCATGTATGCACTCCCCATGCACACGAAGCATCCAGCGGACCTCTGCAAGTGCTGTCCAGATCTGGCAGAGCCTCCCACTCCTGTGTCACACCATGCAGAGCCTCACTCCTGTGTCACACCGTGCATGCGGACATTTCATCCTTGGCACTCTGAGCCGCCCTCTCACATGCCCCTGCCAAGCCAGAAGGCCCACATCTTTCAACCTGTACCACTCGTAACACAACACTTGCAAGCGCTTCAACAGTCCCTGTTTTCATCAGTCCCTTTCCTATGCTGTGCACAAAGACCCTCCCGCCGTCAAAATACTTGTCATGACAGGCAGCAGTTCTCGTTTTGCTCTACACTTGATCCCGGCTCCTTCCCTCCTCCATTCCCTCCCGAAAAATCTGCCAGCCCTTGCTCCCTTGGCTGCAAGTCATGCGCTTGTGTGCTTGGCGAGGGGCATGCATTCAGAACGTGTGCACGGGGCTGCAGCTTTGTGCTTGGCGCAGGGTACATATACATTCCGTTTGCACCCTTGCCAACAACAGAGCCTCTCCGCCGGGCGTGCAGATCCCCAGGGGACTAGTCTTGGTTGAGCTCTACCGCTTGAGCCTGTGCACCCGATCCACCGCTTGAGCCTGTGTGAATTCAGCCCATGCCCACTAGCCACGTGCACGGCACAGCCACGCCGTGGGCACAGGCAGAGGCAGCAAGCCCAGCTTGAAGCGGAACAGAGTGCAGCTGCTTGCACAGAAAGTTCCATGCTCCCCCCTTTCGCCTCTCCCCCTTCATTTTCCGAGACCCGCGCTGTGTGGTGCGGCACGCGCCCCAGCCCAGTTGCCTTGGCTGCTGTAGCGCCTCAGCGCTCCCCAGGCCACCCCACCCCACAGCTTGATGCCTGCTTGCCACGCTCGTTTGGGTGAGTGGCTCCAAGAGCGCGCCTTGCCAGCAAGAGTGGTCCAGAAGGAACCTAGGTCTTGATGCACATGATAGAGTGCACATGATATAGAGTTGTGGCACACGTTACACTGGCCTGTCCATGTCCACTGCCACCCTCTGCCACACCCTCCCCGCACCCTGTGCCGTACGCCCTGCGCCATATGCCTCAACATCGAGATGCCCCTGCTGTATGCATGGTACCGCCCCACCCGGCGCCGGCTGAAAGAGCGGGGGCATGGAGACTCCATCCCTGCCCGCTCGTGGCTCTCGGCCACTTTCCCAGCCCCAACCCTCCATCCGTCCATTCATTGCACCCTCCCTTCCCCAGAAGCCTCCAATGGAGCAGCCATACACTGCCCTCCCATGCTACCCGCTTCCATCCCTGCCTGAGCTTGCACACACCACACAGCCACCCACGCACTCGCACACGCACGCGCACAGGCACAAAATCACATCCCCTGCATGCCGGGCAGCCGCGGTGAATGCGCACACACAAGTGCGCATGCCGTACCTACAGCCCGCCGTGCGCCTGCTGCTGCGCCTGGCACCACCCACAGGGCACTGGGCTGCGCAGGGGAGGGCCGGCAGCTGCGCAGAGGAGGCGGGGCTGGAGGGGGGCAGGCGACCCTGCGTTGGTGGCAGCTGCGCCGTGTGGTGGGCTCTGTTGCTGTCAGCGGAGAGGCGCCTCCATATGGCGGGCTGAGTGGCAGTCACAGAGGCTGAGAGGCTGAGAGGCTGAGAGGCTGAAAGGCTGAGAGGCTGAGCCGGCAGGGGGAGTCAGAGGAGGAGGCAAAGTATGACCAGCGGGCAAACACACACTTGCAACACACGCTCTCGACCAAACACACACACACACACACACACACACACACTCACGACACAGGCTCTCAGCTGGCATGCAAGCATGCAAGTAGAGGCGCCTGGCAGCTGAGGACCAACGCATGGGCGCGCACCTCCCTTCCCCCCCTTCTGCTAATAATTTGTATTTGTGAGCGTTTGCGCCCAATAACAAACGAGTTCCAGTAAGACAGGGGCCTCCAGGCTCAAGTCCTGACCAACGCATGCCAGGCACCCCAGAATGCTGCCCGTCCTGCGCTTGGCCACTACCAACAAGACACCACGCCCCAAAAAGCAAAGCTTGCCCAACAACATTGCAAGACAGCCAGGTGGACACCTCCTCCTAGGGTGGGCAAATTGTATTGAGGCACTGTACCTTCCTTTCTTGCCCACCAGCAGCCCATTTTCAGAATATCTACCAAGCCTGGGCGCTTGCAATGACTGATGACTTGCTGGCCCTGTCCAAATGTGTGTGCCCCTCTCTTGCACCCACACAATTCCCATAAGGCCTTTCCTGGTTCTAGTCATGTCTAGATCGTGGTGTACACGTGTTGATGTAAATTTACAGCATGCACGCCCTTGTGTACTTTCATTCCGGCCCACAATGCAGTAGTGCATGCCAGGCATTTTGTGATGCACTGGCAGTGCTATGTGTGCCAGCCATGCGAGCAGGACAGACTTAAGGCTCCTGCTTAAGCTGCTTGCTATTGTGGAAGGGGTGCGGACGTTTCTGTGCCCTTAGGCTGCGCGAACACTGAGAACCAACAAATGTGGCTACGTGCATGCATGCACATGATGGCTGTGCATGCAACGATGAATGGAGGGATGTTCCACAGCTGCAGACCCTCTGGTCCGTGAGGGTGCGTGCACTGCACGTGAATGATCTCTGAGGTGCGCTCTGAAGTACTGAGAGAGGATTGTGTGGTGTACATGTAGACGCTCCTATGGCTGCTCACTGATGGGTGGTGATAAGAGAGGTGTGCTGATGCGCTTGTGTGACGTGGTGACAAGTGTACTTGGTAGAGTGGTGTGCTGATGCGCTTGTGTGACATGGTCACAGACGTGCATGTGAGAGAGAGAGAGAGAGAGAGAGAGAGAGAGAGAGAGCATGTTAAGCTGATGCGCTTGTGCAAAATGTTGACAGGTGTGCGAGAGACAGCACAGATGAGCAGACACTTGTGTTTAGTGGTCCGCTGAAAGGAACCGGTGGTCTGCACGCACTGCAATCTGCACTTCATATTTACTGCATAGCAGTGAGAGCAGCCGCGGGAGGGTAGCGCGTGTGGGCCCCCTGGAGGGATCCACGGGGCACCATATGGACCATATGGACCATATGGGGCAGGACCATATGGACCATATGGACCATACGGGGCACCATGGCGACCGTCACTTCCAGAGGGCCCACTTTTGCGCGACGCTCCAGGGTCAGCACACGACCATGCAGCAACGCATGCCGGTCACGGATGCCGGTAACGCATGCTGAATACTGTCAGCATTCAGTAAGGAATGCTGACACATGTGCCGTCCAAGGGCAGAGCCTGCAGATCTGGGGGCACATGTGTGTGCTGTGCCTTTCTGTCTCGGCTGCCCAGGGACGCGCTCAGGCGGGTGCAGGTGCAGGTGGGCCCAGGCCCAGCCAATGTTGTGAGCACAAACAGGGATAGGTTGTGTAGCAGTCTCAGCTGCTCCCCGTCCTCTGGTGTGGTGTGGTGGGTGGTGCCCAAGGGGTATGCGGGTGGTGCATGGCTTGGTGGCAAGCAAGGTTGTGTGGGGGTTGGAGCGCACATGCGCTGGTTGGGGCACACACTGTGTGCTGGTGGCATGCAAGCTTGTGTACAGGTGCACTGTGTACCGTGCGGCGGTGGACTGTGTACTGTGTGCACTGGCGGCAGCAAAATTGTGTGGTAGCCAGGGCACAGTGCACTGTGATGCAAGGGCCTTCCTTACATGCAAATGGCGTACCTCTGAAGCGCGCCTCGGCGGAAGCTGCACACGGCAATGGACGGCATGGGACAGCCAGGCACAAAGGGACAAAGGCTTGTGCTGGCCTGTCCATGCATGGCCACTCATGAGCAACGAGCACAAAGCAGAGATCTACAAAAGGAGAGCAGGAGCTGCAGCAGCAAATGCTTGGGCGCTCATTGAGCACGGCAGTGCAGTGCAGCACGAGCCGGCTTAAAGTTTCCCTGTTCATGTCCGTACGCGCGCATGTATGTGCATTTCATGCGTATGTGCATTTGCATGCGTATTAGTGTGTAGATGTGTGTATGTGCGCGTGGATGTATGTGTGCAAACGTGTTGTGCATGCGCGCGTGCTTTAATGTGCGTGAATATACGCATGTATGTGCGTGTGTGTGGATGCGAGCATCTGTCTTGTGCTTGTGTGCTTGTGTGTGTAGGTATGTGCTCGTATATGTGTGTGCACGCATGTTTGCGCATGTCCTTGAAATGACCATAGGCTCATTGATGCTACGGTAGCTGAAGTCATGCTTGTATGAGCATGCATGTGTGTGCATGGGTGATTGCACTTATGTTATGATGAGTGTGTCCGAGCCTGTGTGTGCATTTGCTTGTGCTCATGAATCAAGATTTTGCGCCCGGCTTGTGCTAGCAACGAATCACCCATTTTTACCCCTGAGGCTGCGGCATGAAGGTGCGAGGTGCGCGCTGCAACGCTGAGATCGGCCTTTTGCTGCAATGCAGAGGCCATGCACGAAAGCAAGCGCCCATTGCCCCCTGGTGTGGGCGTGCTGATCTGATTTTGAGGACTGCACGCGCGGTCGCCATGTTGCCATGCACGACTTGCTTGATCTTTCATTTGTGAATGTGTACTGTACTCCTTAAAATGTTGTGCATGCAAGCAAGCACATGGCCCCGTGTGATTGGCGAGCCAATTATTTGGTTGCTTGCGTGTTGGAAATCAATGCCACTGGTTGGCAGGACAGGCCTCTGCCATTTGTTGTGTCTCTGTGTTTTCATATGCCACTTGGGATAAGATGAGAGGCTGCACTGCACTCGGCCCGTGAGAGTTGACCGGTGCAGCAGCATATACCATTGTGCAAGCACAGCGTGAGGGGTGCTCCCCCCGGGCATTGCGCGACAGCACCTGTGTTGCCACACACCCGACTCACCTCAACACGCGCGCTTGCATCCAGGATGTCCCAGCAGGGCTGCACAGGGAGGGGCATTGCTAAGGGCGGCAAAGCACAGGAGGGAGCATAGTATGGGGACAAAGAGCGCAGAGGGAGCACAGTATGGAGACAAAGAGCACAGAGGGAGCACAATATGGAGACATAAGGGAACAAGCAGCTTTGCGCATTGGAACGGAAGGAGCGTCTATGGATGCTGGACAGCCCAGGCTTGGAATTTGAGGAACCAGCCTGAGCATGATGAGCACCGGAGGGTTATGAGCTGCACCCTCCTTGAAGCATGCAGCAGGCAGTGCTCCCAGGTGCACAGCCAGGGGCACAGCATGGAGCAAGCCTGTGCAAATCTGCACAGGGCCCACAGAGACAGAGCAAACAGAGGTGCGTACGACACACTTGTACAGGGTCTATAAGGTCGTGCTCCTTGTCTGATTTCCCAAACAGGTGCGTGCCTCTGCATGGCCTAGGAGCCCCCTGCCCCGGGCAGAGCCTCGCACTGGACAATTAAGTAATCAGAAAACATGCGCGGCAGATGGCCCTGGGTGCAGTGCGTGGCAGAGCGCCTGTGAGGCAGGGAGCCAGGTAGGTGTAGGGTCGGGCCGCGGAGAGGGGCCCTGGGGGGGGAGGGCACACTGGCTCTGCTGCAGGAGGAGTGAGAGGGGGAGCACATGGTAAAGCCCGTCATTGCTTGCTGTCAGGTCCCTCGGCACAGCCTTGTGATGGCAAGGCCTTCACAGCCTCGCCATCAGTGGGCTCTGCTGCGGTGGCCCTTAAGGAGAGACATGCGCTGGGGGGGATGCGAGCCGGAGCCATGAGGCCAGCGGCGAAGGTCAGCGGCCATCTTTGGGCCGCGGGTGGGAGCACAAGGCAGGGGACTTGTAACAGCGCGGGGGAGAAGGGCGAGAGTGGCAGGCCAGTGAGCATATGTGGGCGGATCCCAGGTAGGGAGGGGTGGTGCCTCAGGACTGGTACCTCCTCCCTCCATGGGCTTGCATGGACAGGGTTGGCTGCAAGATTTCTTGCAGTGCTAGGGCCGGTGACCATTGGGGGCCCTTACCACGCCACAGTGGGGCCAGATGAGGACAAGTTGATTTGAGCCACAGAGGGAGCAAATGCACATGAGGTCTTGTCAGTGCTCAGGATAGCCAATGGCGTTATCATTGCCGTGGTTGAGGGCCTTGCGTGCCGAGCACAGCACGTCCCTGACATAAAATGTCGAAGGCACCTAGAACCGCGCAATTCAGGTTTAGACCCTTCTCCATCAGCTTTCCTGTCCCACAGGCCCCAGCATGTACATGTCCAGCAGGAACTGCAACTGGCCCTCACAACCTCCACGCCCGCACAGCTGCGGCTGCTCATCACCATCATCTTTGTTATAGCATTCTTCACCAGAGGAGCATGCAGGGCATGTGCATGCCATGTTATCTCCTCCTTTTGCATCCAAGCCCGCACATCCCACACACGGCAGCTGCTCACAAAACCACGCTCAGCCCCCCCTCCATCCACACCCGGAAGAACGCCTGCTGTGCAAACGGCTTGCACTGAGCGCGAGCGCGCTATGCACGCCCTCATGGCGACCACACATGCTCAGCTGCCGGACAAGCCCCGCCAACATCACTGAATCCAGCTGAACAGACACGCCTTGCCTTGCGGCTGCCTGCCCCCCCTCCTGCCCCCCTTCAGTCCAAGCGCGGCCCCTGCACAATTCCCATATGAGTGCCCCGACATGCCCAGCAATCAGCTCGAATCCCATGTACATCACCTCCAGGTCACAAAATGGCAGGGGCAAAAGTGCACAACCAAACAGGGCCCATCAATCAGGCCCTGGGCCTCGCAGCAAGAGTCCCACCCTGCACCCTGCGCCATCCCAACCGACAGCCCGCGCACCTCCCTGCAGCCCCAAGACCATCCCTGGGGTCTGTCCTGTGCCCTGCACCAAGCCCACACACGCGCGTGCAAACTGCAGCCCCAAGGCGCATCTCTCTGACGCGCGCATGTGCAACTCTGGCACAATGGACTGCCCGGCTCATGCATCCACAAACCGGACCTGGCCCCGCGCACCCACCCGTCGTGTACCCTCACACTGTGGAGGGCCACAAGGAGAGCTGAGTGCAGCACAGCGCGCTATAGCCAGCCCGCCCCCGAGCACACGCACCTGGCGCTGCTGCTGCTCCAGGTCCTTCTTGGCTTTCTGGCACATGCCGGGCAGCACAAACTCAGCAAAGCCGTAGCCCTGCATGTGCACGCAGGCGCACACACGCACGCGCGCAGGGGTGGATGGCCAAGCTGGTAGGCGAGGAGGCCGCAAAATGGGGGGAGTGCACGAAACCTTCCTACCATGGCCTCCCCATTCTAGAGCTGTGCACATGCATTTTTTTGTGTGTGTTGTGAGTTGCCCCGTGTTGTGTGCGTGCGTGCGTGCGTGCG
>LFCJ01004691.1_pt1 | contig 10026 bp, 13 predicted proteins | sample 643141 | NCBI WGS metagenome assembly LFCJ01 (sample SAMN03766243, study PRJNA286221) | soda lake metagenome | biome: soda lake; feature: Kulunda steppe; material: water; isolation source: sample B1-Br-g2 brine of Lake Bitter-1 | place: Russia: Kulunda steppe | collected 2010-07 | reverse complement strand
GGGCAATGGATGATGTGCTATTCACTGTTTCAGAGGGCAATGGATGATGTGCTATTCACTGTTTCAGAGGGCAATGGATGATATGTGCTATTCCCTGTCGTCTCAGCTACAGCCAGCCCGCCCGACTGTACTCACTTGGCTGTCTGCCCCAGAGGCCCTGGTTCTCCTCCGTCCGGCCCCATATTCCGACTCTGGATAGTGCGGCTGCCCTATGGACTGCGCAGGCACACAAGGAGGCAAGGAGAGATGGGGGGGGGCCTGCAATGCGCGCACACAGGCATGCCAGCTCTCTCAGCAGGAGCTGAAACAGTGTGGATGCTCCAAAGCCGCTCGTTGCTGGACCTTGCGCCCCTCGTTGCTGGACCTGGCGGCGGTGGGTGAGGCGCATGTCGTCCCCCGCGCTAGGCACGCCTCAAGCATAGTGGCCTGGGCGGATGGACCTACAAGTCCGTCTATTTTTGCACCTGGGCATGCCCTGTTTCTGCGCCTGTCATGCAAAGCAGGAGTTGCAGGCCTGCGGGCTCCAGCCAAGCGCCATGTAGCAGCCCTCAGCTGGCAGGCTCAGCTGTGCGACCCCTTGACAGCACGCGAGCCTGCCCTTTCTGTACTGAAGGCACCAGCGCAGGCGCATGCGAGCGCACTTGCTGCCTCTGCAACCTGTGCAACCTCACCCTGGCAATGGCCTCAACATTGGCCAAGCTCAAAGGAAATGAGCGCCCTCTCTCAATTCCTATCATTTGCTGCTCAGGTGGGCTTTCAGACAGTCAGGGATGCACTGTGCGCACACCTGATCCGAGCCAGTGTGTGAGTTTCGGGACGCTGGATGCGACGCCGAGGCAGGAGCATAGCTGCTGGGCGCGTAAGCATGCTGCTGCGGCCAAAGGCCCCTGTCTCCTCCTCTGGCACCTGCGTGCAAGGGAACGGAAATCTGAGCCCAAGCAGGCGTTTGTTGCTGGGCAAGCACGAGACTGCCACAGCCCTGTCGAGGGTATTACAAAGCAGTGTGTCTGGCACACAGGCACGCGCATCATGTAAGGTCCTCCACCTCCGCCCCTCAACTACCTGCGCCCAGGTGCGCGTGCACCCCCTGATTACCTGAGCCCTGGTGCGTGTGGGCCCCTTAATTATCAGAGCTCTATGCGTGAGCGCCCCCTAATTACCTGAGCCCTGGTGCGTGTAAGCCCCCTGATTACCTGAGCCCTGGTGCGAGTAAGCCCCATCGTCTGTAGTGCGGTGGCTCGCGGCTTCTCCGCGCTTTTTGTACTTTTTGGAAGCCTTTATCAGGTACATGGCCATGGCCGCATTCATGTTCAGGGCTGAGATCTGCATGCACAGGCAAAATGACAGGCTGGCACGAGCGCGTGAGAAGTGAGTGCGCATGTGTGACAAAGCAGGCTTGCATGGGCTTGCAAATGTTTGTGTATGCACATGTGCGGGCAAAGTTTATCTAACAGGCTTGCATGGGCAATGAGATGTGTTTGTACGTGCGAAAGTACGTGCGTGCCTGTGCATGCATTTGAATGCATGCATGGGTGTGTGCTGTTGTGCATTGCAGTAGCGTACGCTCTTATGGCTGTGGCAATGAGAATGTGTGCACAAGTATTTTTTTTGGTGGCGACACGTCCTATAAAGCACTTTAAGGTGCATTTTGGTACTACACAGCTGGACGTTGCTGACCACCCCGTGTAGCTAAATTTTCATTACATGTTATTTTACTCAGGATGGTGAAAGTGAGGAAGATAAGTGGTTTCCCAAACTTGGGACAACACCCTCCCCGTCCCAGCTCTAGGAACCCAGCAGCATCAGCTACAGAAAGGGCAACAGCTTCAGCAGCACCAGCACCACCAGCAGGTGCAGCAGCAGCAGTCACAAGCATTCAGTCCCATGCAAGCAGCAGCAAGCCCTCCTCCTCCATCAGTAGCGGCAGAAGTTGTAGCAGCAGCTCCCCCAGCAAGTGCAGCAGCTGCAGCTTTCCCCTCTGCTACACCACCTGCTACAGCTGGGGAGGATGCAGTTTTTGGACCATGAGGAGGGCCCAGAGTAAGAGGGGGAGAAGCAGCGCAAGCGCCACAGGGGATGCAAACTCGGGGATATGAACACCATCCCTGAACTGGAGCAAGCCGTGCACATAGGCAGGCAAGAAAGACATCATGATGATCCTGGTTAGTCTCTACAAGAAGGATACCTTATCATATCCTAGCCAACACCTGGGGATGAAAAAGCGAGCACTCAGCAAGAAGCAGCAGCGGCAGTTGGCAGAAGGCAACCCGCCTCCCCCAAATTTGCCAGCACACATCAAATGTGGAGGGCTTTGAGCAGGACCTGCTGTTCCAGACCATCTGGCTGGTTAGGCTTGAGACACTTGTATAATGTATTGGTATTAGTATGCAGGACCTCACGTGCAGGTGGCAGCGCAAGGGCAGGGCTGGAATGCCCAAGCTCAGCATTGCCACAATACAGCATGTAAAACTTTATGTCAAATGCTGCTCCAAGATTTTGGCAAGGCTTTTTTTAGCTTCCTGCAGTGCTACACACTTTCTCTGGGATGAGCACCCTGTGTAGCCGTTTCCATTTAGAATGCTTCACATCCAAAACCCTTGGAAAAATCACTGGCACACAAGCTTGCATGCTTGTGTGCGCAAGACTATCCTTCTTTACCCACAGATCCGTGAACAGCTATGCACAGACACGCATGCAGCCTAGTGTTACCCCAAGTGTGCTTTCGCCTCTGTGCATCTGTGTACCAAAGAAGAAAGTTCCGTCCCTGACCTTAAATTCAGCCTGTCATCAAAGGAGTGGCAATCAGCTTCTCAGCCCTGTTCTGCACGGACCATATTTCACGCATAACAAAGCCCAGCACGTGAACTAGCAGGCTGGATGACAAAGCCAGGCCCTGCAAGTTATAGCTCAGAAACAGCTAGCCCAGCTTCCCTGTACCTGGGCAGGCGTGCAAAACTCGTTGGTTTTGGCAAAGAGAACACCGTGGCATGGGTTGGCCCCATTTTCTACCAGCAGCTTCACCACCTTGCCCCTGTTTTTCTGGGCAGCCAAAAACAATGGCGTGACCTGCGCGTGCGTGCAGTGACATGGATGCATTCGTTTACGTACACGTGCGCGTGCGTGCAGTGGTATGGATGCATTTGTCTGCATACACGTGCGCGTGCGTGCAGTAATATAAATGCATTCGTTTACATACATGTGCGCGTGCGTGCAGTGGTAAGGATGCATTCGTCTACATACACATGCGCGTGGCCAGTGTGTTACGGTGAAGGAACCAAATGCACATAGTCTAGCCGCCTGGCAATGCAGCTACATTGCAGCATGCACAGAACCAACACGCTTGTGCACACACGCAACAGCAGACTTAAGAGTGTCCAAACAGCCCGCGGCTGTCGCTCCTTATCAGAATTGTTTTGGCCAAAGAAAAAAAGCCGCCTAGACTAAGGGCCTTCAACCCGTGGATCCCTACCAAGGCATCTTTGCCTCTACTTCTTGCCCGCGTATGAGACCTTAGCCTGCACGTCATGCCAGCATCTGAGGCCTCAGCAATGCCAACACTTAGACTCACCCCTGACAACTTGTCCCCCCGGGTGTTCACCATATCCACTAGCTCATTGACGTCAGCTCCGGAGGTGATTTCCTCTAGAACACTAGGCAAGTCACCTGCACACCTCACATGGACGTGTTGGTTTGCATGCGTGCACGAAAATATGTGCATGGCACCCGCATGTGTGTGTTACAAGCCATGTGTATGCATTCATGCCTGCGTGTGCAGGTGTGTACTGTGTGTGCGCGCGTGGTATGTGTGCATGTGAGTGTGTGTGTGTGTGTGTGTGTGTGTGTGTGTGTGCGTGTATGTGCGCGTGTGTGTGTGTGCGCGCGCGCAATTGTGTGCGTGTATGCGTGTGCACGTGTTTGAACGTGCAAGTGCATGTGTGTGTGCGTGCACGTTTATGCATGTGCGTGTATGTGCATGAGTGGGGGGGAGGGGTGTCCTGTGTGTGATTGTGTGCGCTCGCGCGTCCTGGCCGTGTTCCATACTTCAGTAACTTGTGCCATGTGAAACCCCTCATGTGCATTATTGACCGCTTGAACTACAGGCAGCTACAGCAAATTAGTGCAGCAACAAAGCATGGGAGCTCAGCTTTTGAATGCCAGAGTTTGCAGCACAGTGCGGTGCTCTCAACCAGTTGCAAAACAGCAGCTGCTCTGAAGCGTCTCAGCTCGAAAGAACGTAGGGGGTAGGGGCAAACGAACGAGCATGGTGCATATTTGCACACCATCTGCCTAACGTGCATGGTGCGGGAAAGCAACTGCTCAAGGCATCAGGGTTCTCATGCGCTTTGAGCCTAGGTAGGTGGCAGCTCAGCTTCAAGCGATGGCCTGCCACCTTCAACTATAAATGCTTGCACCAAAGATGCAAGTGAGCTCCTACCTTTAAAGGCACAGGCGTGGAGTTTGGGGATGGGCCAGTGCTCTCTTGGGAGTTTGGACTTAGACGGTTGCTGACGCTTGCGGGAGAACATGTGGGAAAGCGACTTCACCATTCCTCTGCTCTGGGAGCTTCTATCGCTCTTGTATGAAGGTCGGTCCGTGTCATGCTCAAAGTCCGGGGCCTCTTGTTCGACTGTTCGACTGTTGGGGGCATCCTCGGGCTGCTCGTCCGCCTTCTGTGGCATTCGCTTCATCGAAAAGATCTTCGCAAACGAAAGCTTGCCGTTCTGCATGCCGGCAAGCTTACTGGGCCAAAGTGGTGGGCGAACTCTGTTGTACTATTTAGCGATTAGACATAGCAATATAAATTATTCAATCATTATATTCATAATGTTGAGTCCTCAACAAAGCAATTGTGTACGGTTACCGGCTAATGTCCAACCGAGAATCATACCTGAAAAATGATACTGTCAGCAATCTCACGGTCCTCAGCGTGCTTAAGGCCCTCCCTCCGGGGCCCAAGTCCTACCACCATAACATGTGTCCCGAGGTAGATGCTAGCAACCCAGTCTTGATATTGCTCTGGATGGTGCTGCATACACTAACATTCTGCCTGCCCTCCACAGGCTGGCTTTTTCAATCGGTGGTGGGGTACACAGTCGCCACGCCCCAGACTTTTGCCAGAGCTTTAGGGCACCCGGAGGTTCCGGAGGTGCCCCAGACTTGTCAGGCATGTTGAGGCATGTTGCATGGTCCCTGGAGCTCTGCTTGTGTCTTGGGACGTGTTGGGCATGCACTGACTGTCACCGTTTACAGACTACATGCTTTCTATGGAAACCTGCCTTGCAGACAGCGGACCTGCTTCTAGCCAAGAAGATGGCTCACTGACCAACAACAACAACAACAACAACAACAACAACAACAACAACAATGATAACAATAGCAACAACAATGACAGGAGCAGCAACAGCAATGGAGGACCAAGGCAAGGTCCTGAGGATAACAGCAACAGCACCAGCAGCAGTGGCAGCGCAAATAAAGCGGGGGAAGATGATTTCATCCGGCTTTTAGGCCTCAGAATATCCAAAGACGACTTGGTCACCATAACTCTGGCCCTGGCCATTTCTTATGGCATTCGCTGGTGAGCTGGGCTGGCCCTCACATGGTCCCCCTCACATGCACGCAGGCCATCCTGACCAGTGCACATGCTGCCTTGCATGAACATGTGTGCCAACCGCGGTCAAGGACATGCAAACCCTTTTTGCCCACGGTCAAGGAGATGCGAACCCTTTTTGCCCACGGTTAAGGACATGCGAACCCTGTGTGTGCCAACCATGGTCAAGGACGTGCAAACCCTGTGTGCCAACCATGGTCAAGGACATGCAAACCCTGTGTGCCCACAAAAGAACATGCGAACCCTGCACAACCCTGTGTGCCAACTACGGTCAATGACATGCGAACCCTGCATGATCCTGTGTGCCAACCACGGTCAAGGACATGCAAACACCGTTTTCTGCGTGCTGGCCAAAAACCTGGGGATCGTCGCATGTTGCTGATTGTGACAGTTTTCATGGCCCTTGAGCGCTTAGATGCGCCATGTCCTGTTTTCCTACTGATGACACGCGGTTTTGCTCCCGTATCAGCATCTAATCTGCCGCTGCTCCTGTGCTGAAACAGGTTTATTGCAGAGCCTCGGTTCATCCCGTCCTTGTCTATGTATCCCAGCTTTGATGTAGGCGACCGCCTGATTGCAGAAAAGATCACGTACCGCTTCATTAGGTGGGTGATTGAATCAATTGAGGCTTGGCTCTACCTTTTGGATAGAGTGGAGACTTGTTGAGCATGCAGTGCTCTTGGACTTGTCACAGCAAGTGCTCTCTACCTTGCAGCAAAGCAAGTGTCCTCTGCCTTACAGCACTAGATGCTCTTTGCCGTACAGCACAGCGAGTGCTCTCTGCCTTACAGCACAGCAAATGCTCTATGCCTTACAGCAAAGCAGGTGCTCTCTGCTTTCCAGCACATCAAGTGCTCTCTGCCTTAAAGCACTAGGTGGCCTCTGCCTTACAGCACAGTATGTGGCTCCACAACCTCTTGATCCTCACGTGACAGGCCGCCCATCCCCGGAGACGTTATCATCTTCCACCCTGCCAAGAGCGCCGGAACTTCTTCTTTCTTGGATGATGATGTGTTCATCAAGCGCATTGTTGCTGTGGAGGGGGATGAAATAGAGGTAGGGTGGCCACAGTCTTTGGGTCCCTTGCCCTATTGTGTCAAGCCGTGTATCATCGTCTTGCATCCTTTGAGGGGGGGTGAGGTACAACCAATTGGCACATTGGAAACTGAGTGTGTACATGTGTGTGCACGGGTGCGTGCATGGGTGCGTGCACACGCATCTTATGTGCACGTGTGTCACAAACATTGGGAGCCATCTGCTACATATTTTCTTAAAATGAATCAAATGGTAGCCTTCTTTACAGTGTTAACACAAAGGGCGCAGGCCAGGTACTGGCAATTTTGTGTTTCTCCTTTCATTTTCAAGTTAATGTTCAATGCTTTTGGCGTGGGAGGGACAACCTGGCAGTGCAACTGGAAGGAAGGCATCTCTGACTAACATTGGTGACAACTGTGCACCCAGGTCCATGATGGCACACTGTTTGTGAATGGACAGCCTCAAGACGAACCTTTCATTAAGGAGCAACCTAGCTACATGCTGGACAAGATGACAGTGCCCGCAGGAGATGTGAGTGCCATACATTTCACTGCTGTGCGCCTGAGACCACAAGCGCAGGCCGCCTCATGCTTGCCAGGTCCCCTGTGGTTTGCAGAGCAATGCTCAGTTATGTATGCAGAGTGATACGAGCAGCCAAAATTTGGAGCTGTTGTTGTTCCTTTTCTTGTTGAGAGGATGCTGTCGAGCCTGCCCTTTGCCTTGATTCATGATGACATGATTTGGTGATTTTGGCTCGAGGGTTTCTAATTGGGCAGGTTGGAGCAAAATGTAGCACTTCACAGGCATGGGTGTCAGTGCGCCAATACCTAGGGCCCCCCTTGCGCCCCCCAAAAGGTCATAGGCACCCCAAAAGACCCTTCTCCCCCATATTTGGTGGCATGCACACCAAAAGCACGCTCATGTGCTCATTCTCTTGGTTAACACACATAAGCGCACTTGTCACACATCTGAGCGGGATGGGAGGTCTGGATGTATGATGAATGGCGTAAGCCAAAGAAATATAAGCTGGGCTGCCGGCTGTTTGGGACCTGGGAGCAACAGTTTGCCTCATCTCAAGGATGTCCTGGGCTACATTGTTCTGTGGACTTACCCCAGTTTGCAGCTGGCCTTGGTACGGGGGTCCTTTTTTACAACCTCGAGCATTTAGCTTCACCAATTCATGGTATTATGCCAATTCATGGTATTATGCCAATTCATGGTATTATGCATGAGAAGACACACACTGTGCACCATACAGGCAATCCGGTGCCAAGACAGTTATGACAGCACTGGGGGCAGCACCATGGCCTTGAACTAAGTTTTCATTCGGCGCAGCAGATCGCGCTTCAGTACATCATTCTTGCTCTTATGAGAGTGATGTATGGTTGTTTGATAACCACTGATTGAACTTTGCACTCGAGAATCACAAGGCATGAAGTGGCACGGGAAATGCGTAGGAACGTCAAAGCAAGCAAAACACTCTGCAAGTCATGTCTTCTCCCTTTCCCTCTCCAGATACTCCACCCTCAGCAAATCACCACCCTGTGAGTTGTGTGCTCCTGCTGGAAGAGTCCTTGTGCCTCATCCTTATGCCTTGGCTGCAAAAAGCTGCTGTGAACGCTGCACTGGCAAGTTCTGTTGTTTCTGGGCTTGCGTTCAATTGGCACAAACCTGGTGAAGGGCTACATTGTTTTTGCAGGTGTTTGTGATGGGTGACAACCGCAATAACAGCTATGATAGCCATATCTGGGGGCCCTTGCCCTTGGAGAATGTTCTGGGGCGTGCTTGCTTCAAGTACTGGCCCATTAACAAGGTTGGAACTCTACCAGACTACTCTCATTCGACGAAGCAGCCTTTACTGGCCACTTCTACCCCGCTCCCTCCGGCGCCTCCTCTCAGATGACCGCTTATGTTGCTGACTTAGACGCGCATGCAAGCTCAATGCCAGTCTTTCTCTAAGGTTGGGTCCTCCGCGATTCCCTGAAGAACTTCTTAACATTTTGCCAGGGCCAGGGAAGCAGTAACAATGTTACTGTGGTATCTGGCTGATGCATCTCAGGCTCAATCCCTTCGTGAGGAATAATAAGAAAGCATGGGTTTGAATGCAATGCACAATATTCCTCGATTATTATTATCTCCATGCTGTGAGAGGACAGGAGAGCAGATGTTTGTCTTGATTGTGGGATCATGACAGAATTTTTGAGGTTCTGAGTGAACATTTTTTTAGGTTTCCCTTGATTGGATGAGTGTCTCCATTGCCCTCACAGTTTTTTCTTTCCTCAAAGTAGTGGTCTTCTGACAATTACTCTGTGGACAATCTTCACGCTCCATGTGAGGCCATAAACAATTTGCAGGCCCCTTTTTTTGGTTTGCTGCATGTCTTCTAGTGGCTTTTACTGCTTTAAGATTCTCCAATTCTAAACTTGCTAATTACAAATGCCCCCATCAAGATGCTAGGAGCTGTAAGCACATTGCGGCACAGTGGGCTGAGGCATGTCCTCGTAAAACCTCACCATAAGCTGGCCAAGGTAAGGTAAGGTAAGGTAAGGTTTCAAGGCTGTGTCCGCCGAATGAGGGCAGCTTAGCCGGTTGTGGCCTCCAGTGAGGTTCGAACCCCGAACCCACAGGTTGCGGGGGTGGATAATCGACTTTCCATCGCAGGTGCCCCGCCGCCTGCTCGACTATCCGGAGCAAATTAGCGGCGCAGTGTTCACGACGATAAGCTGGCCAAGCCACGTACATCCCTTTTTGCCGTGAGTTCTCTCAAGATTATCATGATGGGCTTGGTAACATTATGTAACTGGCATCACATGAACGTGACATGATGGTGGAGGTCCTGGACTATCTGGTGGCTGAACTGGTTAGATTAGGTGAGGGGACATAGCTGAACCTGCCAAACGAGGGCAGCTTAGCCGAAGCCAAAAAGCCTGCAACTAAAACGAACAAAGGCAAGTTAGGTTGTATTCTGAAATCTAGGCACAGCATTCTAGGTACTCATGTAAAAATAAGGCCAGGCCTCTTGTGTCTGCTTGGCTTCTAAATTCTCTTAGCCTGTTTGAGCTACTATATGAGTTGCGGAAGAGATGGTGGTGCTTGGCCCACGAGTTGCTAAGCCAGCACTCAGGCAATCTAAGAGGACATGCTCTTCATCTAACACACTGTCACGCCGAGAGACTGCTGCATCCAAACTAGGCTCGTAGCATGACCATAACTACCCCCCTTGTCTCAAGCAGAAAGTGAATGATGCGCAGAGACAACAAACAAATGGTCATGCCCAATACTCAGAGCTCGAGGATAATTTCTCAGCAGAGATATGAAGCAGATCAATAGACCTCAACAAATCAGAACCATCAGGATATCCTCAGACCAAGACAACCCCCCTG
>LFCJ01004689.1_pt1 | contig 10027 bp, 4 predicted proteins | sample 643141 | NCBI WGS metagenome assembly LFCJ01 (sample SAMN03766243, study PRJNA286221) | soda lake metagenome | biome: soda lake; feature: Kulunda steppe; material: water; isolation source: sample B1-Br-g2 brine of Lake Bitter-1 | place: Russia: Kulunda steppe | collected 2010-07 | reverse complement strand
TCTGACTGGGGATGCTGCAGCAGGGCGTACGCCAGTTGAGCACGTACATCATGCACTTACAGAACTTCGAGATGCTCTTACAGAAGAGGACTCTCATAAGTGGAAGCGGGGTGCTGTTCTCACGGCTTTGCAGAAAGTTGTCGATGATGGAGAAGATATAATCATAGTTATGCCAGATGAACCCGATCGACAGGCCCTACAAGCAGATTTGCGGATCAGACAACCGGAGTTCTATTCTGAAGCACGAAATCAAATCCATTTGCACACTCCCCGGTCAATTCCAAATGCTGAACCGGCAGATCACCTACTGCTCTATGGCCCACCAAAGTACCAGCATAGATGGTTACTTCGAACACCACAGGCACGCAATGTTGGTGTTTTGGCCTATGAGCATGAATTAGGGCTCTTACACTCACAGGTACGGCAAATTAACAAAGAACTCCGCCAATCAACTCCAAATCGAGGTGAGGAGGGGTTCCAATCAAATCTTTTGGATAGTATTTCTGCACCGTCCCTTTTCCCCGATAGTGGAGAAACGGATTCCTCTCAATCCTACTCTCGTACAGACTCGGGCCAATTTGATGGTATTTCAATTAACATCCCAGACCTAGAACGCTCTAAAGAGGGGGCAGACACGCCGTTTGACGATTATGAGCTCGTTAGTTCCGTGGGAAGTGATTCAGTTGAGAATATAATCGATGAGAGTCTGCCAGATTTCGATTCAAAGAATGCAACGTACAGTCCGAACAGAAGTGGATCGAGAAGAACGACCAGTTCGTCCTCTGTACAGGGAGATCAAGAGGTTGAAGACTGCATTGAGATTCAGGTCGATAATCAAAGAGTTATCATTCATCGACCAACCGATGAATTAGAAGTTGTTAATCCGGGGTCCGGCACAACGGTCAAAAAACCGGTGAAATCGATTCGCACCGGAGAACAGGTGGTTGCTATCGAAGATCGGGATGTGATTCGGGACTCCATTGAAAAGTTACTGTTGGATAGTGGCCATCTCGATTTGGTGGCATATAGTCGCTTGTGGAAGAATCAATTAAGTACTGAAATTGAACGCCGTGGAGACAGTCTCAACGACTTCATTCAGCGTATGGAAGGAGAGGGGTTAGACAAACGGCGTTCAACATACCGTGGATGGTACTACGGTGATATCCATCTCCCAAAGGCAAAGGAAAGTTTACACAAGATAGCCCTAGCTTATGAAATGGAAGAAGTGCTCGAAGAATTCGAGTACGTATGGACGGCAAATCATAAAGTCCAACGTATTAAGAACCAATTCCTCCAATTGCTAAAGCAACGAAGCCAGGAAGCAATGGCTAAAGGCAATGGTAGTGACCCAGTCATTGACGAGGAGTTAGACATTCGACTGTCGGATCTTGACCCAACAGACGAAACTGGGACATCCTTCGTAGAAGTGCACACCGTTACTTCTGTACAAGATATTGGTACAATCTCTAGGAGTGCTATTGGTAGGTGGAGAAATATATGACAAACTCGTTCAGGTGAGGTGTGGTATCGAGGATTGGTTTTATACCTAATTGAGACTAAGTGGCAAGTATCCTATTATGGAACGTTCTTTTCCAAAACAAAGCGCCCCTCGGTTCACACGTCCTCCCCAGGAAGCGTACGAACCAGGTGAAGATCCGGCGTATCCCCGACATCAGTTAGTGAACCGTGCGATAACAGATCAACTCATTAATCGTTTAACTGGTCGTGGTGATATTGCGAAGACATTGTATGGGTCTCAACCCTCAAATCAATACTTCGCAGGTGCCCTTGGAAGTCAATACGAATACAGAGAAGCCCAAGCTGAGGATGACTCGCTTCAGAACCACTCCGTTGATCTTTCTCCGTTTACTATTGGGGTGAAGTTCCGTATCCCTGCAGATTTTAACGAAGATGAGGTCACAGTAGAGATTGATCCCCGTTCTTCAGGGTATCAACGCCGCTTTCCAACACTAGAGGAACAACAAACGAGAGCTAACGATAACGATGATGCAGATGTTCTAATAGAGGAACGCGAACCAGATACTGACGGTGGTGGTGATGATATTGATTCAAGTGTTGTCGAAGCAGATGGATATGAACAACTGACACGCGTATACGAGCAGATCCCGTTTGAACTTGACTCACTCACCCTCACTGGTTCTGATATCCGTGAACTCATTGATGGGAATGCTCCTCAGAAGAAGACGCTTGATCTTACAGATGCAATAGCAAAAGCAGAAGATGTGCCATGGCAATTCCGAGAACGTGAGGACGACGTCGGGGAAGGAGAGGCTAATCAGGTCCCACTCACTGCACTACGGAGTGAGGAAACATTCCAAAACTACCTGAATGAGGTTTATACCTCAACCACCGTAGATCCGCTTTGGCAAGCTCGTTTAGAGTTGAATGCTCGGTATGACAACCCGGTAGACGACGACCGGGAGTTCATAACGATCACTGCACGGCTAGTGAACACTCACGGGGAGGATTACGAGAATTCAACCGATCCCGAGTACGAGGACTGGCGTTCAACCTTATTTGATATTGGTGTGACTGCCAGAGTAAATGGGTGTGAATTGGGTGATTTCAAATCGAAAGAGATTGAGGATGAATATCAATATGATGGGACAATTCACGGAGTAGGAGAAAACTGCGCGGTTGAACCAGTCTACAGAGAAACCGAAAATCCTGATCCTGCTGACGCTATCGGTGTCCGGACTGAAACAGTCCCAACGTATGAACAAGCCAAGTACCTGAGCAGAAACCCTGAGGATATCGTTGCTACGATGAGTGCCTTTGGCGGAGCAAACGGCCGTGAAGAGGTTTTTGATGCGCTTGAGCGCATTTCAACCGCAATGGAGGAAGCGGCAGAAGATTACAGAGAAATTAAGGAGGAAATGACGGCAGGAAAGTCGGATGATGCTAGAGATGATTTCGATGATTCGGTAGCAGCATTCGAATACGAACACAAACGGTTCCAAGCCGGTGTTGAATGCCTACGACAAGACGAGAGAGCCTACAAAGCATTCACACTCTGTAACCAAGCGTTCGCTCAGCTCGGATTCAATCGATGGCGGATGTTCCAAATCGTATTTATAGTCATGTCTATCCCAGATATGCTGAAACAAGCTTCAGGAGTCAATGACGATGTTGACATTGACTTTGATTCTGAGGACATGACGCACAGCTTGGATGCTGCAGACATCATTTACTTCCCGACTGGCGGGGGTAAAACGGAGGCATATCTTGGTGTTGTTACATTCACAGCGTTCCACGACCGGCTTCGTGGAAAAGAGTACGGCATGACTGCTTTCACGAAATTCCCGCTTCGGTTCCTCTCTCTACAACAACTTCAGCGAGCGGCGAACGTGTTAGCACAAGCCGAGTTATTACGAAGAGACGAGGGGCTCGGTGGTGAAGAGTTCTCTATTGGGTACCTAGTTGGCAAGCAGAACACGCCTAATGCTTTGAAAGAAGGCGGACGGAACAAACTCAGAGAAGCTCAGGACGACGACGAGGTCCAACAGAATTTACTCTATGTTGACGAGTGCCCGTTCTGTCAAAACGAGGCTGTCGAAATAACGGCAGACCGAGAACGCGGTCGGATCATTCACCAGTGCACCAGCGAGGAATGCGGTGAGGGCGAACTCCCAATATACGTGTCTGACCGTGAAGTCTACCGGTATGCACCAACATTTGTTGTTTCAACAATCGACAAAATCAGCATCATCGGGATGCAGCGACGGATGCGGACGTTATTCGGCCAGGCTAAAATCCGCTGTGAGAAACATGGGTATGCAGGCGAGAGTGAATGCGTTGTTCAAGAAAACGCCATCCTAGGTAGCGGGAAGTGTTCCGAAGACGATTGGGAATCTGTTGACCCGGTTGAACCACCATCATTGCTAATTCAAGACGAATTACACCTTCTCCGAGAAGAGTTCGGAGCATTCGATAGTCACTACGAGACATTCCTTCAAGCATACAACAACCGGGTCACAGACGGCGATTGGAATATGAAGGTTATTGCTGCAACTGCAACCATTGAAGGTGCTAAACGACAAGTCCGAGCTCTCTATCAAAAACCATCTAATATCTTCCCAGGAAAAGGGCCGCGACTCCGACAATCATTCTACGCGTATGAGGACCCGATTCAGAGACAGCGGAAAATGGTCGGGGCGATCCCTCGGAGTGTTAGCCGAACATACGCTATCGAGAAAGTACATGAGGAGTACGCGAGGATCATTCAGGAATATCAGGACGATACAGAGAAACTGTTCCAAGATATCCAAAACGTAGATGACCCATTCGAGATCTCTGACGGTGCATTCCCATCATCCCCTCAATCACGCGAAGAAGTGCTTCAGAGCGTCTTAGACGATTACGAGGTCCAAGTGTCCTACCATTACTCGAAAGACAATACGGACCTCATGAGCCGGGTTCTTCGGACGATGATCAATCAGCATCTAAACGACGATACAGACCCGTACACTGAAATTGAGGGTGAACTCCTTACCGGGGAGACAGACCTGGGTGATGTGCGATCGATCATGCGGCGACTTCTGAATCACGATGAAGAGGGGGTTGATCCGGTCCACATGTTGATTGCGACATCAATGATTAGTCACGGGGTGGACATAGGGCGGCTCAACTTTATTGGGTTTTTCGGCCTGCCCCGCCAGACTGCAGAGTATATTCAATCGTACTCTCGTGTCGGACGTGAATGGCCAGGAACCGTCTTCATGCTACACAACCCCGTTCGAGTACGTGACCGTTCCTACTACACGCGGTTCCAACTGTATCAAGCATATCAAGATCTGCTTGTTGAAGCAACACCGCTCGAACGCTGGGCAGAGTTCGCTATCCAATGCACAATCCCTGGTGTGTTCTGTGCTGCTCTACTCCAATACTATGATTTCGAGTTAGAAGATGACCCGAACAGCTCAAAACGAATCTACATGTTTGACGGGTTCGAAGAGGCCGCAAGAAGCGGTAAACTCTCTCGTGATGATCTCTTCGAGTTTGTCGTTGACGCTTACGGAATCAACGAGGCGGACGTCGTCGCATCAGGCGATGATCCACGAAGCGGTGTAGAACTGTACCGAGACCAAATTGAAGACGAATTTGATCGGCTCTGGGATGCTTGTCTCGACCAGGAAAACCGAATCCCAGATAGCCGAGCAAACGATCGGAACACAGACGAGAATAATTTCATTCCACTCGGGGTGTTGGAACGCGATGATTCCGTTCGCACGCCAATGCGGAATCTTCGGGATATCGACGAACAACTCACAATCGCCCCAGATAGTGATACTTCACGGCTGGTCAAAGAATATAGGAAATAACCATGTCACGCAACTCAGAATTCGAGATGGAACGCGGTGTTGCACAGGTACTCAACAGTTATGGCGCTCAGAATATCTTCGACTTCGGTCAGCTGGGCCTTACGATGGAAACGAATCCATGGAGGCGTGTCGAAGAAATCGATGACGTTGACCGTGAACGCGTCGCTAAGATCATTCAAAGCCGAGTTGGACGATACCGAAACCTCACAACAGCAAGTGAATGGGATGACTTATCCGCTGACAGTATTGACATCTACCGGCCTCTGAAAATCGAAGGGCGGTTATTTCCTCTCGTCTTTTACTGTGAGAACAGCGACTGTCGGAAAGTATACTCCGCAACTGAACCCGGATATCTACCTTCGGACGGAAATTGTCAAGTGTGCGGTGACTCACTCACCCAACTCCCATTTGTCAACGTGTGTCCCTGTGGAAGATTAGAAGATGCGAGTCCGAAAAGCGGATGTAGTCAACACGGCTTCGATGATATTCGCCTTAACAAGCGCCCTAGCGAACCTGCGATGTGGAGATACGAGTGTAGAAAATGTAGTGAGACAATTGATGTCCTAAGCAGTTTCTGTGGGGTCTGTAATGACATGACCGGGCCACTCCCGACAGCTAGCAGTCGAATATTCTACTCAGAAAAAGCGGTTGAAGTCGATATTCCATACTTAGGAGGGAAAGCGGAAGAAATCCCGAATGATGAATCCTGGGCACATGTTCTGATGGCAGTGCATCTTGGACTTGCTGATTTAGAGAGCAATACTATCGAAGACTTGGCAACCACTGAAGGAATGGTGGATACGTATCAAAAATGGGTCGGTAAGCTTGGTGAAGAGGCCGCCCAAGAGATGTTCAATGATATGGATCAGAACGTCCACGGGAGAGATACTCTCGTCGCAGAAACCGAGCATATCACACCACCAGACACCAAGGGCGATATTGACGAAGGAACCAGAGAGTTAGCATACTCAAACATTGCTCACCAGTTATTCACTTTCCACAGATCGACAAATGGTTACGAAGGAGATCGTGAGGACCTCAAAAACACTCGCCACCCAATTCCGAAATCGTTGAACCAGTTCTTGACAGATTCGGATTTCCGCGAGCGTCACCCGCAAAGTGGCCGTTACCGCTCACAATTATCGGCATCGCATATTCGCCAAGCATGGATCGTAGATCAATTCCCGTTACTGAATATTCTCTATGGATACACCAGAGCGGACTCGCAGTCAAATAACGTTGATCTGCGTAGCTTCCCACATCCACGAGAACGAGCAACAACCCCAATATTCGCAGACCGGACCCCCAGTGAAGCCATTATCTTCGAGATTGACCGGACAGCGATTATCAATTGGTTAGAAGCAAATGGCGTAATTACACCGCAAGAACGCCCAGACACCACTGATGAGGCGGCCCTGAAAGAATGGTTCTTGAACAATATCGCTACTACCGAACTAGATAACCCATTCACGCCGATTGAACACGAGATCACTCACTGGGTCTACCGTCTCTTACACTCTTTGAGTCACTGTCTTCTAGCCCGCGCTGGTGAGCAATGTGGACTCGCAACGTCAAGTCTAAGCGAACGTATCTTCCCAGTAATCCCTGCGATCGCAATCTACGCAGCAAGCACGGAGAATTTCGCACTTGGAAGCATGTTCACACTGTTCAAGACTCGCCTCCACCCTTGGATTTCCGATGCACGAGACTTAGCTGATCAGTGTCTAATTGATGCAACCTGTCGTGAAAACCCATCAGGCGCAGCCTGTGATGCCTGTCTCCACATTGAAGAGACCTCTTGTGAGGCAATTAATCATCATCTCGACCGCCGAATAATCAGGAGTAAAAGCGATATCGTCGGGTTCTGGGATAATGAGATTGACAACGGCATCCCAGACGATATCACAGAACTGTAACGGTTCTATGACCAATTCAAACCTCTCAGATGGTTCTGTCTTGTGTAAAGACTATACTGCAGCTGCAGTGGTTGATGACATTGAGCGGCTACGGGATATCCAATCTGTGTTCAAGAATTTTGATGAGGAGCAGGTGCAGATAACAAGGGCAGAACTCAACTCTCGGTTACAATGTCTTCCGAGACCAGCACAACCGTTGACGGTAGCAGAATTCAACTCCGTATTAGTCTCGCTCACTAACACTCAGGCAGCAACAGAATCACAAACAGCAACAGGAGGGTACAGTCAATATACGTTCTCCGTATCACCAAGCAAAGTTGTTCAGGTGTTAGATCAACAAGTAATCGCGGTTCTGGCAATTCGGCAATTACACTCGCCAGACGACTCATCAACTGACGTGAGGTTGGTATCGACATTACCAGAAGAAATTGAGAGCGAGATCTCAGTTGATGTCGGGCGACTCGACATCGCACTTCGAAGGATGTTGTTAGATGCTTCTGATACGGTCCGGGTCTCGAACCCATACTTTGATCCTGATCAATGGATTATAGACGATCTTGCGGCATTACCTGGCCGAGGAATCGAAACGCGGATTCTAACTCGTGAAGTGACTGGGGAAAATCCCGATGATAGAGCATTAGAAGCTGTAACTGCGATCGTCAAACCGCTTAGCTCAGACGAAATTCAGAACGTCGAGATCCGTGACTTCTTTGAAACATCACGAACGGGATATCAGACAGGAGCAGTTCATGCTAAAATAATATCCGTTGATAACGAACAATGTTATATTGGAAGTGCGAATCTCACTGATTTGAATCTACATGGGAATTTCGAGTTCGGAGTGATACTTGATGGTGAGTTGGTTAGCGAGGTTTCTGAAGTGTTTGACGCTGTTTTCGAACGGTCTGAATCCGTCCCACTCTAATTAAGAAATGAGCAAACTACGCGGATTCAATCTGCTACTTGCGCACGTGGCTTCTCGATTAGGGACCTATGTTCTGAGATGAATTCCGTTAGGACAGTCGCTATGAAATCTGGGGGTACCGCATTCCCAATCAATTTCTCTGCAGTCGAATTTGCCTGTGGGAGATCGTAATCATCAGGGAACGTCATAATACGTGCTGCCTCACGAGGACTGATCCCCCTGTTTTGCTCAGGATGTATGAACCGACCAGAACTTGGAGAGGTACAACGCCCCGTGAGTGTTGGACCTGGCTCGTCCCATTTCATTCGGCCGTATACATTCCCTGCACTCTTCTTATCATTGAGGTTTTTGTGGCATTCTAACTGTTCCGACTCTGTGAGATCTGTTCGACTCCCTCCATCCTTCGGGATTTTCTTAATGAATTCAACCGTTTTCTTCCGGTGCTTCCGAGCACGATGGCCATTGAATGGAAGGTCATCCCTTTTTTCTCCTGGTTCTAACGGGGGAAGGTCTCCAATGACATCTTCAACCGTCCGGTAAGGTTGTTTTCCCTCTTTAGAAGCCTTTTCAGGTGGGGCATGCGTCGGTTCTGGGAGCGAAACCTTAGAATCAGGTACGCCACGTATCCCGATTGCAATTGCACGTTTTCGACCCTGGGGAACCCCGTATTCAGCCGTGTTCAGGAGTTGCATATCAAGACCGTATCCTGCCTTTCGAAGGTAGTGTTTGAGGTCCTCAACATATTGCTCGTTTTTCTCACTCATCAAACCAGGAACATTCTCAAATACAATGACTTTCGGGGAGATGTTGAGGAGCAGATCAAGGTAGATATTGAGGAGCTTGTTCTTTGGTCCATCATCTAGTGGAGGGGTTGTGTCTTGTAAACTGCTGTATTTCTGGCAGGGAGGACAGCCGACCACAAGGTCAATATCTGATGACTTCAAGTCATACTCATCAAGTATCTGTTGTAATGCATCTCGGTCAGTGAGATCAATATCGGCTGCTTCGACGGGAAGATTCTCATTGTAGGGTTCTCGAACCTTATCATTGATTTCAGCCGCTCCTCGGAGCTCTACCCCCTCAACTCGGTGAAGTCCTAGTGATGCTCCCCCGCCACCACTGAATAAATCAATCGCGGTCAATACCATATTACTTGTTCCTCTCTTTGATTCGACGTCTTATAAATATAAGCCACAACTAAACAGAGGTCGTTTAGTAGTCAAGAGACAATTTTGGAGGCGTGCTGACTTGATGGAAATTCGGCTATCCCATGACAGCGTGAAACAAGTATGGGACGTAAGAGACCGAGCTGTATTCCGTGCCCGATATCACGTGGTGCTGACTGGTCCGAGTGCGAAAGTACGTTTTCACACGTTTCCCCATTTGTCCGATAGGTCGGGATCAAATTTCTGCTAGCATATTCTGGTGTTCTCACGATAAACAGAAGATTCTGCTAGCAGTCCGCAACTTATACCCCTCCCAGTATTACCCTCTACAAATAAAGCTAAATAGTGTACCACATGCATAAACACAACCATCCATCAGAAAAATCCGTCACTTCGAAAATAAGACCAAACCATTAAATTCCGAATTTGAATATATCTCGCAGATACATGCCTTTTATATCGAAATAATACGTGTGGATGTACGTATAGATTACATCTTGGGAGTCAAAATTCAAATCCCCTTGTTTATCTCCTCTCATATATTTCAGATGCTCTGAATTGATGTCTATATTCTTCTTCCAATACGTATTGAACCAGTGGCGACCATAGTGTGATGTGACCGGACGGTTCATCTCTGTCTCGCTATACTTTGGGTGAAACGCATCTTTCCAAAACCTA
>LFCJ01004687.1_pt1 | contig 10028 bp, 11 predicted proteins | sample 643141 | NCBI WGS metagenome assembly LFCJ01 (sample SAMN03766243, study PRJNA286221) | soda lake metagenome | biome: soda lake; feature: Kulunda steppe; material: water; isolation source: sample B1-Br-g2 brine of Lake Bitter-1 | place: Russia: Kulunda steppe | collected 2010-07 | reverse complement strand
GAGTTTGCTGAAGGCCTAATGAAAAATCGGTATGTCGGGCGGACGTTTATTATGCCGACGCAAGATGAGCGCGAGCGAGCTGTTCGACTCAAACTCAACCCAATTAAATCGACAATCGAAGGGAAAACCGTCACTCTGATTGACGACTCTATCGTCCGTGGAACGACATCCAAACAACTTATTGAACTACTCCGGGATGCCGGTGCCGAAGAAATCCATCTTCGGATTGGGGCTCCTGCAATCGTCGCACCGTGTTATTTCGGCATCGATATGGCCAGCCGTGACGAGCTCATCGCAGCCGATAAAACGGGTACTGAAATTGAAGACGAAATTGGGGCTGACAGTCTGAGTTATCTCTCTATTGAAGGCATTACGAATGCACTCGGCTCAGACCGTGCGGACCTCTGTTTTGGCTGTGTCACTGGAGAGTATCCGTACGACGTTGTCGGCGAAGCGACGGACCGAGACGTCACTCGACCGTCGATAGTCGACGAGACAATGAGTGCGGACGATTAAGCCGGCCACCAGTTCGGTTGTGTGGTGGGCCAAGGCGAACCTCCTTTGGTTCTCTAAGCCAAAAAATAGCTATGAGTCTGCCAATTGACCCATCACGAATTGACCCCGAAGACATCGGTGAAGAAACACAGACGCTCGAGATGGAACACGAAGAGGCAGTTGAGCACGTCCGTGCGGTGGCAGAGAAAGCAGGATTCGGTGTCCCCGTCGAGTTTTCGCCATCGGAACTGTTGAACGAGAAAGTCGATGCGGACAGGGACCCGTATTATGTCTTAGGAGCGTGTAATCCCGCGATGGCCGACCGGGCACTTGATGAAACGTTGAAGCAAGGGGCGTTGTTCCCCTGTAACTTCGTTATCTGGGAAGAAGAGCCGGGAACACAGGTAGTCTATCACCTCTCAATTATGCGGATTGCACGGCTGATTGGCATTGCACCTGACAACGAGGAATGGGAGTCAATCGTTGAAGATACCGGTGAGCTTGTATCCGCATTCTTCGAGGAACTATAACGGACACTTGTTCTGGCCGCGCTATTGATTTCTCACGCGCTGTTGGTGAGTTGAGCGGACTGCCGCAAGCCCGTGTTCGAAATCTGCGATTAAATCCTCAATCGCTTCCAGTCCGACCGAGACGCGGATGAGGCCATCACCAATGCCTACCGCCGCACGCCGCTCCGCACCAAGCGGTTCGTGTGTCATCGTCGCCGGGTGATTGACGAGCGTCTCGACGCCACCGAGACTAACTGCGAGGGTTGCAACCTGTAATGACTCACAGAATGCTTTCGCTTCAGGGATACCCCCAACCAAGTCAAACGAGAGCACACCGCCGTAGCCGGTCATTTGTGCGCGAGCGATGTCGTGTTGTGGATGGCTTTCAAGTCCGGGATACCGAACCTGTTCGACGAGGTCGTGCGTGGTGAGGAACTCGGCCAGTGCTGTCGCATTGGCTTCGTGCTGTCGCATCCGCATCGGGAGTGTTTTGATACCACGGCTAAGAAGGTAGCTGTCGAACGGTGAGAGTTGGTTCCCCAACGCCACCTGCTGGAGGAACTGGACAGACTCAGCAATCGTCTCAGAGTCCGTCACGAGCGCTCCACCAACGCCGTCAGAGTGACCGTTCAGATATTTGGTGGTACTGTGTGCAACGAGGTCGGCTCCAAGGTCGAGCGGTCGCTGGTGGTACGGACTGGCAAAGGTATTATCCACACCGAACACCGCGTCATTGTGGTCAGCAAGTTGCGCGATTGCTTTGATATCACAGAGTTGAATCAGTGGGTTTGTTGGCGTTTCCATCCAGACAAGCGCCGTCTCTGGGCGGACAGCAGACTCGACTGCGTCGGTTTCTCGAGCGTCGACAAACTCTACATCGATGTTGAGATGCTCGTCAAACAGCCCTTCGAACATTCGCCGTGTCCCCGCATAGAGGTCGTCAAAGGCCACAACGTGGTCGCCTGGATTGACAACCGAGAGCAGGGCTGTCGAGATGGCTGCCGTCCCCGAAGAAAACGTAAAGCCGAACTCGCCACCTTCGAGGCCGGCAATCTGCTGTTCGACGGCAAACCGTGTTGGGTTCGACAGTCGTTGATAGATGAACTCCCCTTGCTCTGGGTCGATATCCTCAAGACTCATCTCCTGGTCAATTCCCGGCAACTCATACGTTGAAGAAAGGTGTATCGGGCTGGCTACGTCACCATCTTGCCAGTGAACCCACTCCGCAACCGCTCGCGTCTCGAATTCATGGTTTGACCACATATCGGCTAGTTCTGCACCAACTCATTAAATTATTTCTCCCAGTTGATAATTATTTGTGCAGAGTGGATTACCAACGGTTATCGGAATGGAAAGGGTCGAAAGCGCCGGGAGGTTATGGGACGCCTGAAGGGCCTGCACCGATGCTACCAATCAGCCAGAGGACAACATAAAGGAAGCCAGCGAGGAGGACGAGGCGCCAGGTGAGACCAATCACCAGTTTTGCAACGACTAGTACCAGTATGAGTACCAGCAGTGAGCCGATAATGAATCCGAACGGTTCAACAAACAGGAGTGAGTGCATGGATTACGCTGATTCGTTTCCAGTAGTCTCGTTATCGGATTCGTCATCTGACTCATCAGTGTCCTCGCCTGAGGCGATATCCGAGACGACGTCTCCAAGATGGTCAACTGAGCCGTTCAGGAACGAATTGATTGCCTCATGAATTTCGCTTACGTGAGACGGCACGTGTTCAGGGACGCCATCGCTTGGTCCAACTGAGTGGTTATCTGCGTTAGCGTTATCATTGGCTGCAGGACCTCGGTCAGCAGCGGACTCATTTGCGTTTGAGTCGTCATCAGCATTTTGCGATGGGTGGTCGTCCGTTGCGTTGTTTGCATTGTTTGCCGATACGTCTGCGGGCGTTGCTCCACCGACAGCAGCGACGCCGCCGACGAGAACGGTCAGTGCCAATCCAACGGCCAAGAGTTTCTGTGCGTTCATTGCACTCGGCCCTTACAGAGGGAGGGATATAACCAATGAACTTGGTTAACTCGCATATCCCTGTGTAAAGGGCTATAAAGCCGAATTAACCGTAATTAATGGAGTTTAACTGTATTTAAATCTCTGTAACAGTGGGCTAATCCAGAGCGGAATCGGCGAACCATGAAGTTGATGTATAATCATGATATAAATTATCCTATGGAAGAATCGCGTGAAAAAGGGAGTACACACGGGCGAGAGTCAGTAGTCCAACTGGCCGACAGCGACTTTTACCGAGCGCTGGCAGCAACAGAACGCCGTCGGTTGCTCTATTACCTCTTGGAGAACGAAGAAAGCACGGTGGGTGAACTTGCCACCGTTTTGAGTGGCTGGGACGCAACGATGACAGAGCGCGTGATGACCGCTTCTGCCCGGCAGAAAGTCAGGTGTGAGCTACGCCATCACCATTTGCCACTCCTGTCCGATGCTGGATTGATTGCCTACGACCCAGAGCAAGAGACGGTGACACTGGAATCGCTGGATGCACTCGTCACCGACATCATCCGGGTGAGTTTCGAAACTGGGCAGTTAGAAACGCTGTAGCGATGTTTGAATCACTGTTGACCGAGCGAGAGACGAGCCGCAATCAGTTTACTATCTATCGAAGCGGTGACCGAACGCCGCTTGAGGACTGGCTTTCCGACCACGGCGTGACAGTTACGGCTAAATCGCTGCCTGAGGGCGGCCCAGATTCATTTGTAGAGATCCTCAGAGACGAAGAAGTTGTGGGCATTATTGGCCTTCAAGAGCTAGAGACACTGCTTGAGCCACCCATCGTCCGCCCGACAGACGAGGGTGTTTCGACGGCCTATCGGGTCGTATTTGACGTTCTTGACGAGACGTTGTTCACCAGTCTGAATCGGCGTGAATTACTGGCAATCAGCCGTGAAATTGAAGAGCGTGCATACCGTGTTGAAAACGGCACACTCCGTGTGAGCTTTCAGCAGTTTTCGACATTCATGAGTCAAATTGAGGTGTATCGCGTGCTTGCCACCGAAACCGCGCTAGATATCCACATCTACGGCACGCCGGACTGGATACCCCCGGAAATTAGTGGCATCACGTATCACGAAGATGAGGACGAACGAATTCGCCAATACTGGGCGCTTGCTTTCGATGGCGGACTCGACCAGCGACAGATGTGTGGACTGGTTGCGAGAGAACACGGAGAAGGGTATCGCGGCTGCTGGACGAATGAGCCGGAGATGGTCAGCGAACTCCTCCGGATATTCGAGAGTCTTTCATAGCTTCTCAGCTAGTCTTGCTCACGCTGTGACTTTCAGGGCTTCAAATCCGCCTTCGACAGCCGATTTTCGTCGCTTACTAGTTGCGAGCGACAGAAAAAGTGGCCTCGCGGAGATTTCTTAATCCGGTGTGAAAGAATCAATTCACAACGGACTCGCCGGGATTGAGCAAACCCGGAGGGTTTGCGATGTTCGGCGAGTCTACGACTGAACGAGCGAAGCGATGTGAAGAAGTGGACTCGCCGGGATTTGAACCCGGGGCCTCTCCCATGCCAAGGGAGTGATCTACCGCTGATCTACGAGCCCGCACTAACTCGTTTCCGGCCAAGTAGTTTAAACCCATCGAACCGAGAGACGAAGCGGACTGAATACGCGTCAATCAGGCTGGACGTGACTCGAAGAAAGACATTCAGACGCTGCGCTTACTGCATTTGTATTCGGTCAAAAAAGACTGAATGGACAGGTCCTAGTCCCCGTTTCCGCGATACTTGTTTATCGCGGACTTAACGAACGGTCCGAATAGCAGGAGGATAATAACAATCACCAGTCCGAATGAAAGTGGTTGGTCGATTGGGTGAAAGAAAATCATCCACGAACCCTCTGACAGCTGCAGCGAGCGGTCCAGGTTCTCCTCAGCAATCGAACCAAGCACGACACCCAACACGAACGCAATAATCGAGTAGTCGTACTTCTTCATGTAGTAACCAATGATACCGAGCGCGAGCACGGTAACGACGTCAAGCCAGACCTGTTGACCGCCACGAATCGCATAGGCACCGATAACGGCGAAGACAATAATCATTGGAATGATGTAGATAGCGTTGACCCTAGTGATGAAGCTCATCCGCGTGATGAACAAGAGCCCGACCGTCAAGATGAGGATGTTCCCGATGAACAGCGCTAAGTAAAGGCTGTAAGTCGTTGCCAGCTCATCACTGAACAGCAATGGACCGGGGTTGAGGCCATGCATAATCAGCCCACCAAGCAAGACAGCGGTTGCCGCACTCCCCGGAATACCGAACGAAAGTGTTGGGACCAATGACCCACCGATTGTTCCGTTGTTTGAGGACTCCGCGGCGATAAGCCCACGTTCGCTCCCCTGACCGAATTCCTCTGGATTCTTCGAAGACCGAAGCGACTCACCGTAGGCAACGAACGTCGAAACGGTCGAACCCGCACCTGGAATGGCACCAACACCCAGACCGATGAACGCGGATTTCACAAGATTGACCGGATATTTGAAGACGGTCTTGACACCGGGAATGACGCTTCCACTGATAACCGTTCCAGTCCGGGAGATACCGCCTTTTTCACCGGCAAGGTTGAACATCTCCGCGATCGCGAACAGCCCAATAAGCACTGCCACGAAATCGATTCCCTGCGTCAACGTAAAGTCGAAATAATCAGTGTAGGCGTATCGGGGTTGAACGGCCATCGGCGAGGTACCGACCGTCGTAATCATCAGCCCGAACATTCCGGCAGTGAGACCCTTGAGGATTGACCCCTTTGCGATAACGGTAATCATCGCGAGCCCGAGGAACGCAATCAAGAAGTACTCAGGTGAACCGAATGCAAGCACAATATCGACAAGCACTGGCATGAGAAGGATGATAACGATAATCGTCATGAAGCCAGCAGTCGCTGACGCAGTTGCCGAGATAGCAAGCGCATGCAACGCATCACCTTTCCTCGACATCGGATAGCCTTCGAAGGTTGTTGCCGCTGCGGCGGCTGTTCCGGGGGCGTTAAGCAAGATTGCGGAGATTGCACCACCATACATCGCACCGCTGTAGATGCTCACCAACAGGATAATCGCATCACCGGCCTCCATCGGCGCGGTCAGGGGGAGCAAAATCGCCATTCCCAACGAGGGACCAAGCCCTGGAAGGGCCCCGATAATGATGCCGAGTAACACACCGCCAATCAGCCAGAAGAACGTCGTCCCACTGGCAATCATTCCGATTCCTTCCGCAAATGCTGCGAACCCCATTAGCAGTCACCTCCAATCATGGCAACCACCCCATGGGTAGGTCAGTACCGAGCACTGTGAACAGCTGTGGGTCAAACAACATTCCACCATCGATATCCAGCCCAATGATTGCTAAAAAGCTGAATGCGACCATAAACGAAAGAACGGCGAGGATAACGATATCTCGTTTTGGACGTTCCAGTGCGTAGAGATATCCCGCAACGAACACTGGGGCTGCCCAAAGCAAGCCGACGAGGTACCCGAGCACGATGAAGCCAACCGTTGCCATCACGGTAAAAAGCGCACCATGAATCTCATATCCCATGACTGAAACGTATCGGACCTCTACCTCTGCGCTTTGGTCATCCGTCTCATCATCGGTATCTCCCTCCTCATCTTCGTGCTCTTCCTCAACCGCTTCTCGGGCCTCTTGCTCTGCTTTTTCCTCAATCTCTTCAAGCATCTCATCATCAACGGTATCCTCAAATACTCCTTCTTGTTCCTGTACGAAAACGGTCAGTGGCCATGGGAGGTATGACCGAAAGAGCAACAAGAGAGTTCCGACAAGTGTGGCGGCAGCAGTAAACTGTGGAAATGCAGCCGCCCTATCTGAAAGGTGACGCGATTCGATGAGAAAAAACAGGCTAACGACGAGGAAAAAGAGCAACAGTGCGTGCTCTGCAGTTACTCGTTCTTTCAGTGTTGATAGGTTCATGTGTTCAAATGGGCAGGTGTGCGTTGTTATACCCGTTTCAGATGCCAAATCGACAGCAACTGGCAAATGTGCTTCGGTCCGAACGCACGTCGGACAGTTCGAAATGGTGGTGTGTCGTCAATCAGGCGTCTGCGCGGATTTCGTCTAGGTCGACAACCTGCGGCACTGTTTCGAGAACGTCGGCCAACAGTGCATCTGCATCGTCTGGACCACCATACTGGATAACGTTTCCGGAGTCCTCGGCGAACTGTTGGACTTCGTCCGTTTCCGTTGCTTCTTCAATCGCTTCGGCAAGCGGGTCAATATCATCACGATCAGTTCCTGGTGGCGCCCACACGGAAACCTGCAACTGGGAGAGAATATCGATTGGGTCACCCGGTTCGCCGTAGCCCTGTTCATCGAAGGTGGCCATATCTGGGAACACACCGCTGCCGTCACTCACCAACCCAACGACTGGGTCAAGCCGACCGTCTGCAACACCGGCTTCTGCACCAGTGTCCGTTCCAATACCGACTGACACCTCGTCACCCATCACTGCCTCTGTTACGTCGCCACCGCCATCGTATGCGATGTAGGTCTCCCACGGAAGGCCAACGTCGTCACGAAGTACACGTGAAACAACATCAACCATCGTACCCTGTCCTTGACCGGCAATCTGCGAGAATTCACCATCTTCAAAGCGGTCGACAAGGTCGTCCATATCTTCGACTTCGTAATCGCTGTTCGTGTAAATCATGTAACCGAAAAAGCCCATGATAGACACGCCAGTCATCTCGCTGATATCGAAGCCAGGTTCCTGAACGAGCCATGACGTTGGCGTTGATGGTGGGTTAAACACAACAACGCGTGACCCGTCAGGTTCCGAATTATAGACTTCCTGCGTTCCGACCAGTCCACCCTCTCCTGGCTCGTTCTCGAAAGAGATTGACCCATCATAGAACTCATCTGCTGCACCGATAACTTCACGTGCAAACGTGTCTGTTCCGCCTCCCTCTCCGAATGGAACCGTTACCGTTAGGTCATCATCGTCTCCCAGACAACCAGCCATCATCGTTGCTCCCGCTGTCGCGACAACTCCTGTTTTCAGGAATGTACGTCGGTTAGTGCGTACCATATTATTTAACTAACAACCCACTACGTATATATCATTATTTGAAATTACTTGATAGTATCCAGACAAACAAAAAAATATGTTGATAAACCCCGCGTCTCCTGTTGGTCTTTAACAAAGTAATCAATATTCGAACAAGTTGTGATTATGAGGTGATACTACCGAGTTGTGACCATAGCCAGAACAAGCACACTGTGGCCAAATTGGGAACGAAGCTCTAACCGAGCCAAAGTGAATTAGCAATGAGAATCAACGCAGAACGCTTCTTTTATAAAGCCAAACGGATAAACACATCTCACGAATGCCTAACTCCTACGGACCACAAAAAGGGACACGGAACAAGCTCAAAAACAACGCACGCGAACGCGGTATGTCGCCACCACAGCGAGCTGTCCAGCAGTTCGAAGAGGGCGATGTTGTTCACCTCGATATCGACCCCAGCAACCAGAAGGGGCGGTTTCACCCACGCTTTAACGGGAAAACGGGAACCATCGCTGGCAAACAGGGCCGCGCATACAAAGTTGAAATCAAAGACGGTGGCGTCACGAAAACGCTCATCACCCGACCAGCACACCTGACCCGTCAGGAAAACTGAGACAACTTGTTTTGGGATAGCTTACTGTTCGCCCATCGCCTCACCCGCTATCTTTCGTCCTTGAGCGGTGAGCCCGACTTCCGTTCGCTCGCGGACTTCCTCTATCGCATCCAACTCGATAAGCCGGTCATAAATCTCTTCGACGCGCTCGACGTCAATCCCAACAAAATCCGAGATTGCAAACGGTGAGACACCCGAATAAAGCGCCATCACAACCCGTTGTTCAATCGGGTCAAGGTCAAGGTCGGCCTGGTTTCGTCGTGCCCCTTCTTCCAGCAGTTGTCGAAGCACCGAGATATGATGGACCTGTCCAGAAAGGTGGCTCTCGACGCTTCTACCTTCCTCATCTGTGTGCTCCACTTCGATAACCATCCGCTCTTCGCCTGCAATCGGTCGTTCATCCGTCTCAAAATCCCCGATGTCATCGCGATCAATGACAAACTGCTGGCCATCCTCAAGCACAAGCCGTACCGCATCAGCAGTCACTTTGAGTCGGCCGCGTTGCCACTCCTGTCCCTGAATAACGCCCCCAACCACGGCAGGATGTTTGACATAGACAATTGCCCCATCAAGTATGGCGCGGTACAGATCCGTCTCAAACGCCTCGTGGTCGGTTGCAGCAACGAGAAGCACATCATCCTTGATATGAACGGTTGAGTAGGCAGCCACAGAGGCAATTGTCTGGTTGAGGTCAAGTCGTTCGCCCATCTCGGTAATGTTGCCAAGCGGAATCGAAAACTGCTGGTCGGCCATGACAACGAGTCGCTCGGTCGTAAGGATAAGGCGACAGGACTCCCACCCCGCATCCATCATCTCCCGGCCGTTTTTAATAGCATGGAGATATTTCCCCTGCGTATCAGCGATTTTTGCTTCGTTCGTCATAGCCCACTTCGTGGCGAAAGCTATGAGAGGCGTGCAATTATACGTTTTGTCGGCCACGCGACCGAGCAGCTGAATAGGATTCGTACACGAGTTCTTCAACCGGAACATTTACTTTTCAAATCAGCACACCACAAGGTACACAACTAAACCGGGGCAAACGGGATATCGAAGCAGCTGGTCAAGGCTACTGAATCCAATGGTTGCCACTATTGGATATCCACATTGTGCCCGTCTTCAATACGAACGGCTCCCGTACCGATGAAACCCACTATCTCCCTCCCAAGCCGTCTTTCGTCGACAATCGCATATCTCCGAGATTGCGTGCGTATCGATACGCGGTCGCTTGCGCTGTTCCGTATCATGCTCGGAGTATTGATCATCGGCGACCTTCTCTCTCGCTCGCGGAATTTCTGGTTTTATTATACCGATGATGGTGTCGTTCCACAAGAACTCGCAGAGTCGTTCACCCCAGACGGTGCGTTCTC
>LFCJ01004686.1_pt1 | contig 10028 bp, 9 predicted proteins | sample 643141 | NCBI WGS metagenome assembly LFCJ01 (sample SAMN03766243, study PRJNA286221) | soda lake metagenome | biome: soda lake; feature: Kulunda steppe; material: water; isolation source: sample B1-Br-g2 brine of Lake Bitter-1 | place: Russia: Kulunda steppe | collected 2010-07 | reverse complement strand
TGGTCGAAGGGAAACGACCGGAGGTAGCGATCGAAGCGTTCGCTGAGGTTCGTGAGTCGGTGCCCGACGCCGAGTTGTATCTGTGTGGTGAGGGCCCACTGCAGTCGACGCTTGTCGAGTTGGCGTCTGACCTTGGTGTTCGAGAGGCGGTGACGTTCCTTGGCCAGGTTCCGTATGAAGGGATGCCTGCTGTGTATCGTGGTGCCGATGTGTTGGTGTTGCCGAGTCGCGCCGAGGGTGTGCCGCGGACGATTATGGAAGCGCTTGCCTCAGGTGTGTCGGTTGTGAGTTCGGATCTACCGCAGGTACGGTCAGCGTTTGGGGATGAGGTGGTGTATGTCGACGGTGGAGATTCGGCTGCGGTTGGGGAGGCCATTCGGGAGGGTGTGGATGATTCGGGGTCGACGTTGGCGTCGTCGTTTCAGTGGGAGCGGACGGTTTGGGAGACAACTGAGGAACTAGAAGCGATTGTTGGCGCTTGACTGTGTGTTTATTTGTCAATTGACTGGATAAAATCTGCGATATGAGCGGCATTCGGTTTTAGGCTCTCTTGGGTTTCGTTCTCAATAGTGATTGAGTTCGGCCCATCAGAAGCAGCTTCAATCTGCGATTTGATTGTTTCGTACCCGTCTCGTGCTCGCTCGAAGGCGTCGCTGTTCGGCGTGAATCTGGTATCGCCGTCGGTTCTGTTTGTGAGCCGGTTGGCGATCGTCGCTTCGGTGGCTTCGACAAAGACGACCAGATCTGGGGTGAGGTTTGCAGGGATGTCGACTGTTTCGATAGCCTCGGTGATTGGCTGTGTCGACTGGAGACCGACAGACCAGCGTGCTTGGTAAAGTCCTTGATCGAGTAGTGTGATGCCTGGTTGCGACTGAAAGATGGTCGGGACGCCCGTCACGTAGTGGATATTAAACAGGACGCGGATGAGATCGGAGGGAGATTGTTGATCTGTTTTGTGTACGTGTTGTGTTGTTCTGAGGGCTGTTTCGGGATTGGCCAGTAGGTTGCAGATGGCGAACCAGGCCTTTGAGGCGATTCGCCGTGGTGTTGAGTAGGTGTCGCGTTTATAGATTGGTTCGTGGACTTCGGTGCCACGATCTTTGAGTTCGGTCGCGACCGTCCGAGAGAGCGTTGATTTTCCGACACCTGGCAGGCCGACGAACTCAACAATTACTGATTCTGTCATAGCTTAAATCGGGTTCGTTGACTAATTCCAATAGCACCGAATACAAGAATGATCCAAAAGACAGCTTGTCGGTGTCGGAGTGCTGTACCGTAGTTTGCGGTCCCATAGCCGTAGAGCACACTGTACACAACGAGGGCGGCAATGAGTGTGATCACTGCTACAGGTGCCTTTTGACCGACTGTCTTAATTCCAGCAAAACTGAATACCAGAAACCCGAGTCCAATGGCTGACTCAATCAAGCCGGGGAGGTCATTAATCACTTCGAAATGCCACGGGAACGGGGCAAACAAAAAGTAGACTGCGCCAATCCAGCTGAATGCAAAAAATTCGAAGAAGTTGGCAGGGATAATATTTGTGAGGTATGTGGCTCTTCCTCGAGCTCGGCGAGCCCTAAGTGTTGCCAACCACGTTGTAGCATTCTGTAGATCTGTAATCCAGTTCGTGATAGCGAAGTATAGGCCGACAATGCTAACCGAGACGGTAGTGAGAATTCCGTAGAGCATTCGCCGAGGGGTATATCGACCAGAGGTTGTCAACGAAACAAGAACCACAATGGCGCCCACAGAGAGGATAACAGGAATGTTGAATCGTCGAAGATACCCTGCGATGATGAGACACAGTGCTGCGAGCAGGTAGTTTCGGGGGTAGTTAACGTGTCGGTTCGGCAAAAAGATCAACACGAATGCGGTGGTGACACTGAACAATAGTAATGCCTCTCGCTGTAACACGGCGTGCATGAAGGCGTATGATGGGAGGAGGGCCAGTGGGGCGACTGCGAGATATCCTGCTTGTTTCGAATGATAGTGTTCACAAATCAAGTAGACGTTGAGAATCGCTAGCGAGCCAACGACGGCAACAGCTATCTGGGCGTAAATTTCACTAGGTCCCGGAAGAAACCAGAATGGCGATAACAGGAGCCCCCATCTGTCGAACGTATTGTTGAAATTGATTTCGTAGGATAATCCCGCGGACGCGATCTCGGCAGCTGTTCGGGCGTGTCCCCCAGCTTGTCCACCGCCAAATGGGTCAAATCCAATGACTTGTACTGAAAAAATAGCAAATATTCGTATTAGTAGAGAAATAAAAAAAACTAAACCAGCGCCGGTTATGATCGAACTCTTACCCTTTTTTGTAGTAATTTCACTTTCTGAACTACTTTTAAATAGTCTGTATAAGGTCATATTTCAAATCTATATTATATGGGTGCGATATCTTGTCTCATTCTTAAGTACTGGACGATACATTCATATATAATTTTTTATATTCACAAACAGACTGTTCCACAGAATATTCACTAATTACTCGGTGGTAGCCCCTTTTCCCATATTCGTTTTCTAGGTTGTCTTTTTTGATATCACAAACTGCATTAGCCAGCTGTTCTGGAGATTCCTTATCAACAAGTTTTCCAGTCATATTATGTTTGACAATTTCATTGGTTCCTGGAATATCTGTGGCGACGACAGGGAGCTCTGCAGCCATCGCCTCAATGAGGGCAATACTTAATCCTTCTCTAATCGAAGAGAGAACAAACAAATCAGCTATTGAATAGTACCTATATAGCTCTTCTTGAGTAACAAACCCAGTCACAGTTATATAATCTTCTAATCCTTGCTGACTAACTTCATTTTTTATTTCGTTTTTAAGTGGACCTCTACCCACACAAAACAAATGTGCATCTGGATATTCATCAATAATACTATTCATAGCAGTTATTAAGTCACTGTGTGATTTTTGTTCGATATAGTGCGCAACATTTAAAAGAATAGGGTTGTCTCTAGTATGTATGTTTGCGTATGAGGTGTCTGATTTATTTATTTGCTGATTAAATTTAGGAACATCAATAGAATTGTGAATGGTGTTCCATTTAATATTATCGCCGATAATAAAACTATTGACTAAATTTAAATTGAAGTTTCTAATACCATTAGATACTGCAACGGTCTCATCATCAAATCTTCTTGTCATAAATTCCAAATATCTTGTCACCGGATGATGGCTTTCTGGAGTATTATGTTGAGTACTGATGACACCATTAATATCTGTGATTTTCATCGCAAGACGACCAACAGTTTGTGAATATGGGAGATGGAGATGTAAAATATCAATATCTTCATTCATAAATAATTTGACGAGTCGTAATAGAGCGAGCGGGTCAAATTTATGTCTTTCATTAAGTGAGATAAATTCGCAATCTATATTATCTGGATCAACCTCAACGACTCCCTCCATACAGCATATTGTGTGTCTGTTCTCTGTATCGTTTTCCACAATATTTTGAATGATTGTTGATGCACCACCAGCTGAAAACCGATTAATAAGATGATAAATATTTTGAGCCATGTTCATAATTATTTTGTTAATGCGGCTATAACTTTCGATTGCAATCTTGATAAGAGGCTGTCCATTTTTGAGTGTTAGCTTTGTAGCTTTTCTAGATTGCTCTGTTGAATAGCAATCTATTCGGCTGATACCACGGGTTAGAAAGGTGAAGACGGGGTATTCGACTCTGCCTATGGAAATCAATCTCCTCGACTTCGTTGAGCAATGTCGTCGGCTAGCCAAACAGGCGCGTTGGGAAAGCATATGGGCGACCCGCCAGAGTGACCAGCGAAACACAGCTGAACCCTTTGACTATCGACAAATCGGTCCTCGAGCAAAACACAGCTGAACGAGCTCTGGGGCGGGGTCAGAACATATGCAGACCACTCAGGGCGGGTTCGCCCGCTGGGTTCATGTCGTTCTGCACTGTATTCGGCTTGAAGAGTGCCATAGCTACCGTGAAATACCAAATTGGCTGAAGTACATGACCAATATACGAGACGTGCTTGGCTTAGATCGAGACGATCTCCCGGACTACAGTATTATCTACAGATCGTTCGGTCGGCTGAAAATGTGGGTCTGGCGGGCGTTGCTGCACGTTTCAGCGCATCAACACCCTCAGCCTGGGCATGCCGCACTTGACAGCACGTTCTTTGACCGCCGCCGTTCGTCGTCGTACTTCCTCCAGCGGTCAGGAAACACGATAAAAACGCTGAAAGTGACGACGCTAACGGATGTAGAGTCGCTTGCTGTTCTGGATGTCCACATCGGCACTCGGTGGAAGCATGACACAAAAACAGTTAACAGGTCGTACCGACGGACGACCTGTTAACTGTTGCCGCCGACAACGGGTTTCAAGACTGGAAGACCGAGTACGAGATTGCTGGCTTGGACGTTGAGTATCTTGTGCACTACCGCGGTTCACCACCGAAAGCAGTAATGAACAACGCGCTCATCCGGGCGAAGAGATCTTCTCAGCGCTAGATGGCCGAGACCTCGTACTCAACAACAAAGCGCTCGCTCGGTCATGCCGTGCGAGCACTGGGCTGGTACCGGCAGTTCCGTGAAATTGTCCTGATGTTCGCCATCATTAACATAGAACCACTGTGTGAACTCCAGTAACCATGACTCAGCATCTATTCAACAGAGCAGTTACAACATCTCTTATCGAATTGTTATGGCATAGACAGCGTACTCATTCTGTTCTTGCAGAAGTCCTTCTCTCGGTAACTTTGTCGATAGAGATGCGGAAGAATCAGAGGCCAATTAATGAGTGATTAAGAAACATATGTTATCGGCATATACTTGTTTTAGCATGTGATTTCAGACGTATGAATCTCTCCCAACAACAAATCCTCATAACTGGCGGCGCGGGGTTCATTGGCTCCCACCTTGCAGAGTATCTCCTTGAAGCAAATAATGACGTGCTTGTCGTCGATGACTTCTCGAATAGCACTCAAAATTGGGTTCCGAACGATGCAACAGTTGTTGAGGCCGACCTAACGAAACTTGAGGCAGTCAATAAAGTAATCACCGAGAATATTGATCTCGTGTTTCATTTGGCCGCCCGGAAAGACCCGAACGACCATGATCCTCAGGGGCAATTCGTAGAGAATACAAGGATGACACACCTCCTATTAGAGCAGTGTCGAGTAGTTGGCGTTGAGCACTTTGCGTTTGCCTCTTCGTCGACAGTGTATGGCGAAGCTCCACGACCAACCCCTGAAGACTATGCACCGCTAGAACCTATCAGTGTCTACGGCGCAAGTAAACTCGGAGAAGAAGGACTCATTTCAACGTACTCTCACTCTCATGGAATGACTAGCTATATTTTTCGTTTTGCGAACATAGTCGGCCCTCGTCTCCGAGGAGCCGTGATTCCAGATTTTATTGAGAAACTCCGAGTAAACCCAGAGTTGTTAACTATATTAGGTAACGGCCGCCAGAAGAAATCTTACATGCACGTTACTGACTGTATTGATGCAATGACCCATGTTGTAGAACACACTACCGACCAGTCAGGACCGGTCCACACATTTAATCTCGGAACAAAAACGACCACATCAGTAGATGAGATTGCGAAGATTGTTTGCGAGGAATTAGATGTCGATCCAAAATTAGAGTATACCGGTGGCAACCGTGGTTGGACTGGTGATGTGCCGGAAATGCAACTGGCGACTGAAAAGTTGACTACATTAGGATGGGAACCAAATTATGAAAGTACTCATACGGTTCAAGTTGCTGCTAAGGAGTTGTCTCAGGAAATATAATCTTTACTGGTCTGCGCATTTAATTCTGATCACGGAAATGTGAGAATACCATGGTTGGCGACCAAGTTATGATTTTTTAGCTCTGGTGAATCAATAGACTGCATCGGATTCGTTCGTTAGTTCAAAGGAGTTGAAGCGGAAGACTATCGATGCTCTATGTCGAAAATCACCTGCTTCACGACAAAAGCAGTCATGTCTGTTAAAAATGCTGTTGGTGGACAAGGTAAAGCCGACTACGCGCTCGTCGCGCCCCGGGACTGGCCGTGCCAGCTCCGGGAGCGGAGCTTCTCGCCGTCGTCTTGCTTCAACTGCGAGAAGCCCGTTTCGCTCATCCAGCGCTGGTTGTAGTTCTCGTTCATTCGGGCGTTATGAGCTTTCTGTAGCGGAGTTTGTTTTCTGTGCTTGATCAACGGTCGCGTTGAGTTGGAGCGAGACTCCTTAGGGAGGTCGCTCCACGAGTAATTCGCATCTGCAGATAGCACATGCAGTTCTTCCGCATTTCGGCGGAAGAACTGCATACCGATATGGCCGTCCCAGGCATTCTTTATCGTGAAAGGAACGTTTTTGATCGATAGAGAATTCACGTCGATCAAGATCGTCGTTTTCATCGACTAGAACGAGTAGTTTGCGCGGTCGCGGTAGTGATAGCTAGTCTGATCGCGCTGGAAGCCACTGGCGTCAATGACGCCTTCACCACTCCAGCCCGCCTGCTCCGCACGTCGGGCTGAAGTTCACGCATGCGATAATCTTGTTCCCACCAACAGAACGTGCTGTGGTGCGGTGCCTCGTCGAGCCCAAACACGGCGAGGATACCGGACATCTCGTTGAGGTAGTCTTCCGTCTCACGAAGGCTCTACTCTAATTCGATGCGGTACAGAATTAATGCGACCTGCACCCAGCCGGCGCACCCGCTCGCGTCGTTCGGCGCGGCGGGTACGTCTGTTTCATCAACGTGCTGCTCCGCGAGATCTCGACACATCCGTGCAAGCCGTCTGAGCGATCCCATATCGCCAGACGACGTCCAATTCCTGGTTGATTTGACAGAAGACAAGGATAAGAGCGTCTGAGACTAGTGTCATTCGGTGGTAAAAGAGGCACCTCGGTGTCAAGGCCGTTGAGGACACTGCTGGCGGTATCGCCGTCTTTGAGACAGCGTACCGCCAGCGTATGGCGTTACTTGTTCTTTACACGTGCGTAGAGTGTAGCGTTCGAATGGAACGCGGTGCTTCCACGCTTCACTACCGAGTGATAGAGACCATCTGTGTCGTCTTCATCACCATGGTAGGCCGCAGGTAGAGGTCCGCGCAGACCTCCACCTGCTCGGGGAGCAATTCATCGATATCCCTCCGAAGAAGCGTGTTACCGATTCGTTCGAGCCGCTCGGACTCAAACTTCGTCCGGAGATGGTAGAGGATCGTGTTCCCAGCAGGTGTATTTTGGCTCGAAGCACAGAGCGTGGATACAGAGGTCCTCAGCGGTGATTTCACCGTTATTCGCTAAGGGGAGCGGAACTTACTCGTCAAGTCGGTTGACGAGAAAGTTAAGAAGTTGGTCCTCGTGGATCTCACCGTCTGCTTGCTTCTAGACACACAATTAGCAAGCAGACGTTCTAACTGACTGGCATTGTGATATATTGATTATTTGCCAATATATCCAAAAAGAATAAATGGGTTCTAAAACAGTTCGACAAAAATATATGATCTCAACGTATAATCAGTTATAGATTAATGTCTCAACCGCTTGTCTCAACCATTATTCCTGCATATAATCGTCCAGAAGCGACACAAAGAGCGATTGAATCTGTTTCGAATCAAGTCTATGCACCGATCGAACTTGTCGTCGTCGACGACTGCTCACAACCTCCATTATACGATGAAGTGTCAATACCTGAATCAACGTTTTATAATGTAGTTTTCAAAACTCATGAGGATAATCAAGGTGGAAACGCCGCTCGAAATACGGGAATTGAAAATGCGTCGGGTGAATACCTCGCGTTCTTAGACTCTGATGACGAATGGAGTCCTATAAAGTTAAGACGACAAATAGATAGGCTAACTGATAATAACATGCATGCATCATATACAGGGATAAAACAGGTCGATTCGAGTGAAAATATCAATACCATCCAAAAAGCCACACAAAGCGGCGATCTTCTCAACAAATTATTAAAAGGAAATTTAATAGGAACATTCTCATCTCTAGTTCTCGAAGCTAAGGCTGTTGAACAGATTGGTAAACCAGATCCAGACATGCCGTGCTGGCAAGACTGGGAATGGTACCTTCGGCTGGCTGCGGAGGATTTGAGATTTGATGCAATTACAGATCCACTTACCACCCGTCATAATGGCGGTGATCAAATTAGCCGGACATACGCCCCAAAGCGTAATGAGGCATATCCTATTATTAGAAATCAAATATGTGATCTTGCATCAACGCCAAAACAAAAACAAATTGCGCTTGCGTATCTTGACTTCAATCTAGGGTATTCTGCAATGATTAATAACCATTATTCTGAGGCGCGTGATTTATTCGCCCGTGCGATCAGGAAATATCCAAAGGATATAAAATTCTTTATATATCTTGCTTGTTCTGGACCTCATTATCCAATGGTCAAATCTATCAAAAGAAGCACCATCCGAATAATTAATTAAATAATATGTCTAAATTTTATAGATTATTACGGAAATATAACCGAGATGGTTTTTTTTCTGCTGCTGAAGCCATCTGTCGACATACAAAACGGTCCATTTTACAAGACCGTTGGTTCCAATATATGACTGCTATCAGATATAAAAGGCAAAAATTTAAATATCAGTCCCCCGCCAACCCATACAAAACAATACATATAAAATTGGATAGATTGCGTGAGTTCAATAAAGCAATACCAACCCACAGGGGGTTAGGGATTGTAAAAAGTGGTGACTGGGATATACAAAGTAATTGTATACCAATAAAATCAACCACACACTATAAAGGATTCAAACAACGTTTTGAGGAAGGGTATGATTGGGAAGATACAGTATATTATGAAAAGAGAAAAAGAAAGTTTTCTCATCGGGACTCAGACCGTTTAGATTACATCGACGAATTGTATGAGAGAATAAAGTCTAATGGATATCGCCCTAATTATGAAGCAAACCATGATGCACCGGGAAAAGAAAGACAGGGGCGGCAGCGACATATACATGCTCTGGAGCCGCTTGTTGCTATTGGACGAGATGGAGAAATTTATTTGTCAGAAGGATTTCACCGAGTTTTACTTGCAAAAATATTAGATATTCAATCAATACCTGTTAACGTTTTAGTGAGGCATGAACAATGGCAGCAAATTCGTGATCGTGTCTTAAACAGTAGCAAAAAAAATGTCGACCCATCAACAGAAGAGTACTCTTCCCATCCTGATATACATATGATTAAACATTAGATAGTTTTAGATAGTAATAAATAATTAATGTTGGCTATTAATGTTTTTCATATTACAAATTCTTATTAGTATACTTATTCACGATAAAACGAATATAAGATCAGTTCGGTCACCGCCTTTGTATTCTGTCTCTCCCACAAATTCGACTGAACTATCAGGAGTGACTGTATTGAAGTACGAATACAGAGCATTCCGTGGGTCTTTGTTCTGGTCCAGTTCATCACTCTGGATATAAGTTAGATCGTTAGGTGTCTCTAAGAATACTTGGTTTGTTTGATGACACAAATCCCTCAACATTTCTTCAGCCTCTGACGTACCGTACAGAGTAGTCCAGTGATAATATACTGCTAAAATAAAACACACATCAAAGTCCGGCAAACGTTCAATATCTTTAGGTTCGAGATTTTGCTGGATAAAGTGACAGTGAGGAGAATCCGTACGTCGCCGTGCAGAGTTCACGATTGTGGCCTTTCGATCAATGCCAAGTGAAAAGAGGCCATTGTTAGCTGCTCTCCGTGTAATCGCTCCCCGGTTACAACCAATATCTATTGCATTCGTTGCGTCGGTATCAATCTCATTGGCTCTGGTGAATCACTAGACTGCGTCGAGTTGATTCGTCAAAACTAGGGAGAGGAAGCGGGAAACTGTCGATGCTCTATGTCGAAAATCTCCCGCTTCACGACAAAAGCAGTCACGTTAGTCAAAAATGTTGTTGGTGGACGAGGCGAAGTCGCCGCCCCCGAAGGGGGTGGCGGCTTCGCTGACTACGCGCTCGTTTCGCTCCACTGTCTGCGGATTTACCTTGACGAATCCTACCGCAACGCACTCG
>LFCJ01004685.1_pt1 | contig 10029 bp, 14 predicted proteins | sample 643141 | NCBI WGS metagenome assembly LFCJ01 (sample SAMN03766243, study PRJNA286221) | soda lake metagenome | biome: soda lake; feature: Kulunda steppe; material: water; isolation source: sample B1-Br-g2 brine of Lake Bitter-1 | place: Russia: Kulunda steppe | collected 2010-07 | reverse complement strand
CTCTCTCTCTCTCTCTCTCTCTCTCTCTCACAAACACACACACTCCCTTCATTCCCCTCCCCTTACCCTATGCCCCTCTCTCAAGCCCTTTCACACCGAAGACGGACAACACAATGTGCACATGCATGCCACAAACAGGCAGGCCTGAGCGGCAAAGAGCTCACGGACACATTGGTAGGCATCCTTCTGAAGGGGATGAGCCACGATGACCAAGTGTTCACCCTGCCGTCCCCCATCGTGAAGCTGCGGGAGGTGCATTCTCAGCTGGTCAGGTGGGAGCACCCCCTTGGCAGGCGCAGTCAGCAAAAGCAGCTAAACTACAGATGGCAACCTTGCGTTGCGCAAACTGGCTTGCACATCAACACTTAACTCAAAAGGGCCAAGCTTAAGTGGTAGTTGAGCATGCACATTAAATGGCCAGCAAGCTTCTCAGAAGACTTCAAGCCTGATCACCTACTGAACCCTCTTGCCCGCCCTCCCACTTAATAGAACCCCCTCGCCCGCCTTCCCACTCAATAAAACTTTCCCGCCTGCCTTCCTGATGATTCCTGCTGCCTGCCTACCCATTGAGCCCTCCCGCTCACCTTTCCCCTGAACTTCCCTTCCTGCCTGCCCAACGAATTCTCCTGCCTGCCTACCCACTGAGCTTCCTTGCAGGTCCTTGGGTGTTGCCCCTGGCATGAGCGCCGTGATTGCAAACGGCCGCTTGTACCCCACCCCCTTGGCTGACGAGGACTCCGTGCAGCAGCAGGTGTGTGTTGCTGGGGTACGGGAGGGCCAGGTCCGCGCTGCTACAGGTGGGGAAGGGAATGAGCAAGCTTGCATGTGCATGCATTTCATGTACAGGAGCAAGTACAAATGTCCTCCCTGCCTTGCCATTGTGGGTGTGGCATGCTATCAGGCAGCGCTGGCCCTGGTGTGTGTGGCGCATGTTGTGGTCTGTGCGTGGCGCATGTTGTGGTAGGTTGTGGTGCATGTTATGGTAGGTTGCGGCACATGTTATGGTGGGTGATGGCCCATGTTGTAGTGGGTGTGACGCATGTTGTGAAGGGTGTGTCACATGTTGAGGTAGGTTGCGGCGCATGTTGTGGTGTGATGTGGCATGCAAATAGACATAGGCCATCGTGTCATTCAGCTTCGACCCTCAGCCGGGCATCAAACCAAAGCTGGTGAAGGATCAAGCCAGTGGATTTTGGTGCTACACTGGCCCCGACATGTGGGCAGGTGTACAGGCGCAAAAAGGAGGGAAGGAGGATGGCAGGAGGTGTTGAGGCACATTCAGACAGGCAGGCAAGCAAGAAGATAGGAAGACAACCGTGAGACTGGCGCAATAAACACAAAGCTGTCGCACTGAACACAAGGCTAGCGCACTGAGCCTAAGGCCAGCGCACTGAAGACAAGGCAAGGACACCGAACAAAAGGCTGGCACGTTGGACACAAGGCAGGCTGGCACACAGGCGGGCGAGCAGGCCAGCGGGGCTGTGGACAATCACAAGGCTGGAACATTGAACGCAAGGCAGACAGGCAGGCGGATGGCCTGACCTGGAGGCTGCTTGGTGTTGCAGGCCTTGGTTGTTTTGCTAGCATGCAATGGCCTTCAAAGTTGGGCGCTTGCCATTAAAGCTCACGGGCCAAGCTATGGGGCAGTTGGCCACCAGGACTGGCAATACGCAATCTAGCACTGGGCTGCAGCACCAGCAGCAGCGTGCCAGCGAACACCAACTTGATGCCTCGTAGGACACACACACACACACACACACAAGCAGCTTGGCTTAATCGCAGGGGAGCCGTGTTGTGCTTGCATGGCAAAAAGGTCACTTCGTCGTGCCAGCGCTTGACTTCCGCGCTTGCACACACGCCCGAATGCACACCCGCCTCATTTTGCTGCGATGGTGTCACGCATGCACAACACTAATACTCAAATACACCTGTTTTGAAGCCAGCGCAATGGCCGGCGCCGCGATTGCGGGGGCAGGAGTGTGCAACTGCCCTGCTCCCCGCGCATGCATTCACTTACTCCCGCACCAACCCCCAGCCACCCACGGCTCGTTCGCACCCCGGGAACTCAGCAACGCCGCAAAAATGGTATGATTGCGTCACTTTTTTGCTCCCGACCCATCCCTGCACCGTTGGCCGTTCCTGGCTCCGCAAGCCAGCGCCGGCAGTGCTCGGCAGCTCACAACTCAGCTCACAACTCAACGAGGCTCCTCGTTGGTGTCAGGCCTCCTCGTCGGTGTCCGCCTGCAACTTGCTAGCCATTGACGGGGGCCTCATGCACCGCAGCAAGACTCATGCACCGCAGCAAGACTCATACGCCGCAGCAAAACTCATGCACTGCAGCAAGACATGTTACACGTCGGAAGTGCTGCAGCTCTTCCCAGGCGCAGCCTTTGCAAGGGCTGGGTCCTTGCTGTGCCCCCATGCCTTTGCCCTCGCCTTTCTGCCTTTGCGCATCTTTTCCCATGCACCTCACCCCGCCCTCAGCGCTCATGTGAAGGGCACCTGCCCTTCACGCACTTGCCGCAACTAAGCAAGCACACAGTTGGAAGGCACAGCAGGCAGTGCGAGTGCTCTCACCTATTGCCACCAGCCACAGCAGAAGCAAAGTATTATTCACCAGCAATTCACAGCCAAGCGGCGGGGCTGTCTGTGGCCCCTGCCTGCAGGCCCTTGTAGCAGAAGACCTAGCGCTGCTGACGCTGCTGGGGGTCAAGTACCAGCCGGGGCCGGCTATGGCGTCCGTGCTCGCGGGCGCATACGAGGAGGGCAAGCTGGAGGGCGTGGTGCCCCCTGGGGGTGGCACGGCAGCGCTAGAGAAGTGAGTGAGGAGGGCAAGCTGGAGGGCGCAGTGCCCCCTGAATTGTAAAGTTAAGGGTGAGTTGTCAGCCTAGTCGTCAGGCTGACTGGTTTGTGGCTTGTCATTCCTGCCTAAGATGGTGTTGCCCTGGGGCCGCCTAACCTCTGCTTGCCCATCACTGAGATGAACTGAGGAAAAGCAACGCGCGCAACGCAAGTCCTCGTTCAACTAATTGCCTTGGCTGGACCATCAGCTGCTGCTGCTGTTGCGTGCGTGTGTGCGTGTGTGTGTGTGCGCGTGTAGGCTGGATGACCTGTTGGCTGGGGCGTCTGCGGCCATGGCATCTGCAGCCGCGAGCCTTACGCCCAGTGAGGAGAGGATCGGGGGCGGGGCAGCCAAGGGCCCGCAGGTGTCTGGGCAGGTTGTGCAGGTGTGTGAGGCGGGGTCAGAGGGGAGTTGAGGAGGAGCGCTGCTGGCGGGGCACTGGCATGTGGCCTGCTGGTGTGGAGGCAGGTTGTGCGGGTTGGTGAGGGGGAGGCGAAGGGTGGGCCCACAGGAGGAGCGCTGCCGATGTGGCTCTGGGGTGCATTGCCGGCACGGCTTTGGGTGCTGCTGGTGACAGCGATGGTGCTGGTAGGGGTGGGCGGTGGTGACAGCGATGGCAATGATCATATGCTCTCTCCTTGACAGCGGTAGGGAGAATCTAGAATGAAGCCACTGGTTTCGTTTGATAAATGGGGGGCTTGTGGGGAAACGCTGCATGTGGAGAAGCACTGAGAGCTCTTTCAGACCACTGCTTGTGCTAGTCACAGTGTGCCATGGTCACAGTGTGCCATGGTCACGGTGTGCAATGGAGAGCCAAGCTTGGTCGCATGTACCCCACAGCCAGACACATGCAATACTTGTTCACTTGTGCGTACGTGTCTTTGGACCTGAGACTCCCTGAAATGTGTGTGTGAGTTCATGTGTGTGTGTGTGTGTGTGTGCATGCGTGTGCGCACGCGTGCGCGCCCCCGCAGGTCCTCACCTCCTGAAGGTCGTATGCGTGTGTGCGTCTGTGCTCGCAGGCCCTCAACTCCCTGAAGGATGGGTTTGTGGAGGCAGGTCCGGCGCGCGGCACCAGCCCCAGCGGGCTCCACATCGTCTGCATCTTGGACCCTCTCACGCGAGCAGCGCAGCGCGTGTCCCAGGTGCGCGTGCGCGTGAATGCAGCGCAGCGTGTGTCCCAGGTGCGCGTGCGCGTGCGTGTGAATGCAGCACAGCGTGTGTCCCAGGTGCGCGTGCGCACCTTCATTCGTGTGCGTATGTACGTGTATGTGCATGCGCTGGTGTGTGAGTGCGAGTGTGAGTGGGCATGGTGGTGGGAGGAAGCAATGCAGCGCGGCTCTCTGCCAGGGGCTTGCGAGTCCCTCACCCGGCCTGTACTACTTGTGCATGTGTGTGCGTGCGTGTGTGTATGTGTGCGTGCATGTGTGTGCATTTGTGTGTGTGCGATCAGAAGTGGGTATCCGTTTGAAGTCCAGGACCTTGGCAGGCCTGCATCAAGGCTTGCGTAAGTGCTAGCCCCACTGCAAGCCCCCCCAAGGTTGTGTGGACTCCTGTTTGTCTGTGTCGGTGCGCACGCCGCTCAGGGCCCCTGCCCCTTGCAGGTTCTCGCGTTCCCCAGGCCCCTGTGTCAATTTCAGGCCAGATGCATGCGTTTGGCCTCTCGCCTTGTTGTCCTGTGCCCCTGCCCCTTGCAGGTGCTGGCGTTCCTCAGGGACTCCGCGCTGGCCCCATCTATCTCTCTGCTCCTCAACCCGCGCCGGGACACAAGCGACATGCCCCTCAAGAGCTACTATAGGTTTGCGCTGCCAGACCTGCGTCCTGGAGGTGGGTGGCACACTTGCAAGCGCGCGCACACAACCGCTTACACGCGGCAGCATGCATGCTTGCACATACACACACACGAGCACACACGAGCACGCACTTCCAGAGCTACGCTGTTGGCAGCTTGTTTATTTTCCCCATTCACTTTGCACCCCACACACTGCACATGAATACTCGTTGCTGCCTGTGGGTGTTGGGCCGTCCATTCTGGCCCCTTCTTCAAGCCCTGCTGCTCAATTACCCTAGTATTGTTGTGCTTGCCCCCAACTTCTTAGATCCACAGCCAGAAAAGTAGAGCCTCCAGGTAGCCTTGGTACGACCGGAATGTGCCAGCTCTGGTGTGTCTCCCCCCCTTCTCTGCGCAAAGTGCTGAGCCGTCAGGTGTCATCTGCAGTGTGATCCTCCCCCAAAAACATCCCAGCACTGATGTGCCTACCCCTTTCCCCCTGCCCGCAGCTGCCGCCTCTGCTTCAGCCCCTGGCCCTCCAAGGGCCCACTTCCAGCGCCTGCCCACCAAGAGGGTGCTCACGATGAACATGGATGTGCCTGAGGCATGGCTGGTTGAAGCCACTCGGGTGTGTAGGTGTGGGTGTGGGTTGGTGGGTGTGAGGGAGATGTGCGGGTGCATGAGGGCGATCTCCGTGGGCGTGGGCGTGCATGGGGCATGGCAGGCTGAGGCCACTAGGGTCGGTGTAGGTATGAGCGATGGTGTGAGGGAGATCTGCAGGCGCGTGAGGTTGCTCACCGTGTACATGGGCATGCCTTGGGCATGGCAGGCTGAGGCTACTTGGTCGTGGGGTGCGTGACACCGGTGAGGAGAGATGTGGGTGCATGATGATGATGGAAGTGGGTGGTGGGAGTGGGTGCACACACCATGACTTCAGACTGGCCTGAAGCATGGCAGGCTGAGGCCAGGTGGGTGTGTGAGGTTGTGTTAGGGTACATGTGGCAGTGTGGGTGTTAAGGCGTGTGAAGATTCCACCCAGTACGCAGTATGCCCAGGGAATCTGATGCACGCGCTGAAGCTCGCAATGTGAGCGTGCATGCAAAATGGCACAACCTCCTGCTGTGTTGCAAAAGGCCACATGCACATGTGGCGTCCTTTGCCTCTGCACCCACCCCCCGCACTCCAGCAGCAGAGGAATGAGGTCACCCTGCTTGAGAACCCAAGCCCATGCTTGTTGTCGAACGATGGTGCATGTCACTGGAGAGCTGCAGTCTATGAGTGATGCACGCACAGCACTGAAGTCTACGTGTCACACGCGCTCAAACACACACGCACACGACACACTGTATGTGTGTGCACACGCGCATGCGTGATGGTCGTCACAATATCAAATTTGTACGCTGGCACTGTACCGTGCCCACGCTGTGCCCACGCTGTACTGTACTGTGCCCACGCTGGCACTGTACTGTGCCCACGCTGGCACTGTACTGTGCCCAGGCATTGCCCAGGCACATTTGTACGCTGGCACTGTACTGTGCCCAGGCCGACCATGATGTGGACAACCTGCGGCTCGCGGACATCGAGGACTCCCTGGCAGTCACTGAGTACGAGCTGGATGCCCTCATGCTCACTGGGTCCTGCGTGGATGTCACCCAAGGGGCCACCCGCATGGTGGGCGCGCAGAGGCGTGTGCGCGCATTGGATGTCCGTGTGTGTATGTGTGTGCTTTTGTGTGTGCACGCATGTGCGCGTGCTCAGGCATGCTTGGGAATTCATTCCGGTGCTTGCGTGCATTTACAAACTGTGTGCAGGGATGTGTGTGCAAGCTCACTGGAATCTGTGTGGACATCACCTTAGGGCATGCTTGCCTTGAGTGCGTGCATGTGTGTGACAAAAGGGGTTACAGACAAGCGCTTGTGAACCTTTGTTTGTTCATACACGTGAGCCCAGGGTTGCATGGATGTGTGTCATCTGTGCGTGCTTGAGTGGATGTGCCTCGTGTTGCATGCTGTGACGTCTATGAGCCTGCCTATGTCTACACGTGTCTGCCTATGTCTACCGTATCATATGCGGGTGCTTTAAGTGTATATTGATTTGCACCATCCCCAACACAGTTCAGTTGTGCAAATGTGAGTGTGCATACTTTGTTTTGGGCAGGATGCCGTGGCACATGGGGTGTGTGCAACGGAGTGTGTCCCATCACATTTATGCGCGTGTGTGTGTGTGACAGCACTTGTCGACCTGTGCCCGGGCAAATGAAGGCTGGACGTTAATTCTGTATAGAGTTGTTCACTTGGATTGCGTCAAGCCTTGCTCTGCACCCACACCTGCAGACCCCTCCCCGAGGTCTGCAGCTGCACTTGGGCACCGTCGCGCAGCCGCACATCAGGGATACCCTGGTCATGTCCAACCTGGCTTACTTTCAGCTGAAGGCGGCACCTGGCATGTGCGTGCGGCGTGCTAGTGATAGACTGCGTCTGGGCAGAGTTATCCACGCGTTTTGTTTGCAAAAAGTTTGCATGCGGAAAGTGTGCATAAGGTCACTGCGTGATGAGGATGACAGTTGGGTAACCCTGGCAGGTACATGCCAAACGATATGGTCTCAGTCTTGCAGCCACCCTGCCGCAGCGATGCAGCCCTGGCGCGCGGCAGTGCACCACACCTGCAGCGCAGCAGTGCTGCCCTGCAGCTTTGCAGTTGTATCACATGGTGCAGCGCAGCAGCAGATCGGGCGGGTGCATGGGTAGGCATGGCTTGTTCAATGCAGCAGCAGACATTCATTTCAACAAGCCTGACCGGCATCGCGATTACAGGGGCGCGGCGCAAGCTCAAAGATTGACGGCCTGTTCATGAGCTTTGCACACGACCGTGCGGCACGCGCGTTTGCATGCGCGCAGGTGGCAGCTGAGCCTCGCGCCTGGGCGCACCCAAGAGGTGTACGTCATGCAGTCGCCCCACAAGGCCACGCAGTCTGCGGCAGCCGCATCGATGCCGGCCGCAGCAGCGGCAGCGGCGGGGGGAAGCACGGATGGGGAGGGGCAGGTAGCAGGCAGCTGCTCCCTGCAAGGCCCGGGGTCAGCTGGCGGCTCTGCAAGCTGTGATGAGGAAGACAGGCTGACAACCCAAGTTGTTGTATCCAGCCTGGCAGGTGTGCTGGGCTGGTGCTTGAAACGTGCTTGGCTGGCCACATGAGCATACAAGTTGCATGTCCTCTGGCAGGTGTGCACGTAAGTGGCGGACATGCGCATTTGCCCTCGGGCGCAACCTTTTATCCTCTGAAAGCTTGCCAAGCAGAGTGCCTTGTTGTGACAGGCCTACTTCAAGGCTGTCCGCCAGCAGGTCAGGGTCACGCCCCTGGCTGTAGGCAAATGGGAGGCCAAGGCGCTCCAGGGCCACATCATGGTGCCTCCTTTTGGGATCAGTTTAGGTGGGCATTCAATAAGAATAGGAACAGGTATCGAGGATGTGGGCAGGGGCAGGAAAGCAAGGCCTTCAAAGCCACTTGGCTGTAATTGCGTGCTTGATGCTGCTTCAGGAAAACACATGATCCTGCGCGTGCGCAAGCGAGCTGGTAAGGAGAAGGAAGACGTACTGAAAGCGGCAGGGGAGGCAGCAAGCGAGCGGGAGGAGTATGAAGAGGTGGGTAGAGGTGCTTGTGATCTTGTGCCCTGGCTGACACGAGAAAAGCTGTGCATTTGCTGGGACCAATTGTTGCCAGTAGCTTGACCCACAACGCTTTCATGAGGCTGGACAACATCTGGAAATGACACAGTTTCATGCCTGATGCCGAATCCCTTGCATTACTTTGGCCGCTTTAAGATATGGCGCTGTGGCAAATTCTTTGTTAAGCATAACTTGCGCCTCACCTTCTTGGGGTTGACTGATGTGGGCTGTTTGCGCTTGGATTTCTTGGTCTGCAACACGGTGAACCGCATTGGGCTCTTTTTCTTGGGCAAGGATGAGGTACGGAAAAAAAAGAAACCCATGCGGGCACAAAAAAGAAACCCATGCGGATCACAGTGTTGCAGACCAAGAAAGCCAAGCGCAAACAACCCTCTTCAGTCAACCTTGGCTATGATGCACGATGCATTTGCCTTTGGTGCGCACTTGATGGCGCGTTTCTTCTTGCGTGCATGCTGTGCTGCGGCAGCAAATGATAGGGTATTTTTATTGTCAGGTTGGGCTTGGCACGGAAAGATAATCCATCATTTGCTTTGGCTGGGTACTCGCAAAGCATTTTGGTTTTGAGCCCTGTCAGTCATGAACAAGCTCTTGAGGTCATGCTCACAAGTTGGAGTACCTTGAACAAATACACGATGTGTGCCTGCTCAAGACATTTCTGCGCGCAGGAGCAGCACTTCTTGGCCCATGTAGCCGCAGTGATCTCACACCTTTTAACACCTATTGGGTAGTGGAAAATGCACAAAACGTGCACTTATGATTATATTGCTGCTGCATGCGAACAGCTTATTGACAATAACTTATTGTATTTTCTTTCTCTGCAACTTCAGGACATGGATGAGTATGAGGAGATGCTTCTGGAACTCTCAGGGCAAGCCAAGCAGAAGCCCCTTGCAAAGCCTGCAGCACCCCCGCCTGTTGCAGATGGCAAGGTGGGCTGCATAGGACAAGCCCCCTCTCGTTCTCCCTCTCTGCTCAGTTCATTCTCCCTTCCTTTGACTTTTTACCTTGATCAAAAGTTAAGCACCCTCGCCAGCCGTATGTATGGTGTCCATGGTTGCATGCCGGGCTTTCACGTTCAACTCTTCAAATTGAAGCTGTCACTCAACGAGGAAGGAAGGAAGCTTTGATTTGCACCTCCTTATCCATCCAATACATCTTGTTGCATGAACCAAAATATGCTCCCTGCCTTTCAACTGCAACCTGGCTATTACAACCTGGCTGAAATGTAGGGCTTAGGCTCCATGAGCAAGAATAGAAGCTAGCCAGGCCACAGCAAAGATTCTGCACTTAGTTTGCCCCTTTTATGGCAACATATGCACGAAGGCTATCTTTGGCATGCACAAACAGCCGTTTGTAGGCAAACCCGCTCACGTTTCACTACCTGCGCTCCTGCAGCCTGCTCAGTTGCTCGGGGGAGAGGTGATCAACATCTTCACGGTGGCGAGCGGCCATATGTACGAGCGCCTGCAAAAGATCATGGTGCTCAGCGTGATTAAGAACACCCAGTCGCGCGTTAAATTCTGGTTCATAAAAAACTATATGAGCCCACAGCACAAGCAGGTGGGCGGCGGAACTGGTGAAACCTCCCTGCCCCTCAGCTTTGTGGCAGCCACGGTGTGCATGTGCCAATGCACTTCACAGCTTTGTGGCAGCCGCGGTGTGCATGTGCCAATGCACTTCACAGCTTTGTGGCAGCCGCGGTGTGCATGTGCCAATGCACTTCACAGCTTTG
>LFCJ01004684.1_pt1 | contig 10030 bp, 8 predicted proteins | sample 643141 | NCBI WGS metagenome assembly LFCJ01 (sample SAMN03766243, study PRJNA286221) | soda lake metagenome | biome: soda lake; feature: Kulunda steppe; material: water; isolation source: sample B1-Br-g2 brine of Lake Bitter-1 | place: Russia: Kulunda steppe | collected 2010-07 | reverse complement strand
TTGCACTCCATCTGAATCTTCCACTGACGACCGTCGACTGCTTCGCCCAGCGAACGATCCTCGATGGTGGCCGTCGGTGTCCACCCCGGCCGGCATTCGACGACCTAGAGCACGTGTTGGTCATCGATGACTCCGTCTGCTCCGGTGACACCCTTGAGGATGCCAAAACAACTATCGGGGCGATGAACGACCGGCCGACGGTCAGCTACGGCGCGGTGTACGCCACACCAGCGGCGACCGGTAACGTCGACACCTACGCACGAGTACTCACGACGCCACGGATTTTCGAGTGGAACGTGCTGCACCATCCTGGCCTATCCAACTGGCTGGTCGACCTCGACGGTGTGCTCTGTCGAGATCCGCTGCCCGAGGAGAACGACGACGGGCCACGGTACCGAGAGTTCATCGAAAACGTTCAGCCACAGGTCGCTCCAACACAGTCTATCGGGGTGATTGTAACCTGTCGGCTGGAACGCTACCGAGACGAAACTGAACGGTGGCTCGCGGCCCACGGAATTGAGTACGACCGACTGGTGATGATGGACTATCCTTCGGGAGCGGCCCGCCGTGCAGCTGGCAAGCACGCACAGTACAAAGCGACCATCTACAATGAGTCCGAGGCAACGCTGTTCATCGAGAGCAACGAAACGCAGGCGAGACGGATTGCTCGGCTGTCGCGCAAGCCCGTCTTCTGTGTGGATGCGAACTGTCTGTTCCAGCCGGGATATCCAATCCGTGTCTACGAAAACGGCCGTCGCTCGATGCGGACGCTGCGCTCGCGTCCACAGCGCTACTTTCGTCAGTTTGTTGCTGATCCAGTTGGGTTTGGTCGGAAGGTTGTTGATCGAATATTTCGGGTGTAGTACGGAGCAAGAATCGACTGATCGACCGCGGCGCTCGTTGTGTGGGTTGGAAGTACAGAGCAGTGATCAGGTGACGAGGCAGTCATCGCGGACGACAATGATGTTCCGAGGCGCGTTTTTCGGGAGGGTCCGGTCCGCGAGAGTTTCGAGATCGGTGGCAGTGTAGGTGTCGACCGTACCGCCGCGTCCGCAAAGCGAGATGAGTTCGGCCGTACAAAATAGGCAGCAACAGGGATAAAAGCAGGAATGATGACGAACAAATCATGCTCGGTTGCTCAATCAAGACGATTTCGCACCCTTGAGATCTTGCGACGAATCGTTCCGACATACCCATGCGGCCAAATTCTCATCCGGATCTTGTTGATCGAATTTGACTCGTTGTTCGACTACACTGAGATTCCGCTCAACAGTGTGAACACGCGATTATCGTTCGTCACGTTGATCCCTTCGCTACCTCCTCGACATCGGATCACCCGCAGCGTACAGGATCGAAAAGGGACTCTCGATGCGCTATCGGCGCTCCGTGCTTGCGGAATCACATCAGAGACGTGGTTGGCAATCTGGAGACGGCATGGGATCAAAACTCCGACGACTAGCAGCTCCGATGGGCCGTCGACGTCCTCGGGGAATACTTCGACATCGTCGATCGGACGGAGATCATCGCCGAAGCCGAATCGGAATTCGAGGAGTTCCTCGCAGAAATCAAGTACACACCGGACGGTCGCGTGCCATTCCCTCGCCGAGAACTCGATGAAACACCAGTCCCATCCGAGGCGATGAAACAACTCGCCGTCCAACGGACGAGCACTCGGTGGTTTCAGGAGCGTGAGGTACCCCGCGAGGAGATCGACGAGGCACTGGAAATTGCTATGCAATCGCCTAGCGCGTGCAACAGGCAGTCCTACGAATACCGGTTCTACGACGATCGTGAGCTGATCAATGACGTCGCTTCGCTGGCGATCGGCGCGTCAGGATACAAAGACAATATTCCATGCCTCGCGGTGATCGTCGGCAAGCAACGCGCGTATTTTAATGACCGCGATAAGCACGTAATTTATATCGATGCAAGCCTCTCGGCAATGGCTTTCCAGTTCGCGTTGGAGACTCGTGGGCTAGCGTCCTGTTGTATCAACTGGCCGGCGATCCCAGAAAACGAGCGACAGATGGAATCTCTTCTTGGGTTAGATCCGGATAAAAGCGTAGTCATGCTCATGGCGGTTGGGTATCCAGATCCAGACGGGATGATCCCATATTTAGAAAAGAAGGACGTCGGGTCTGTACGAACGTTTGACCATATTGTAAATAATTAAATACTTCTATGTACAACATACTATTTCAGATTTCGAACTCAGATGTTTATCAGCGAAATACATTAGATATTAATCACTAGCCGTATCTAAGAAGAATTAATGAATGAAATACCTGTAGTGTCGGTAATTACTCCAACGTACAATCGGGCTGGAACGATCGGACGCGCTATCAAGAGTATACAGAGGCAAACATATCAATATTATGAACACATTATTGTTGATGATGGGTCGACTGATAATACACAAGATGTAATTAGTAAATTCACAGATAACCGAATTAATTACGTGCGTCTTTCAGAAAATCAGGGTGCAAATACAGCTCGAAATTACGGGATAAATGAAGCAAATGGAGATTATATATCGTTTCTTGATTCGGATGATGAATACTTTCCTAATCGATTAGAACGAACAGTAAGGGCATTAGAAAATACCTCAAATTCGGTTGGTGGTGTGTTCCACGCTTACGAACACGTTGAAGACAATGAGGTGGTCAATGTATCAACCGCACCTGAAGAGCGGGTCCAGCTCCGAGACCTAGCAAGTGAAAATTTGATCGGAGGTCTCTCATGTACGCTGTTTCGCACTCATGCTCTTCTGGAGGTGAATGGTTTTGATGAATTTTTACCTGCATCGCAAGACTATGACCTCTATCTTCGGATCTTACGTAACTACGATCTCCTCGGAATCCCGGATGTACTATCAAGATACCATGGTGATGAAAGCGGGATTCGAGATGATTTTGAGGCTATATGCGAGGGGCAAAAGATCATCAGTGAGAAACACGGTGATATTCTTTCAAAAAAGCGTATTTCACGACACCACTACAGTCGGGCGTTCTATCTTGCGGGCAATGCAGAAATCCGCTCTGCCCGTGAGGAACTACGTACGGCAATTTCGATCTATCCGATTGATCCGCTGTATTACTTTCACTACCTGAGTTCTTTCGCTGGAGTTCGAGGATTCAAAGTAGCAAATAGATTAAAAATCAGGCTCAAGCTCTTGCTATCGGAAATAATATAACATATATTCATATTTCGATTTATATTTATTGGCTATCATCCAGTTTTATTATAGTGTCCGGAGGCAATGAAGAGCGGCTTGTATACTGTTCCCAGACTAAGCCCATTACTATCCAAATAGTATATATCCGCGTAATTCGACCCGAGAACGATACATAAATTGAAACGACAATAAGCGCTAGCACTAGGGCGGTTATCGTTTCACCTTGGTTCGTGTGACTCCTAGATGTCATGAATCTAACTCCACGAGTGAGTATTGACAGGTGTAATAAAAAAAAGATAAATGCGGCGGGCAGACCAAAGAACAGTGCAAAACTTAACCAGAGATTGTGTGGATCAGCGATTATGATATCTACAGACACCACGGTATAATTGTCCATTCCCGATCCAAATATCACGAAGCTTGGTTCTGAGAGTGTTATTTGAAGGATGTCTATGTATCTCTCAAACCGACCAAACAAAGCGGAGGACAGGGCTGTTGGGCTTATTCGTCCAAGACCACCACCACTAGTAAAACTAAACATAATGAGTGATATGATAAAAGAGGTGACAATTCCAACCACAACACCTACAGAATTAGTAATGAAATCCCACCCATATGCCAAAACAAAAATCCCTATTACAACACCTAGTGATAAAAACCCAGAACGTGATCCAGTCAAAAATATTGCAATAAATATGACCGAAACCATACCTATATTTATTAATTGATTTGTTTCTCGAAAGTATATTTTACAAATTCCTATAGCAAACGAAACTACTAAACTGCTGGACAAGTGGTTGACGCTAATCGGTAGTTCTGTATTTCCAATGCGACGGACTTCGCCCACCTGAAAGAGTGCAATATACAAAACAACTATAGAAAAGAGAACACCAGCAAATAATAGCAAATCAAGGATATCTTGTGTATTGATGTCACCTGCTATCAAGTAGATACAGACCAGTAATAATAAATTCAGAAATATTTCGATGGAAAATTGAGTGATGGGTAGAGTGGTACCTAAGTTTAATAAATTGTAAATGATAGAAATAACAAGCAACAAAATAAGGCTGAAAAGTAATTTACCCTCAACTGCTGTAACGAGTATTTTTTGATTTAATGATGGAGATAAAAACACGTATACAAGACAAAAAGTTGTTAGGATTGGGATCAAATACGAAGTCGTTGGGATATATGGAATTGGTGTACTGTATCCCCGTATATAGAACGCTAAGATGGATACCGCTCCTAAGAGTATAAATCCTATCCGGTAATACCCATTAGATTCGAATTCACCATATTTGGTGAATCCGTTGGTGATCATATAATCCAGTTTGTCCTTATTGTGATAAGTGTTTCATCATACAAAACTACGTTGCAGAGGTTAGAAGATCGCGTTCGAGCGATTATTTATAAATACCCTCCGCTTTATTCGGCGAGGACAGTCTCTACAAGTTGGCTCCACGAATGGTTTTCAACAATATATGAACGTCCGCGTTCTCCCATCGACTCGCGTTCAGACTTAGAAGTAGTAGCTAGAGTCGTGAGGGCTTGGTAAACTGAATCAGACGTTACTTCGTCCAGCAAGATTCCAGCATCGACATCGTCTACGAACTGCATCTCAACAACATTTGATGTGATTACAGGGCGCTCACAGGCTAAGTACTCATAACTCTTAATTGGGTTGGTAGGAACTTCGGGATCCACTGCACCGTACATGATGTCACATGCACTAATATATGCCGGCACATTCTCGTGTGAAATAAACCCAGTAAATTCGCAATGCGGACCAATATTTTGTTCTTCGCACTCTATCTCAATTTCGTCACGTATAGGCCCACTCCCTACAATTAGTAGTTTGATGCGTTCTCCATCCGATCTCAATTTGGCGACTGCCTGCACCAGTTCTTGAATCATATGTCGACGTCTTAGACTACCTACAAATCCAATCACAATATCGTCGGAAGAAAATGGTAAATTAAGTTCAGACCTTGCGTCAACGGTGTCTTGTGGTAGGAACAAGGAAACATCTGCCGCATTAGGAAATATGGACACGTTATTTGTATTAACACCTGGGAAAGATTTCACATTATCTTTCACATTTTGATAGGCTGCAATTATTTTATCTGCAGAACGCATATTTTTCCACGCCACGAGTTTCATAGGTACAGAGATTAAATCGGTACGACGTAGGCCCATGGTTCCAAGTCCGCGGATAAGTAGCACATATCGTAATTCAAAAATATCTGACATTAATGGAGGAATTATCTGTGAAGAACTCAACCGCGAAACAAGAATGTCCGCATTTACACAATGGCGTAATGTACGAATTAAACTAGATTGAATCCGTAGGTGCCAGAATAGGCGGTTTTGGTAGCGAGAGGGAAGGGGTGAAAATTTATCGACATCATTGATAATATCGTTTGCTGATTGATTCAAAGGCTCGGGTGCAATAAGATGAATCTCAACAGAGTCATGGTTCGCAAAAGCGCCCACCATCTGCCTAGTAGCGATATTTTGGCCAGAAGTCCCGGAAAGGTCTACCGTTGTTACGAAGCAGATCCGTTCGCTCATCTTATGATAAAAATAACTGGGTAAGTAATGAAGACGGTGATTTAGTCTCTCTTGATCCAGTATTAACATATTCGATGTATTATACAACTTAATGAGGAGTGAACACAAATCAGATCCAGTTTTCCTATACACGTTTTTGAAATATTCCAACTCAATGCTGGCATCTTAATTTATATCGGGTCTTTATATTCTGCGTGGCTTGTGTCGCATTCAAAAAGATTTAGTATCAGTTGCAATACTGTCTATTTGCTTTCGAGCACCAAATATCTGATATGCTTTCTTCGGTCAATAAACTCATTTCATCGCTGCACTCATCAGAACTTTACTACTGCCATTGGAAGAGTAATGAGGACTTACGTACTGCACTAAGTGGAAATACCGATTTAGATATTCTTTGTCACCGCGACGATCAACAGACCTGCTATAGAATCCTAAACACAAACGGATTCATTCGACTGAATGACGTCGCCTTCACCGGCTATCCCGGCATTGAAAACTTCGTTGGCTATGATCCCGAGACCGGCCGATGCATTCACGTTCACCTGCATTTTGAACTCACGTTCGGCACACCATTTTTAAAAGAGTACGTCACTCCTTGGGGCCCGTACGTACTTAACAGGCGGATCACGGACCCTCACCATGACATCCCTATCGCCGATCCAGCCATGGAACTCTTCTTGTTGCTCGTCCGATATTCCTTGAAGATACGGCGGTACAACCCGATCGCCCGAAGATCGTATTTTGAGGGGTTCATGGACGAATATGATTGGCTTGCAGCCCAAGCCGACGAATCGGAGGTAGAATCGATCGCCCACGACCTACTCAATCCGACAGCAGCACACCGAATTCGGGAGTTGGTTAATAAGGGGGCATCGATCCGTCGTCTTGTCAGGATCGGCAGCCCAGTTCGATCCGAACTTGACCAGTACAGCACCTACCCTTCCTGGTCAACGACACTAGTCGCAATAGCTCGTAAAGGATTCCGTGGAATTGGTAAACTCCAACGCGAAATACTCAATCGACCTTTCCCGTCGCGGCGCAAATTACCGAGCCGTGGAATCGAAGTTGCGATCGTCGGAATCGATGGATCCGGTAAATCCACGCACCTTGCCGAACTTCACCACTGGTTGTCTTGGAAGATGGATGTCCACTCCGTCTATTTCGGTAGTGGTGATGGACCATCCTCATTGCTTCGGTATCCGCTTAAAAAGCTCAACGAGCTACGAGCGCCATCACGGAGTTCTGATTCACAACATCGGCAGACCGCATCATCTGAACTACAAGAAAACCAGGGTGGCGAGGATACTGAAAATGAATCTTCTTCAACGCAAGGTCGTGTCGGCTTTGCGAAGGCGATCTGGGCGATACTCCTTGCGAGGGAGAAACGAAAGAAGCGAAGAAGGGCAACCCGCGCCCGAAACCGCGGCATGATCGTTCTCATGGACAGATACCCGCAGAACCAGTTCGAGGATATAAATGATGGGCCACTTTTGGGTCCGTGGGAAGATGCTGAGTCCGGGCTACTGAGGCGGGTCGCTGAGTGGGAGCAGAGTATTTACACAGACCTCAACGAACACCCACCGGATCTCATCATCAAGCTTGCAACTGATCCAGACGTCGCGAAGGAACGGAAGCCCGAAACACCGATGTCAAACTTGGAGCGAAAAGCCGAGGTTATTGAGGCGCTAAAATACGAGAACAGTCGTGTGGTGACTGTCGATACCCACCAAGAAATCGAGGACGTTCTAAAATCGCTTAAAACGGAGATATGGACGGAGATCCAAATATAAATACGTGGCAGGGGACAGCCAGCGGTTCATCAGTCGTCGAATTCGTTGGTCTTCCCGGCGTCGGTAAGTCAACCCTCTCACGCCGGACGGCTGCAGTACTCGCCAAGGATCAACCGAGGGTTTCGGAACCTATCGGCAAAATCAACGATCGCTCCGGTCCACTCAGAATTCTTTCAAAAGGCCACTTCGCCCTCGAACACGCGATCCGCCAACCTCGCAGTACGATCGACACCGCTCGACGCATCAAAACGATGGGGCAACCAACCACGGCGGATCTTGTTCGCGTGAGCTTCAATTTCCAATACGTCACCGGCGTGGTGGCCCATGCTCAATCAAGACCCGGCGTCACGCTTCTCGACCAAGGTCCGTATCAAGGACTCTGGTCGATCGGACTCCGTTCACTCCGTGACTGGGACGACCTCCTCGATCGGCTCGACGATAGCCTCTCACGAACGGCCCCCGACCTCGTCGTGTTCGTCGAGGTCGACATCGATACCATCACCGATCGACTCCAGACACGCACGGATGGCGACACCCGATTCGCTCCCGGAATCCCGGAATTTGATCGGGGTATCGATGGATACGATTATTTAAAAGAACGAATTCAGTCCGCCGATCACATCGACTCGTTGGTCATCAAGAACGAGACACGGGATGATCTCAATACGGCCCCCAGTCAGATCGCCGACGCTATCAACGAAATCCAGAACTAATCCGCACAAATCTCCCCAACATCTCCGTCGTCCGTTCAACGGTATCCCGCCAGCGGTGGTTTTCAACGACACCCCTACGCCCACCATCCGCGGCTTCAGCCTGACCGTCGATCCCAGCCCTGATCGCTGACGCCATCGCACCCGTATCCGTCACGTCGACGATCGAATCCCGCTCACCGAGCACCGGCTGGACGTGCTCCAGCTCGCTCACCACCACCCGCGTCCCGCTGGCTTTCGCCTCCAACACGGTCCGCGGCACGCCCTCCGCCCGGCTTGGCAACACCAGCACGTCCGCGCTCCGGTACACCTTCGGCATCTCGTCGTAGGACACGTGTCCGAGGAACGTCGTCGACGCCCCGATCCCCAGGTCGTCGACCTGCGCCTCCAAGTCCTCGCGAAGCGGCCCGTCCCCACAAAAGTACAGCCCCGCGTCCGGATGCTCCTCCAGCACTTTCGCGAACGCCTCGACCGCGAGCCACGGCCGCTTTCCGTCGACCAGCCGCCCGACGAACAACACGACCGGCCCCTCGGCGTCGACCAGCTCGCTTCCGGGCCCCTCCGGGGTGAACCGCTCCGTGTCGATCCCGTTCGGCACCACCTCGATCCGCGAGGTGACGCCCAGGTCCCGAACGCGCTGCTTGTCCACGTCGGTGTAACAGAAGACGACGTCCGCCTGGTTGAACGTCCAGCGCCCGACGGTCTTCAAGTACACGTCGAGCACGCGCTCGGGCGCGCTCTGTGAGTACAGCCCGTGGTTCGTGATCGCCAACGGGACGTCCCCGAGCCGCCGCGTCACGGCCGCGAGGTTCGTCGAGAAGTAGAGGTGCGAGTGGGCGTGAATCACGTCGACGTCGTCGCCGTCGACGTGCCACAGGTACCGCGCCACCGCGGGCGACACGTCGTTGCCGAACAGGGTCACGCCGGGGGAGACACGCAGGATCGTGTACCCGTGCGTCTCCTCGACCCGCGGTAGCGACGCGTCCTCGCGCGTCGTCACGACGGTCACGTCGTGTCCCATCGCGGCCTGATCGCGGCTCATCGCGTGCACGTGGTAGTCCCCGCCGCCCTTCGTGTCGGGGTAGATCCACGGCGCAACCCGGAGGATTCGCATTCGGCCCACGCTTCTCGCGGCGCAGATAAAGGCGTTCGGAACCCAAGCGCGTCGACGACCGCCGACCCCGTCATGCCACCGCTGCAAGAAGCGACGGAAACGGGTTGAGGAGGGGTGAAGCCAGGTGGACGGGCAGGTGTGGTGGACGGGATGCGGTGGTGGAGGCGAGACAACGTCTTGAGTTCGCTCGCCAAGATCGACCGGTTAGAACTGCTGCTCGCGGTGTTCGAGACCGTCAAGATGCCGCCGTCGGTAGTACAACTATACTGGTGGTGATCGTGGCTGGACTGGTGATATGCCAAAGATGCGCCTCTCAGTCCAGAAAGTTATCTCTCTAGGTTGGGAGCCCTCGATGTCAAGTCATGAGTCAATTCGGCATGGCACTCCAGATAAGATCTCATCAAGGAAATTATTGGCCAGTACAATCAGGTATAAGTAACTAATGCTGACAGTACATCTCTGATCTCAGCCATATAGACTGACTATTTGATGGCTATCGTGATGTATATGCAACGCCTGAAAACTCGAGAAACAAATCGCCGAGGGCCGCACTGACAAGGAACTCGATACAGAACTCACAACACTAGAAAACTCAAATGTAGAAAACTGCCACAATAACTCGCAGAAGCAGTTGATCCCGAAGTCCTCACACCCCGTATTTCGTCTGTTC
>LFCJ01004682.1_pt1 | contig 10030 bp, 13 predicted proteins | sample 643141 | NCBI WGS metagenome assembly LFCJ01 (sample SAMN03766243, study PRJNA286221) | soda lake metagenome | biome: soda lake; feature: Kulunda steppe; material: water; isolation source: sample B1-Br-g2 brine of Lake Bitter-1 | place: Russia: Kulunda steppe | collected 2010-07 | reverse complement strand
TGCTCAACCCCGGCCAGGTCGTCTTCCGTGATGACAACCCGACGGACCTGAAAGAACACCACCGTTTTGGGCCCGAGTACGGCTTCGATGCGGGCTTCGAGCCCGTCCTCGAGTGGCAAAACGATCAGGGCTTCCAGGGGATGACCGAACTCTGTCACGGCTGTGCGGGCTGTCGAGGCGAACAGTCGACGACCGGCGGCGTGATGTGCCCCACCTTCCGGGCGAGCCACGAAGAAATCCTCTCGACACGCGGGCGGGCGAACATGCTCCGGCAGGCGATGAGCGGTGATCTGCCGGACGATCCGACCGACAGCGAGTTCACAAAGGAGGTGCTCGACCTCTGTATCGGCTGTAAGGGCTGTAAACACGACTGCCCGAGCGGCGTCGACTTAGCGAAGCTCAAAGCCGAGGTCACCCACGAACATCACCAGCGCCACGGCATCTCGCTTCGCGATCGGGTCTTTGCAAACTTCGAACTCCTCGCGAAACTCGGCTCGGCGACCGCCCCCGTCTCGAACTGGATGGCAGATCTGCCCGGCTCCGGGCTCATCGCCGAGAAGACACTGGGCATCGCCCGCGAGCGAGAGACGCCGACGTTCAAACGCGAGACGTTCGCCAAACGCACCGCCGACCACTGGCCTGCAGTACCCGCAGGCGAGGCCACCCGGAAGGCCCTGCTGGTACCCGACATCTACACCAACCACGAGTATCCAGACGCCGGCGAAGCCGCCCTCGCCGTCCTCGAGGCCGCAGGCGTCCACGTCGAGATTGCCGATCCGCGCGATGTCGGTCGGCCGGCGTTCTCGAAGGGGATGCTTGGTGCGGCCGCAGAGAAGGCAAACGAGTCCGTCCACGCCTTCCACCCCTACGTCGAAGACGGCTGGGACGTCATCCTGATCGAGCCCTCCGATGCGGTGATGGTCCAGTCCGATTATCTGGATCTGTTCTCGCATCCGGAAGTCGAACAGGTCGCCGCGAACACCTACGGCGTCTGTGAGTACCTCGATACCTTCGACCTCGATGCCGAGATTGACTTCGACGCGCCCGAAGACCACCTCGCGTATCACGGCCACTGCCACCAGAAAGCCCACGCCAAAGACCACCACGCCGTTGGCGTCCTCCGCCGGGCCGGCTACGCCGTCGACCCACTCGACTCGACGTGCTGTGGGATGGCCGGTAGTTTCGGCTACGAGGCCGAACACTACTCGATGAGCAAGGCAATCGGCGAAGTACTCTACGAACAAGTCGACGCAAGCGAGGCCGACCAGGTCGTCGCCCCCGGCGCATCCTGTCGGTCCCAACTCGGCGACAAACCCGGCGCAACCGAACAACCGCCGACGCCGATCGAAGCGCTCGCGGCGGCCCTCGAGTAGCCGTCACTCGACGATTTGTGCGGTGAACGGACGTGCCTCGGCTTTGTACCTCGCGTACTGTGATTCGGCCCACTCACAGGTGGCCACGCAGTCGGTGTCGATCAACGTCCGCACTGTCCCTGTCTCTCCCTCGTGACAACTGATCGCGATCCGATCGTCGAACAGTCCGATACCGTAGTCGGGCAACGCGTCGTGGACGAACACCTCGAGATACTCACTTTCGAGGGGCTCGACGCAGTGGCTGGCGTGTGTTTCGCGGATGTAATTTGCGGCATCGGGCGGGTCGACGACGGTCGTCTCCATTCCCTCGAGGATACGTGAACGAAGCAGGTCCTTGCAGGGTTCAAACAGCGCAACGTCAGCGCCGACGAACCGAAATGTTTCGGTGTCCTCGAGGAGGGTTTCGAACCGGCTGATCGGTGCGTACGGATCGGTGGGTTCGGCGACGGTTACGACCGCATCGGCACACATCTCGACGGTAAAGCCATCGCGCTCGTCGGGCAACCACTCCCAGACCTCTCGAAGCGATCGCTCGAGTTCGACGCGTGCGAGCAGTTCCCCGAGTGCCTGCGAGACAATCGCCCCGAGTTGGGTGGTCTCATATTGGTGACCGTCACGTCGTATCCAGTTGCGGGACTCGAACTCGCGGATCGTCCGGCGGATAGTCGATCGTGAGACGCCAGTCAGCGCCGGCAGATCAGACCGGTATTTCGGGCCCTCGGTCAACGCCTCGAGCACCTCGACGCGGTGGACAGAGCGGGTGAGATACGCAATATCCTCGATCGCCTCCGTTTGGGACCCGTGGCTATTGGTAACGAGGGTCATATAGGTGGTACTCGAAAGAGCGTGATAACTGTTGGCTCACTCGAACACACTGGTTGCGGTCGGAAAAATAGTCGTTTCAGACGGTCTCGAGGTACTCACCTCGGAGTTTCTTGGCCGAGAATTCCTGACCGTAGATCGCTTTCATGTGATTTTTGGCCAGTTCGATGGCCTCGTCTTCCGATTGGACGATAAATCGGCAGTCGGCGGCTTCGTTTTCACAGTCGAGTCGGTGGGCAGTTGGCACGGTTTTTCACCACGCTCTTTTTTGAGGCCAGACTCGAGTGCTCGAGAGTCGTTACGTTTTACCGCTCCCGGCCCGAATCGAGGCCCAATGACTGCCCAGACCGTCCAGCAGGGCGACCTCGTCACCGTGATCGGGCTCGAGGTCCACGTCCAACTGGAGACCGACACGAAGATTTTCTGTGGCTGTTCGACCGCACAGACCGACGAACCCAACGAGAACGTCTGTCCCGTCTGTCTCGGCCTTCCCGGTGCCTTGCCTGTACTGAACGAAGAGGCCGTCGAGGCCGCCGTCAAAGTCGGCAAGGCAATCGACGCCCACATCCCCGAAGAGACCCGATTTCACCGGAAAAACTACTACTATCCCGACCTGCCGAAGAACTTCCAGATCACACAGTACGACGAGCCAATTTGCCAGGACGGCGAACTCGAGGTTTCAGTCGAGGGCTCTCGGCGAACGATCACGATCGAACGCGCCCACCTCGAGGAAGATCCAGGCAGCCTCCAACACGTCGGCGGCGGCATCGACACGGCCGACTACACCCGAGTCGACTACAACCGGGCAGGCACGCCGCTTATGGAAATCGTCACCGCACCCGACTTCCGCAGTCCCGACGAAGTGCGGGCGTTTCTGGCCGAACTCTCGGAAGTCCTCGAGTATCTGGGTGTCTTTGATGCCGAACGCGACGGCAGCCTCCGGATCGACGCCAACCTCTCGATTATCCCCGAAGCCGACATCGACGGCGAGGACACCGATGAAATTGGAACTGAGGCTCTCGAGGCTGCAAACCGGACGGAGGTCAAAAATATCTCGAGTCACAAAGGCGCAGAGAAAGCCCTCGCTTACGAGGAAACCCGCCAGAAAAACGCCATCCGACGCGGTCGGGCGGTCGAACAGGAGACTCGCCACTGGGACGAAGCCCGCGGCATTACGGTCTCGATGCGCTCGAAAGAAGCCGAGAAGGATTATCGATACTTCGAGGAAGCCGACCTGCCGCCGCTTCGGGTCTCTCACTGGAAAGACGAGATTTCGATCCCCGAACTGCCCTCGGCCCGACGCGAACGCTTTCAGGCGGAGTACGGCTTAAGCGAGGAGGCCGCCTCGAAGCTCACCTCGACGAAACAGGTCGCAGATTTCTACGAGGACGTCGCCCGCGAGTTCGACCCCGACCTGGCTGCGACCTGGGTCGCCGACGAACTGCTCGGCGAACTCAACTACCGCGATATGGACATTACGGACCTCGAGGGCCGACTCGAGGAGGTCGCCAGACTGGTCGAACTCGTCGCCAAAGAGGAGATCACGGCGAAAAACGCAAAGGAGGTCGTCTTGCGGACGATGCTCGACGAAGGCGATGCGCCGGACAATATTGTAGAGGCCGAAGGCCTTGGCAAGACCGATGAGGACGAGGTCCAGCAGGCCGTCGTCGACGCGATCGACGAAAACCCCGACGCCGTCTCTGACTTCCACGAGGGTGAAAACGGCGCAATCAACTTCCTCGTCGGCCAGGTCATGCAAAAAACCGGCGGCAGCGCAGACCCCGGCGACGTCAACCAGTTGTTGCGAGCCGAACTCGAGGGATAAGACGCTCGAGAACCCACAGCACCACTCTTATTCGTGTGTAGGATCTACACATAAGTGTGATGTCGGAGGAGAAAACCCGGGTCGATTTCAACGCGCCCACGTCGCTGGTCGAACGGGCAGATACAATCGCGGGTCTTCTCGACGTCTCCCGAACACAGCTACTCGTGGAGGCGCTTCGGGACGAACTCGAGGCGCTTGCGACCGACGAGCAACTACAGCGACTCGTCAGTGACGCATACTACGCCGACGAACTCGATTTCGAGACCGTCGAATCGATTCTCGGTACGGAAGATGCGATGCGGATGAGTCTCCTTCGGGCCTCGTTGGACCGCGATCCACCCGAACCACAGATTGAAGACGTCCCGTCGCCTGCGGAATTTTACGAGGGGGACGTTCCCGAGTGGACGCCGACCGACGATACCAATTTCGACGGATGACAATGGCTGATCGACCCGTCGTTGTCGTCGATACCAACGTTCTCCTCAATCTCGCAACACCCGTGGTTGACGGGCGCGCTCACGCGCCGAGTGGCGAAGACCCATTCAGAACCGTTCTTGCCGGGTACGACGTTCACGTTCCCTCGAGTGTCTTGGGGGAAGTGTCCGAGGCGATAGAAAGCGACGACCTCCTCTCAGCAGCGGCCGAATTGGTCTTTCGGGCATCGCATCAACTAACCACACACGAGGTCGATGCAGCGATCGAAGGCCCCCTCGAATTCGGTCTCGATCCAGGCGAATCACACGGCATTTGGCTTGCAAACGAGCTTGCGGCCGATATGTTCGTCACGGACGAGTTTAATACGACGAACTACCTCTTCGTGTCTCTCGCACTCGAGGATCGAAACACCTTGTTCACCACACCACACGTCCTCTGTATGCTGGCTGCAGACGGGATCCTCGACGTTGGATACGTGAACGCAGCGTTGACGTATTTCGTCGAAACGAAAGGGTGGGATAGACAGTATATCGGTCAGCTACGGAGCAAATACTGTTCGGAATGAGTTCGGACTCGTCGTCGGTGACTTCGAGCGTGCCCGATCCGAGGTCACTTCCGCGACCCGTCGAATTATTAGCGGCCACAGACAGCTATCGGTATGGACCGGATCACGCTGGGCAACGACGAGTTCGAGGGCCACAACAACGCCTACGTGCTGATTGACGGCTCCGGCGAGGACGTGGCACTCGTGGATACCGGCATCGCGACCCCGGAAACCCGCGAGGAGCTACGTGAGGGGCTGGCCGACCGTGGCTATTCGTTTGCGGATATCGACGACATCGTCCTCACTCACTACCACGTCGACCACGCTGGCCTCGCAGGCGAGATCCAGGCTGCAGGCGACGCGACCGTCTACATCCACGAGGCCGACGCGCCCATCGTTTCCGGCGACGAGGACGCCATCGAGGCCATGCACACCCGCCGTCGCGAGTACCTCGAGTCGTGGGGTGTCCCCGCCGAGGCCCAAGAGGAACTGCTCGCGTTCCTCGAGGCTGCAAGCCACGTCTCGGGCGAGCCCGCCGATGTAACTCCCATCGACGACGGCGACATACTCGAGGTCGGCGGCCACCGCCTCGAGACGGTCCACTCGCCGGGGCATACCGCCGGGCTATCTGCGTTCGAGGTGATCGACGGGTCGGCGGCGGGCGAGGGCACACGCGAGGCGTTCGTCGGCGACGCTATCCTCCCAGTGTACACGCCAAACGTCGGCGGCGCGGACGTTCGGGTCGAACGCCCGCTCGAGACCTATATGGGAACGCTCGAGGGCCTTGCCGGCCGTGGTTACGACCGCGTCTGGCCCGGCCACCGCGACCCGATCGACGAACCCGACACACGCGCCGAAACCATCCTCGACCATCACCGCGAGCGAACCGACCGCGTCCTCGAGGTACTCGAAGCCCATGGCCCGGCTGACGTCTGGACGGTCAGTGCCCACCTCTTTGGCGACCTCTCGGGAATTCACATCCTCCACGGTCCGGGCGAGGCCTACGCCCATCTCGAGCACCTCGACCGCGAGGGAGCGATTGCACTCGAGGACGGCGAGTATCGGCTGGTCGATACGTAACGGCTATTTTTGCGACGACAACTCGTGTAATTGCTCGAGGTCGTCCCACTCGTGTCCGCAGATGACGATGGCGTCATGGCGGCGCTCTATGTCTTTGACCCGGCGGAGACTCTCTTTCCAGTGGCGTTTACTCCAGAGCAGCCCGCCACCCATGGGATGTTCGTCTTCGTAGTTTTCGCGGACGTACGCGAGGTCGCCGGCGATGATCACCGTCTCCTCGCCAAGTTCGATCCGGACGCCCATGTGTCCGGGGGTGTGCCCGGGCAGGTGCAACAACTCGAGGCCATAGAAAAGAGACTGGCCGTCACCGCGGACGAGTCGCCACTCGAGGTCGCGGTCGAAATCATCGGCGATGTAGGCGTCTCCGCCCGTATCCGTTTTTGCACTGCGGTAGGCGTACTCGAGTTCGCGTCTGTGAACATAAATCGGGGTTTCGGAGCCCGCGAACGCATAGAGGCCGCCGGCGTGGTCGAGGTGAAGGTGGCTCTGGATCACCAGATCGATCTCGGCGAGTGAGTAGCCAGCCTCAGCGAGGTCGTCCTCGAGCGAGTCGAGCCCGGTGTGTTCGAAGGCACTGTACAGCGGCCCAGGCCAGTATCCCGAAGCAGCCTCGGGGTGTGAGCCGGTATCCCAGAGCATCGTCGCCTCGGGATGTTCGATAACGACATTGTAGACCGGGCTCTCGCTCATTGCGAGGTCTGGGTTGGGATCGTCTGCGGTGGCCGTGACAAAGCCCTCTATGACGTGGTTGTGATCGGCGGTGATGGTCCCGCGTTCGATCGGGGTGAGCGTGATGTCGTTCATATCCGACGTGTATAGACCGAGGGGTATAGAGTGGTTGCCAAACAGTGTCTCGCTCGATGGCGAGGGCGACGTGACTCAACAGGTTTAAGACCGCGCTGGCGATAGATAGCCCTACTATGGCCAAGAAAGGAACAGTCGGTAGCGCAGGTCGCTTTGGCGCACGCTACGGCCGAGTTGCACGACGTCGCGTAAGCGAGATCGAATCGGACATGCAAAACGCCACCGTCGACGGCGACAGCGTCAAACGCGTCGGCACCGGCATCTGGAAGAACGAAGAGACCGGCGAGATGTTCACCGGTGGCGCATACCGTCCACAGACGCCTGCCGGACAGACCGTCCGCCGCTCGATCCGCGCTGCACTCGCCGAAGACGACGACTAACCCCACGCGAGCACACAGATGAGCTACAAATGTTCCCGCTGTAAACGAGACGTTCAACTCGATGAGTACGGTGGCGTCCGCTGTCCGTACTGTGGACACCGCGTACTACTGAAAGAACGCAGCCGCGACGTCAAAGAAGTCGGCGTCAACTAACGAGCCTCGTTTTCGTCCAGCCGACAGCTTAGATGACCACCAACACCACCCGAGCAGACGACCACGACGCGACACTCGAGTTCGAGTACGAAACTGCGACTCGAGCACGTATCGTCGCCGAGAGCGTCGCTCGGGAGGTGGGTGAGATCGATGACGGGCGTTCGGTGATGACGATCAATCGTGAAAGCAGGCGGGTCGAACTCGAGATCCAGGCTGGGGATCTCATCGCCCTGCGAGCGGCGCTCAACACGTGGTGTTCGCTGGTCGATGTCGCCGAGCGAACAGCGATCGTCGGCGATGCGGCGTGACAGCTCTTACCATTCCAAGACAGCGATTCAAGATATCCGCCAGCCAGTATGGATCTCAGGCACTCGCTGATCCGAACGAAAGCGTGACTTTTTCCGTCCGGAGGGCGACCGTCGAGATATGCAAGGAAACCTGCCGCCGGAAGCACAGGAAAAAATCGAACAACTACAGGATCTTCAGGAGACCGCCCAGACGGTTGCCGTCCAGAAACAGGAGTCCGAATCGAGTCTGACCGAAGCCGAAAACGCCCTCGACGAACTCGAGGGAATCGACGAGGAGACAACGATGTATCGACAGGTCGGCGAACTGCTCGTCGAAACCGATTACGACGAGGCCGAAGCAGCCCTCGAGGACAAGGTCAACTCCCTCGAAATTCGCCTCGAAACGCTCGAGAAACAAGAAGACCGTGTCCAACAGCAGTTCGAGAGCCTGCAGGACGACCTCGAGTCGCTGCTCGGCGGCGGCGTCGGCGGACCGGCTGGTCCGGGCGGCCCGGGCGCTGGCGGCGCATAAATGTCTGCCGAGCCGACTGATGAGGAGGTCGTCAAAGCGGCTGCCGACGCCGCTGAGGGGCTGATCTTCTCGCGGTACAAACAGTCGAGCGTTCGCGATCTGGACGTGACAGTCACGTTCGAGGACGGAATACTCGAGGTGGATGTCTACCTCAACGTGCCAGACGCTTCGGACGCCGATACGGTTGCCGATGAGGCGGCACGCACGGCGCGCGAAGCCGTCGACGGTCTCTTCGAGCCGTGAACTGGTAAGGGACCTGTATCTCTTCTCTACTCGCTCGCTCCGTCGCCGAGAAAGGGAATAGCGCCTTGCACAGCAGGAGCTAACGTATAGTAGTAGTGATTCGCTTTCAGTGGCGGTCGAGGCGAAAACGTTGAGACAGTTGAATTGTTTGGAGTATAGACAATGGACGAAGCTGGCCCAAACGAAGGTTCACCCACCTCCAATGAGGGCACTTCGACGGGAACGGGACGATCTCGCCCGCTCGAGGCCATCGACCCACGCGTGCTCTTGGTGGGCACACTCGCTGTGGGCATCGCCATCGGCGCACTCGTTGTCGGTGGCGTGCCGGCGCTCGAGGAGTCACCGCCCGATCCCGAGATCGAATCGGTCGACGTGCTCAGTGCGGGCTGTCACGATGACGTGCGTCCACGGGGAATGTCGAGTTCCGATGGGGTCTGGGTCAGTACGATCAACAATACCTCGGCCCATACCGAGGTGTCCGCACAGATCCGTCGAACGTCCCCACCGGACGGAACGGTAGCCGCGTATCGGGTGGATCTGGAAACGCACAATACGACGGTCGAATCGGACGAGTGTCACGGCCGGATCGTCTACCGTGTCGAGTTCGACGTTCCCTACCCGGACGCTGCAGACGCAATGCGGACCGAACGCTACGTCGACGGTGAACTGCGCGGCTGTGGAAGTTCGAGCAGCGGTCCGGAGACGGGCTGTGTTGCCTTACACGAGGATCGACCAGCCCATTACTCGAACGGGACGGTCACACACGAGCCACTCTGAGTCGATTCAAATTGTTGGACAGCGGTGGCAAACGGTTCCAAGCGACCGTCTCAGCCGTCGTCGGCATCGTCTAGTTCCGAGGGGTCACCCTCCCGGCGGTCGTTTCCCTGCTCGAGAACGACGATCGACTGATCCATCGATGTCCGCAACTGTGGTGTTGTAGGCCGTGCGTCCCGCCGGCTCTCGGTCTCGAGACGGTCGCTTCTGACTCCGCGTGGTGTTAGATACTCCCCATCAACGTCGACGCCTGCCCGTTCACAGAGTCGTTTGAGCACCGACCGGGCTCCTTCGGTCGTGATCGCCGGTGGTGCAATCGCTCGCTCGCGGGAGAGTTCCGTCGCCGTCTGTTCTTCGAGTAATCGTTCGATCGCGTCGTCGTCGTGGCCTCGGTCGGCGAGTCCCTCGCGGACGCGACGGGCAATCGAGGGGGCATGACGGGTCGGAAACAGCGGCCAGTCGTTCGACGGCGGATCGAGGACCACTCGGTACCGACGCAGCGCCGTCCGGGCCGGCCCGAGGACGGTCACCTCCTCGAGTTGACGCGACCGTCCGAGGACGCGGATCGTCCCGGTATAGAAGTCGACGTCGTCCCAGGTCGCGCCCGTCCGGCCGTCGTCTTCGGGGACGCGAAACAGTTCCGAGCCACGAGCACCCGAGTATGCCAAGACGGCAAGCAGCGCATGCTCGCGAAGACGGGTGGTACGGTCGTCAGCTTGTTTTCGACCGGCTGTGAGTGCGCGCTCGGCGACGTAGGTCTCGAGTCGACGCCGTTTTT
>LFCJ01004680.1_pt1 | contig 10031 bp, 7 predicted proteins | sample 643141 | NCBI WGS metagenome assembly LFCJ01 (sample SAMN03766243, study PRJNA286221) | soda lake metagenome | biome: soda lake; feature: Kulunda steppe; material: water; isolation source: sample B1-Br-g2 brine of Lake Bitter-1 | place: Russia: Kulunda steppe | collected 2010-07 | reverse complement strand
GTTCACCCTCGACCCACTGACGATCTGCAGGTGTGAGGCTGATGTCGAAGAAGCGATCCATGTCTCGAATCCACTTCTTCTGGAGGTGTGCCGGAACGACAAACAGGACGCGATCGGCGCGGTTGCGAGCGGTGAGTTCCTTGAGGATGAGCCCCGCCTCAATCGTCTTCCCCAGCCCGACGTCGTCCGCGATGAGCGCTCGCTGTCGGAGCTTCTGCATCACCCAGTTCACACAGGCGAGTTGGTAGGGTTCGAGGCGGACAAGCGAGTTCGAGATACTCAGCAGTTGGCCCTGTTCATGGGCGATCTGGAGCTGAAGCGCCTGTGATCGGAGATCGAACCATTCCGCGGAAACGGATTCGTGCTCAGGATGCAGTTGGGAGGCGATCGCAGGTTCGAGAGCACCCAGTTGGTCTCGTTTGTGCTCGATGTATACATCGTCTATACAGACAGTTTTGGCGCCAACGTTCTCAACGTAGGCCCGAAGATATTCGAGCTCACCGACTGAGTACGTCTTGATAACCTCTGCGGAGGTGTTGTTGAGCAGGATTTTGTCACCGGAAGTGAGGTCGTTCATCGATTACACACGGTGCATGCTCTCAATGGTTCGGTTCGATACTTGCATACACTCAATTGTCACGTACGTAGCAAAGGCACGTACAAAAGTATACTCGTCAACCAACGTGGTGATCTGTGTATTGTGCTCAATCATATCCATCGTAGACCTCGTACTAATCCAAAACCTCGGCCTAATCTATTGAATGTTGACATATTATGGTCACCTGGCTACAGTGTTGTCTGCAAAGAAGTCAACTTAACTATCTCTTCATACTTGTCTATAATAATACAATACATCTATCCTTCGCCGGGATTCTGGTTTATTTTTCATTAAATATTGATCAGCCCATCGTCATTATCACCGACGAGATCGTGTGTATATTTGCTGGATATACAAGATCTGTTGCGACCGCAAATTATCTCCACCTCCAATTAACATAAATCAAAGATACGTGTTGAGTTTCACCAGCACAGTATCTGGAAGATACCCTGGATTCTCTCTGGCAAACTTGAGAACTGCTCTTGGTGTAATGACACTAATATTTTTTGACGATCTCACTTCGACTGGCGTCTGCGCGAATAAGAAAACGTGCCCATGTTCCGCTTTGTCCTCATAATTCTCCGGTGAGACGGTTGCGTTTCCGCTTTTTACCTGTACAAATCCTCGTTGGACTTGACCATCAGTAACTCGTCGTAGTTCACACTCTATGTCCGCCTCCGAACTGTTCGCAGTTGATTTGATAAGTGACCATCTGTCCATTCTATCTTGGAGTTTCAGGATGACGAGATCTTCTATCTCGACGGGATCGAGAATCCCAAAAAACTCACTTGTGTCGACACCGTCATTCAAGGATGCAGCAACCGAATCAACAATCCCATCCATCGTTTCGTCGAACTCACGGGCAGAAAAGATCTGCTCGGAGATCGAGCACTGTCGGTCAATAATATGCATTTTACTCAACGTGGACCCCTGTCCTGCGAAGCGTCGCTTGACAAAGCCAGGAACCATGGTATACGGAATAACAGTCCATTCTGCTTTCCTAAAATTTCGGATATCATTTCGTGCGTATGATGCCTTATCATCTGCATCGAGGTTGAGATCCGCTTGCCAGTCGCCGGTAATCCGGCACACTGCAAACTCGCTTCCTTCGTTGACCCAAACAAGGTCACCCTCCTCCATCTCGGAGATCATGTATCTGAGTGGCGCTTTCAGTTCATCATTCTGCTTGACTCGCGATGGGGTGTAATCGTCTTCCCTCTGCTCGGCATACTCCGTCTCAATCGCGTTATGACGGTCAGCCGCTACTTAGCGTTTGGGACCGCATCAATACGCTCGAGGCCGTCGTTTCCCACAAACGGTGCATTGTTGTATCCCCAGCCAACCCCAACGATTCCTTCCTGCTTACAGAACTCGTATGGCGCCGCCTCGTCCTCTGCTCCACCTGGCTGAATCTTCAGGCGATATACAGAAAAATTGACATCGTCAGTCATATTATAAGATTTAATTGATATTTTATAAACACTTGGTCTGAAGGTTGGTATTGATAATGAGGAAGTAACCAATATCGAGCAGACAATTTTGATAGAATAAAATCGTGACAGAGTATTAGTATCGCGTCAATCCTGCGTAATTGTGACGAAGTTTAGTACGAATTCCTGTGGGAGCACACCACCATGATAGAACCGTGCATCCGGAAGGCCCTGATTCCGAAACCGTTGAATCGGATCAGTGAGGACACTGACTTTAGTATCGTCATCAAGATAACCCAGATGGGTGTCCTTGTCGAGTATCACTCCCGGTGAATCGTTATCGAGATCTTTGCCTGCAATCCATCGACGGGTCACTTTCTCCGCTTCAGTTGGCGGATGCAAGTCGTCGATGTCGACGTGTCTTGGGAGCGAGACGAAGCCATGATCCGAGAGGATATATGCGCGGTCCCACTCGCCTTTCTGCAACTTTTCGCAGATGATGCGCGAGATGGCGTCAATTCGATTGCTGAACAACTCTTCAAAGTTCGTCAGCTCCTTCTCGCCAGTCTCGTCAATATCGTTCCAGTAGTAGGCGACGCGAGTGCTACTCCAACCAACCTCGTCGTCTTCATCCTGCATAATGTAGCTCCAACCGTCGTTCTCAAGGAGCGTCTTTCGGCGATAGTTGGTGATTTCTCGTCCGTTGCGCTCGGGTACCAACTCTCCGTCGTCAAGATCGATATTGAAGCTGAACTTGCTACCGGGCGTGAGTGCAGCCTTCCCGAACTCGGTATCGGATGGGAGCGTACCGACCCACGTACTCTCCTCGACTTCGAGCTGGGGAATCTCGTATCGGATAGACTCTGCGAGTTCATGGGCGAGATCGAAACGCAGGGCGTCGATGATGAACAGCGCGACACTCTGGCCACTCTGGAGATGCTCTTGCTCTTCGGCGAAGAACTGGTGTGCGTGATTCTCACCGACGAACGGCGAGCCGGCGTCGATCTGGTCGACGACGAGATCGCCAAGATCAGTGAGATACTCGAGGTACTTCGACTCCACCAATGAAGAGCGCATTTCTGCGAGCGTCGCGGTGGCTGGGTGTTCTTCGGGGAGTTCAGTTTCCGGTTCACCCGAGACGACGAGGTTGAACACCGCGTTATCGATCTGCCAGGTGCCATCCTTGACGTCGCCGTAGAGATCGACCACGTCACTGGTGTCCCCGCGCTCTTCCCAGGTCTCGAGTTCGTCTGCGAGCGTCGCCACATCGATGGCCTGTTCCCAGACTCGTGTCCAGGGGACGTCACCATAGGTCGCCTCAAGGCGGTCGTGACGCTGCTTCGCGTTGGAGACACACGTCTCGTAATCGCCACTGCTAAACGACTGACTCCACTCGTCCCAGAGCCGGTGTTCGAGCGTGGCATCGACAGGGCAGTCGGCGAGTTCCCACGGGTCGTCATAGGTGCGGAGGACGTCGTGCCAAAACCGCTGGTTTGGTTCAAGGTAGACGTTTGCCAGTTCTTGTTTCTGTGCTGTCTTGCTCAGTACTGATCGGAGTTCGGGCCTGGATACGCCAAACCCGCTATTGGCTTCAGGCTGGTACTCCTGGGGGAGCAGGGATTTGTCCAGCCCCTCGTCGACGAGCCATTCAGCGACGGCCCAGCGCCGCGTTCGTTCGACGATAGTCTGAGCGTCGCTTTCGCCGTCGACGGCCGCGACACCGTTGTCCACCAGGAGGTCTCGAATCTCGAGTAGGTCGTCGAGGCTGGGTAGGTTCTCGGTTCCGTGTTCGAGGACGAACTGGACGGGGTCGTCGTGTCCGTCGAGGACGATCTTCGTCTGGAGACTCTGGAGCGAGGGGAGGCCACCTTCGCCACTGAGTTCTTCGTACAGAGTCTTGGCGACGTTCTCTCGGTCGTCGGCGTCCTCGTAAGCTGTCCGAATTGTCGCCGCTTGAAGACGATCGTTCTCGAAGCAGCGGGCAGCGAGCTTCCCGATGTGCTGTTCGATTACGTCGCCGGTGTGCTCGACGTCTTTGAACCAGTCAACGTCGTCGCTGCTGGCTTGTGGGACGTACCAGACGGTTCGGTCACGAGGGGCCTCTGTACGAAGTTCCAGTGGCGTCTGATCGGCAGCGCAGAATGAGCAGCCGAGTTCCCGACTTTTGGCTCGGATAATATCCTCGAGATAGCCCCCCTCATCCCACCAGATGACGACTGGATCCTCGTCAGCCGCATCGGCAATGGCCGTGTCGATAACGTCTTCAGCACATTGTGGGAGGGTTTTGGTTGCGGGCATTATTCTGAAGCTTTCCTACTTACTGCTTGTAACAGCTCTTCGCGGGTCTCTGTACCAATTCGGGCGACGCCGACTCGCTGATAGGAGGTGACCGAACAATCTTTCTCCTCCAGTTTCTTGAAGTCTATCGAGTCGAGCGAGCTTCGAGCAGCGCCAATGCACCAGATAGAGTCCGGTTTAGCCGCTTCAACAAGTTCTGGCCAAATTTCACCTACTGTCTTTCCAAAGGCGTCTGTAGACAGTAGTATCACCATCACATCAGCTTCTCTTGCAGCAGTGAGGAGTTCCTCCTGAGCGCTTCCCCAGAGGTTAGCCGACCCGTCTTGCTCAGATCCGGTGGCATCAACAATTTGCTGATCACCTAGGAGTACACCGAACTCTTCGGAGAATACATGGAGACTGGTATCGGCTGATTCCGAAAGCTCGTCGGTTAGTCCGGCCACCATTCCGAACAAGCCCTGGAAGTATTCCTTCGCGGGCTTTGTTCTATCTTCAGAGGTTGTGTTGGATCCTTCTGCAAAGATGTGTGCCTTCATCAAAGCACCTCGTCATCGACGATTTTCGGAACGATTTCAGCGTCCGAAAGCGGTGTGATGTTGATTTCGACCCCGTGCTTATGATTTGGCTGATAGCCTGCAGTCGTAATCTCTGAGAGCGCACGGTCAGCCCAGTCGGATGAGGTATCCGACGAGATCTCCTTGCAGTCCTCAGAAATGGACTCTCCGAGTTCGATATACTCATCTAGATCACTCGCAAGCTGAGAAATCAACCGTTGTCGGCTTGAGATCCCGGCGTCATCGAGCCGAGCTTGATCGGCCTGTTCGAAGTCGTCGAAATAATAGGTCATGTAGAGGATGCCGTTGCTCGCGAAGTGCGAACTCCCGAGGAGGTCGTCCGTGTAATAGTCAAACAGGTCGTACAAGTGTGCTGCCACAGCCTGATCTGGATCCGCAGCGTATGCGTCGAACGCTGCCTCGAGGTCCTCCAGCGCTCCAATCCACTCCTCACGCTGGTTCTCAATCTTCTCGTAGAAGTTCCCAGTAAACAGTTCACTCATATCGACATCTTCCATAGAGGCAAGTTCGTCAACGGCTTCAAGTCGCTCCTCGGTCCGTTCACGGAACTCAGCGACGCGACTAGCTGCCGCGTTGGCGGATTCTTGCTGCTCCACGGACCACTCCCGATCCTTGGGCTGTGCGAGTTTGCTCAACCGCTCCTCAAATACCTCAATCTGTTCGAGCCCGCTCTCACACCGGGCGTACTCCTCAGCGGCTTCAGCTTGTTCACTAGTCGACAGAGAGTCATCGCTCCGCCGACGATTCGCGGCGCTGCGGCGCTCCCGAAGGAGATTCTTCCGTGGTTCAAGATAGTGATTCTGCAGTCGGTCGAAGATGCCGGCGTCCAGCTGGTGGTAGTCCACCAGGCAGCCGAACCCTTCGCCCTCGGGATCCGAAACGAGTCGCTCGGTGGTGAACCGCCAGAGGACCGGTGTCCGGTCGAACTTCGAAATATGGTAGTCGAAGAGATCCTCCTCCAGCCAAGTTCTAAGGTTCGGGTAGGCCTCCTCAGCGGCGCTTTTGCTCCCTAGTACGCTGTCAACCTCAGCGAGACGCGCGTCAGCTTGCTCACCCCAAATGCGTTCGAACTCGTCCTCGACGTGGGCGAGGAGATTGTCCTCGCCCTCGACATTTGAGATCGGGATTATTCCATCGTCAGTCTCTGTGGCGGCTTTGAGCGCGAAGTGTAGCAGCAGGTCTTTTATTTGGTCCGGAAACCCCTCGGACGGTTCGGTGATAGATCCGGGGTCATATCTCTCTTGTTCGCGTGGGTCCTCGATAGTCCGTAGCGCGATTTCCTGGACTACCGTCTCGCGCTGGTCGTCGGTGATGTCGAAGCAATTGAACACGGCCTCGTCAATCTGGTTCGCGCAGTTCTGGAGATTCTGTTCGACCCGTTCCAGATGCTTCGCGGCGGCGATGCCGGTATCGCGCAGTGAGTCGGACGTAGAGACTGTTTCGCCAGGTTCGTCCAGGTCAAGGTCATCCCGGAGTTGGCGGTGTGGGTGGTCGTACTGTGGGAGTGAATTTCCGACACCGAGCATATCGAGGAGCACCGGACCGTCATAGTGCGGTGAGACGAAATCGTACTGGCGTTTTGAGATGAGATGGCCGACCGCCTGCTGTGAGAGGGTTTCGAGCGTGTCGATTCCTTCCAACTCTTCGCGCCAAGGAACTTTGGAGACTAGCCCGATCTCCCACTTCCGTTCGGTTGTTTGTGCCAACATAAGATACGTGAACAGGCGACTGTTCCCGTAAGAGAGAGCGGTCCACTGTTTCTCCCCAGGGAACAGGACAGGGCCGTTGTCGCCGAATATTGAACTGGAATGGTGATACCCGAACCTTCGCCCGTCTTCTTTTGCACGGTTGAATGTGACACCGGAGCGGAAATAGTAATCCGTATTCTGTGGACGTGAACCGTTATATCGCTTTATCTCTTTCCCGCCTCGACTCCATAGAACGGTTTGTTTGACACGAGGGAGGAGCCAAGCATCTCTCCCTCCCTTGGCAAGTGGCGGCCAATCAGAACCTGACTGCTCCCAGAACGACCGCAGGAACCGGTCATCATCTCCTGTCTGAACCCCGACCTTGATGTCGCCTAGCGAGCCCCTTTCTACCCCTGCGTTATTCGCGTCCAGAACCGTATCGGAATCGTACAGTTCCCGAAGTTCGATAGGAACCCAGTATGAAAGCGGCGAGTTCGGAATCAGACTGAACTCTTCCATTTCCCTCTCGAAGCGCCTCCGAATCCCGTTTTGTGCCGGACTTTGGAAGGAAGAGTAAGCGAACGATTGTTCTTTCTCTGACTTCGGAACGTCGGCTAGCCTGATGAATGTTCCAGTCTTGTTTCGACCCGCCTCCGACCGAACGACTGTTGCTGCAGTCCGAACCGTCGCGTTATCCAAAACGTCGATCCCGAGCTCGGCCAAGAAGTCGAAGGATCCTGGACCGGAAATGAAGTCTTCACGGAAATCGTCGAAAGAGTCCAAAAACATGAATGATCGTGGGACCAGCATTCCAATACGGCCACCTCTTTCGACAATGCGATCGCAAACTTCGAAGAAGTTGATATAGTATTGCGTCGTATAATCGTAGCGCCCCTTCACGTAGCTCTGGACCACATCCGGCATCCTGCCTCGCGACCCGTACGGCGGGTTCATCAACGCCGTATCGTAGTCCTGTGTCAGGACCACCAGCAGGTGCAGAAAACTCCGTAAGTTCTGCTCGCCGAAGGAATCACTCGTCTGGTCTTCAACAGCCCGCCGGAGTGCCTTCAAAAAGGAGTTGAGCGACTGATGCGCACCCCCATTATAATCACTGAGTTCTGCTTGTGTCTTACTGGAGTCGAATGCTTCTTCCAGCGTCCCGCTCACGTCCAGCAGACTTCCGAGCGCTTCGGTTTGCTGGAACGTATCTATGACGTCGTCCAGTGCTTCACGGAGGTCGCTTCCTTCGCCCGTGATCTCATCCAGCACGTCAGTGCCCTCCTCGACCTCGGCGACGCGGGCATCAGCGCAGACGATTCCGACGTTCGGCATCTCGAAGTCGCCGTCTTCCCCCTCCGTCCGCGTTCGGGCCTTCAGATACAGATTAAACGCTGAAAGCTGGCAGGAACGCAGGTCGATGTCGATGCCGTAGAGGTTGTGTTCCAGCACCTTCGCGGGGATTTCTGCGCGGTCGAGATCAGTCTCCGCCCACCAGATTCGCTCCAAAATATCGAAGGCGTACAGTAGGAAGTGCCCGCTGCCACAAGCGGGATCGATAACACGCAGTTCCCGGGGGTGGTCGAACGACGGGGCGTCGCCGGGCTCCTCATCCAGGATGAGGTACGTACAGAGTTCCGGAACGCTGGGAGCGTCCGCCGGTGTGACCAGGCGGTCTTTTCTCTCCTCAGGAGTGAGGGCTTCAGGTTCCGGGATGGCGTCCGTCTGGTCAGTCGCCTCGAGATAGAGTTTCCCGAGGGAGTTGTCCGTGAGCATCCGGACGACCCAGTGTGGGGTGTAGAATTGGTTTGCCGGTCCGATGTCGTCCGGTTCAAGCGTATTCTTCGCGTCGAGTGCTTCAACGACAGGACGATTGTAGTATTCGTAGATCCACCCAAGGACGTCGTCGGCCCGCCAGACTTCGTCGGGAATCTCGTCGAGCATCCCGCAAAGTTCCTCGAACGTGTCGTCATCGGGATCGACCAAGCTGTATGCGGACGAGCGGTCGAAAAGAATCTCGATCTCCTCTGCGAGGTCGTTGCAAGCGTTGTGATACGCCTCCAGAATTGCCTCGTCCTCCAGAAGGAACTCCTCGTGAACGAGCGTTTCTGCGGCAGGTGTCAGCCCATTCTCTTTGAAGACGGTGACCTCTTCGTCTATGAAGTTCCGTACCTCCATACAGCGCAGCGCAGCGAGTCGGTTGACGATGGTGTACCCGACACCAGTGACGTACTTTTCGAACGCCTCGTCCCACGTGTCTCCGTCGACCCCTTCAATATCGATCGCCTCGATCAGGTTCTGAATATCCTCGCCGGGCTCCTCTATATCCACTGGCTCATCATCGAGTCCCTTCTGCGTCAGTTGGAACCTGACGTTATTCTCAACCCGCTCACGTAGGTCCTCAACAATGTCTTCGAGATGTTCGCGTTCAGCCTTGTCCAATTGCGCCTTCCGTTGAGAGAGTGAATTGCCTTCCATAGAGTGTAAACCAGTTATGCTAACAACGACAGATAGGAGCGTCTTTAATGTTGCCGACTGGTAGCGTTCCCCACCAGCTATTCTTCGATCAATACGATACCGCCATCGTCGACGTTGTCCAGTGTCTCTCTTACCTCTCGGATTCGGGCCAACAGTTCTTCCGCTTCCTCAAGGAGCTCCGTTGCCCGTTCATCGGTGGGGCGGTCATCTGCGTCGACTAACCCCGTCACATCGTCAGTGACAGATGCGTTCGGAAGCTCCTGACGCAACTCTTCGGCAACGCGCTGAAGCGCCGCCCACGCATCATCGTCAGCACCTGGCGGCTTGGGATCCTTCGCTTCCTCGATGAGTTGCTGAACGCGCTGAAGCGACGGCGGTCGCGACGTATCCAGCACTGTTGCGACCGAATCCGTCGTGGGAGAGTCCGGGTGATCTGCCTGCAGGTCGTCGTGGGCAGATTCCAACTCCGACCACGGACTGGGTTCACCTTCGAGAAGATCGCGAACCTTCTCATAGACATCGGCCTGCTGACGCACCGAGGAGTCACTCAGCTCCCCTTCGTCGATCTTCTGGCCGTTCCATGCGACCTCGAACACCGAGTCAAGTTCGTCGAACGATACGCCGTCGAACGTTGCTCGAGCGTCATCAAGCAGCGTCTCAACCGCAGACTCGTTCTCACGAAGCCATTCGCTCAATCCTGTGCAAATCTCGTATGGATCTTCCGTGTCAGTGGCTTCACCAGTCACTCGGCGATACTGCTCGGAGAGTTCGTCAACCCGGTGCCCTGTTGCGTCCGCAAGGCGCGAGGTGACCGTCGACTTTGTCGGAACAGACCCGCTTTCGGCTGTGGTCTGCATCCGACCAGTGATCGTCGCACTGGGATACCACTCCTCGAGCAATTCGAGCGTCTCGGAGAACTGCTCCCAGAGCGTTTTCTCTCCGTCCGCTGCAGCAAAGAGTTCGCGAG
>LFCJ01004679.1_pt1 | contig 10032 bp, 8 predicted proteins | sample 643141 | NCBI WGS metagenome assembly LFCJ01 (sample SAMN03766243, study PRJNA286221) | soda lake metagenome | biome: soda lake; feature: Kulunda steppe; material: water; isolation source: sample B1-Br-g2 brine of Lake Bitter-1 | place: Russia: Kulunda steppe | collected 2010-07 | reverse complement strand
TCCGATCGCGACGGCCTTCCGCGAGGGTCGTGACGAGGTGACGTCCGTCGACAGCGGCGACACCATCGCCGTCTCGATCGCCAACAGTGATCCGCCGAGTGGAACCCGCACGCTGGCCGCCGTTCGAGACACCGGCGGCGCGGCCGTCTCCGTCACCGACGACGAGACTCGCGACGCCATGGACCTGCTCGCGACGGACGCGGGCCTCTCCGTCGAACCCTCGAGTGCGGTCGCCCTCGCCGGCGTTCGGGCGCTGGCTCGAGACGGTGAGATCGACGCTGAGGAAAACGTCGTGACGATCCTCACCGGCTCAGGCTACAAGGAGCGCTACGATACCGACGTCGACGCGCGGACGAAAACGATCGCGCTCGAGGCACTCGCAGACGAACTCGAATCGGTCGTCGAACGCTGATCGCCGCCTGTGGTGTCCGTTTTCCCACCGGGGCTCGTCGGCGCCCCTCTCGACGACCTTCGAGGCGTGGCGGACAAACCGTTCTCGGATTCAGACACGTCATCGATGGTACGAGCCACGCGTCGGTAACCGACACACGCCCCCAGGTCGGGTCAAGACCGGACTGACTGGCGTCGAAACCGGCCGAATTGTCAGACTTTTATCTATGTTAGCAAGCATAGATGTCTGCGGCGGTCGGATACGACTCACCACACCGACACGAGCGGCCCACTTTCAGGATCCCATGAACTACTGTTATCTGGCCGGTCGTGGACCACGCGGCTATGGTCGACAGCCGAACCTACGCGTTCGAGGGAACGAACCCGACGATCGACGACTCGGCCGACGTGAGCCGCGAAGCAGTGCTCGTCGGCGACGTCGAGATCGAATCGGAAGCGAGCGTCTGGCCCGGGGCCATCCTGCGTGGCGACATCGGCCCGGTCCGGATCGGCCGCCGGACTCACGTCGGTGACAACGCCACGATCCACGCCTCGACGCTCGAGGAGCGCGTGATGGTCGGTCACGGTGCGGTCCTCAACGAAGCGACCGTCGAGGCGGGCACGCTCGTCGGCTTCAACGCCACGGTGAACACCGACGCGACGATCGGGGCCGCAACCGTGGTCGCCGCAGGAACGGTCATCCCCGACGGCTACGACATCCCGGCGGAGTCGTTCGTTCGCGGCGTCCCCGCCGAGATCACCCCGCTCGAAGAGACGACGATCGATCCCGAAGAAATCTTCGAGGAGTTCTCCTCGGGCGACTACACCGACCTCGCCCAGCGCCACGACGAGTTGTTCGAGTAGTCGCCGCCGCAGGCCGGATGCACCGTCCCTACCGATCGAATGCGCCGTCCCTACCGACCGAATTCACCGTCACCACCGCACCGAGTGGGCAGTAACCGCCGGGTGGCCTCGGCCGAGTTCGGTCGGGGGCCGACCTACTCCCCGCAACCGTCGTCACGAACCGCCCGGTGTGATATGTCACTGGTGACAGCTCGAGAATAGTGTACATGGAATTATCTATCGAGAACTGATCGGCGGACGGTCAGCGAACCACTCCGTCCTCGAGGAGGGCCTCGATCGTCTCTTCGTCGTAGCCCGCGTCGGCGAGGTACTCGCGGGTGTGTTCGCCCTGGGCCGGCACTGACTCGTCGTCGGTCGCCGACGGCTCGCTCGAGCGCGCGGGAAACCCGATTCGTGGGGGCGCCCCGGCCGGCCGTTCGAACAGGTCGCGGGCGCGCAGTTGTGGGTGCTCGACCATCTCGGCAGGCGAGTAGACGGGTGCGACGGCGGCGTCGACGGACTCGAGGCGGGCCGCCCACTCCTCACGCGTTCGGGAGGCGAACAGGTCGTCCAGTTCGGCGCGCAACGCGGCGCGAACGTCGGGATCGCTCGAGCCGTGGTGGTCGAGCAAGTCCTCGCGGTCGACGGCCTCGCAGAAGGCGCGCCAGAACTTCGGCTCGAGCGCGGCGAGGGTCACCCACTCGTCGTCGGCCGTCCGGTAAACGTCGTACCATGGGAGCGCACCCGAGAGGGGCGTTTCGCCCGGCCGTGGCGCTTCGGGGTCGCCGGTGAACGCTTGCGTCGCGACGGCCTGGGAGAACGAGGCGACCACGTCGGTCACCGCGACGTCGACGTACTCGCCGCCGGTATTGCCGAGTTCGCGCGAGAGCAGCGCCTCGATGATGGCGAAGGCAGCGAACAGCCCGCTGGCCATGTCGCCGATCGGGTAGCCGGGAATCTGGGGTTTCGCGTCCGGGGACTCCCTGGTCATATCGAGGAGGCCGGCGACCGCGACGTAGTTCAAATCGTGGCCGACGCGGTCGGCCCAGGGGCCGTCCTGGCCGTACCCCGACAGCGAGCAGTAGACGAGGTCGTCGTTGTACTCGGTGAGCGTCTCGTAGTCGATCTCGAGACGGTCGACGACGCCCGGGCGGAACCCCTCGAAGACGACGTCGGCGTCCTCGACGAGCCGGTAGAACGCCTCCCGGCCCTCCTCGCGCTTGAGATCGATCGCGACGCTGCGTTTGCCCCGGTTGACCGCGTCGAAAATCGCGCCGACGTCTCGCGAGGTGTACGGCTCCATGTGCCGTGCGTAGTCACCAGCGCCGGTGTCTTCAACCTTCACGACCTCGGCCCCGGAATCGGCGAGCAACTGCGTCGCGTACGGGCCGGGCAACAGCCGCGTGAGATCGAGCACGCGTATGCCGTCAAGTTGCATACGACGAGCATGGTCACACCGGTACTTTACCGTACGGTTGGTTGCAACCCGCCGGCGGCCAGTCGCCGGCTCGAGTCCCGCTTACACGCGCTCGACGATCGTCGCGATCCCCTGCCCGAAGCCGATACACATCGTGGAGAGGGCGGTGTCGGCACCCGTTCGCTCGAGTTCGTGGGCCAGTTTCGTCAGCAACGCCGCGCCGGTCGCCCCGAGCGGGTGGCCGTGGGCGATCGCGCCGCCGTTGACGTTGACGTCCTCCCAGGAGACGCCGGTCTCCTCGAGCCAGGCGGCGACGACGGACGCGAAGGCCTCGTTGACCTCGAACAGGTCGATCTCCTCGAGGTCCATCTCAGCCTTCTCGAGGACCTGCTCGGTCGCGGGAATCGGGCCCGTGAGCATGGTGATCGGATCGACGCCGACGACCTCGGTCTGAACGATGCGAGCCATCGGCTCCCAGCCGTGGGCCTCGGCGGCCTCCTCGCTTGCGATCAACAGGGCGCTCGCGCCGTCGACGATGCCCGAGGCGTTCCCGGGGTGGTGGACGCCCTCGCCTTCCGGACGGAACGAGGGCGAAAGCGACTCGAGCGTCTCGAGGTCGGTTCCGGGACGGGGATGTTCGTCGCGCTCGACGACGACGGACTCGCCGTCGAGTTCCGTCTCGCGGGTCGGCTCACTCCCCGCTCGACTTTCCGAGTCGCTCCGCGATTCGCCCGTCTCGACGGGAACGATCTGGTCGTCGTACCGGCCGTCGTCCCAGGCGGCCTTCCAGCGGCGCTGGGAGTCGACGGCGAGTTCGTCGAGTTCCGATCGGGAGAAGCCGTACTCGTCGGCGATCCGCTCGGCTCCTTCGCCCTGGTGGGTCAGCTCGTCGAACTGTTCGAAGTAGGTCTCGGTGACGGTGCTCGAGCCGTCGATACCGTCGGCGCCGTCGGACCCCATCGGAACGCGCGTCATGTGCTCGACGCCGCCGGCGACGAGGACGTCGTGCTGGCCAGCCATCACGTTCGTCGCGGCGAAGTTGACCGCCTGCTGGCCGGAGCCACACATTCGGTTGAGCTGGACGCCCGGGACGCCGTCGCCCCAGCCGGCGATCATCGGCGCGAGTCGGCCGATGTTCAGTCCCTGCTCGCCGATCGGCGTCACACAGCCGTAGATGACGTCCTCGATCGTTTCGGGGTCGAAGCCGTTGCGCTCCTCGAGTGCGCGTAAGGGTTCGGCCGCGAGGTCCTGTGGGTGCGTGTCGCTAAACGAGCCGCCACGTTTGCCAAACGGCGTTCGAACGGCGTCGACGATGACTGCGGAGTGCATTGTCGGGACGAACTATGCCAACGAAAGACATAGCTGTTGGGAAGCTGTGGTCGACGTGCCGGAACCCGCTGCAGGCTGGGTATCGACCCCCGAATTCCGGATGCGTGTCGATACCTGGCAAAGAACTAACTATCGACGTGGTCTACCGAAATCGCAATGGATCTCGGGATCACCGACCGGACCGCCGTCGTCACGGGCGGCGCCGGCCGCATCGGGAGCGCAGACTGTCGAATCCTGGCCGACGAGGGCGCGAACGTGGTCGTCCTCGACGTCGACGCCGACGGAGCCCAGCAGGTCGCCGCGGAGATCGACGAGACGGCCGGCGGCGGGGCAGCGATGGCCCTCGAGTGCGACCTGACCGATCGCGAGGACGTAGCCGACTCGATGGCCGCCGTTCGCGAGCGCTTCGGCGGCGTCGACATCCTGGTCAACAACGCCGCGATGGTCGACGCCCGCTCGCGGATCGCCGACTACGACGACGACCTCTGGGAACGCGACGTAGCGATCAACCAGACCGGGACGTACAACATTAGCCGGGAGGTGTTCCCCCGGATGTGCGAGCGCGGCTGGGGCCGGGTCGTCACCATGTCCTCGATGGCCGGCTGGTACGGCGGCTTCGGCCAGCTCTCGTACTCGGCGACGAAGGCCGCGATGATCGGCCTCGGGCGGACGATGGCGCTCGAGGGCGCCCAGGCCGGCGTCACCTCGAACGTCATCGCGCCGAACATTGTCGTCGGCGAGTGGGCAGAGATGAGCCCGGAGGAGTTGCGCGAGAACGTCGACGAATACTTCGCCCGGATCGCGGAGGCGACGCCGATGCGCCACCTCGGCACCGAAGACGACGTCGCCAACATGGTCGCCTACCTCTGTTCGGAGCAGGCCTCCTACGTCACGGGCCAGCTCATCGGTGTGACCGGTGGCGTCGACCTGTTTAGCTTCTAATCGAGCAGGCCCATCGACTTCGCGATCGTGTTGAGCTGGATCTCGTCCGTCCCCTCGACGATCCGCAGGAGTCGGGCCTGGTGGAGCAAGTCCATGTGCGGATTCTCCTCGGCCAGCCCGTTCGCCCCGTGGATCTGGACCGCCGCGTCGGCGACCTCCCAGAAGACGGTCGTCGCGAACCACTTGAAGACGGACGAGTCCATCACCGTCCGCTGGTCCTGGGCCATCTTCCAGGCGAGTTTGAGCCCCGCAGCGTCGGCTGCGTAGGTCTTCGCCTTCCCGCGAGCCAGCGGTGCCGACACCTGCTGGAAGCGGCCGATCTGGCGGCCGAACGCCTCGCGCTGGCCCGCGTACTCGGCGGCCGCCTCGAGCGCGAACTCGCTGTAGCCGACGGCTTCGGCCCCGAGCTCGAGCCGGCCGAGCGAGAGGAACTCCATGGCGGCGTAGAACGCGCCGTCGACCTCACCGAGGACGCGGTTTTCGGGGACGCGAACGTCCTCGAGGACGATCTCGGCCTGGGCACCCGGCGAGCCGACGGCGTTGTTGAGCGTACCGAGGTCGTACTCGTCGCGTTCGACGATGAAACAGGTGATGCCGCCGTACCGTCCGGCGTCTTCTTGCGGTGTCGTCCGGGCGAACACCTGGACGAAGTCGGCGTAGGGCGCGTTGGTGATCCACTGCTTGCGGCCGTTTATCACCCACTCGTCGCCCTCTCTGGTGGCGGTGGTCGCCATGTTCGGTGAGTCCGAGCCCACGCCTGGTTCGGTCTGGGCGAACGCCGTCGACTTCTCGGCTCGAATCGTCGGCTCGAGATAGCGCTCGATCTGTTCGCCCTCGGCCTGTGCCAACAGCGGTTTCGGCCCCTCGGGTCCGGCGAGCGCGTAGCGGGCTAGCCCGGGGCCGTGACTCGCGAGGCGCTTTTTCGCTCGGTACCACGTGACCGTGGAGACGCCCTCACCGCCGTAGGCCTCGGGGAGGGTCATCGCGTAGAAGCCCGCCTCGGCCGAGCGCCGGCGGATCTCTTCGCGCGCCTCGAGCAGTTCGTCGGTCCAGCGACCGTCCTCGTGGTATCCCCGTCGGGGATTGGTGGCCAGGTCGCCGAGTTCTTCGACGATCGGGTCGACCTCCCGTTCGACGAACTCGTCTATACTCTCGAGGATCAGTGCGGTCTCCTCGTCGACGTCGAACCGTACGCCACTTGTGTCGCCTGCTACCATACTTCAACGATCGTCTGCGGGAGCTTAAGATTCAGGCCACCGAGTCGATTCGATCCGCGTGGTCATCATCGACTCCCGGCGCAGGTCTGTCAGTCGTCGCCCTCGAGTCGCACCAGTTCCTCGACGTCCGGGATGTCCGCTGCGGCGTCGGTGATCTGTCGCATCCGGTCGGTGTGTTTCTCGACCGCGTAGGCGGCCAGTTCGCCCTGCTCGAGGCCGACCTGTTCGTCGGGGTCGTCGGGCTGGAAGCGATCGTCCTCGGTGATCCCCTGGACGAGCGGGAGGAGGTCGTAGACGGTCTCCTCGATCAATTCGGGATCGACGCCCTCCTCGCGGATGAGCGTCTTGAGCTGGTTCATTCCGAAGCCGACGTGGCGGCCCTCGTCGCTTCTGATCTTCGTAAAACCCTCGACGAGCCCCGGCAGGTGGGGCAACTCTTCGAACTCGCCGCCGTAGGAGGTCTGCATCCCGTAGTAGCCCGTCTGGGCGAGGATCCCCTCGACGGTGAGGTGATAGTGACAGTAGGCTTTCGCACGGGTTTCCGGAGTGTCCTCCTCGAGCAGCCGATACTGGGCCTTCTTGTTCCGGTCGAACAGCTCGATGTAGGGGTCGTTGAACCACTTGTCGTCGCGGGGGTTCGACCGGTCCCAGCCGAGTTCGTCCTCGACGGTCCAGATCACCTCGCGCCAGTAGCGATCGAAGAAGTCGGCGTGTTTGGCCTCCTCGTACAGCTGGGTCGTCAGAAACAGCTGGTCGTCGATGTCCTCGAGCACCGTCGCCAGCGGCGCGAGGTCCTCCGTGACGGCGTCCTCGCCCGCGCCGAACTTCGCGATGCCGTTTAACGTCTGGTCCCACCGGCGCCGATCGTAGTCGGGCGTCGCGTCGATATGCTCGAGCAGGTGCTCGACGTCGGCCTCGAGGTCGATCTGGCCGGGGTCCCAGTGGCGCTCGACGGCGTTACGGTAGTAGCGATTCGAGCGCGACTCCCGGTCCATCACGTCCGAAGGCTTGTACTCTGTTGGCATGAGTCAGCCTACCGCAGCCGGCTACAAAATATCACCGCCCACAGTGACGGTCGGCCGTGAACCCAGTTTGGCTCGATCCAATCTGTGCCGGTTTAATCCGGTCCAATCCGACTCGAGTCCGACAACGGTCTCCGTCGCTTCCTTCAGCCGTGCGACTCCCGGCAGTACCGACGCGACCGTCAGCGGCCTCGAGAGGACCCGATCTCGAAAATTTCTTCGTAGAGCTCCGCTGCGAGCACGTCCAGGTGGCCTTCGGCGTCACTCGCGTCGACCGTGTCGCCGACGCCCTGCCACTCGACCGAGAGCCGCGAGATGGGGGCCAGCGCGAACCCGCCGACCGTCACGTCGCCCTCGGGCGTGTGAACCGTCCACTCCGTCCGCATGCCGCCTGCCGACCGGGTCACGCCGTCGACGTGGCCGCCGGCCGCGCTCCAGTGTGCGACGAGCCCGTCCGTGAGTCGTCGGAGTCTGCGTTCGCCGAGGACGTGCCCGACGACGCCACTCGTCACCAGAACGACGAACGCGACGAGGCCCATCGCAACGCCGCCGAACGGAACGTTCAGCGACGCCGCGAGGCCGGCGATCACGACGACGAATCCCAGGATTCGGCCGTCGAACGCGCTCGGTATCGTCCCGCTCCAGTCGGCCCCCGTCGACCGAGACCGCTGCTCGAGTTGCATTTCGGCCGTGGGTCGGGACGACGGTGGTATAGTCGTTCGCCTGTGCTACTGTTTTCTTTAAATACTGGCGAGTAGGATTACTCGTAGTCGAGTAACTCGTCGTCGCCGTGCTCGGCCCGCAGCGTCTCGAGAAACTCACGCTGCTCCTCGAGCCGCGGCGTCGGCTCCTCGTAGACGTGCTCGAACATCACGGACGGATCGGCCTCGGCCGCCTCGGCGCGGTCGATCAGGCCCTCGAGTGTCGTCTCGATCTCCTCGTCGATGGCGTCGAGCTGGTCGTCGTCGAGGATCCATCGCTCGCGGAGGTAGGCCTCGAACCGCTCGAGGGGATCGCGCTCGCGCCAGCGTTCGACCTCGGCCTCGTCGCGGTAGGCCGACGGATCGTCGGCCGTCGTGTGGGCACCGAACCGGTACTGGACGGCCTCGATGAGCGTCGGAGGCGCTCGCTCGTCGCTGGCGAGGGCTTTCTCGCGTGCCGCTTTCGTGACCACGTAGGTCGCGAGCGGGTCCATGCCGTCGACCTGGACGCCGTCGAAGCCGTAGGCCGTCGCCTTCTGGGCGATGGTCGCGCTCGCGGTCTGGCGCTCGCGCGGGACAGAGATCGCCCACTGGTTGTTGTTACAGAAGAAGATCGTCGGCGTCTCGAAGACGCCCGCGAAGTTCATCGCCTCGTGGACGTCGCCCTCCGAGGTGGAGCCCTCGCCGAAGTGGACGACGGTCGCCGTCTCGTCGCCTTTGAGCTTCGAGGCCCACGACCAGCCCACCGCGTGAGGGACGTGTGCGCCGATCGAGATGTTCAGCGGGAAGACGTTCACGTCGGCGATCGCCGCGTTGCCGTCCTCGTGGCCCATCCAGTAGAGGACGTACTCCCAGGGGAGCTCGCGGGCGACGAGCGCACCGTGTTCGCGGTACTGAAACGAGATCATGTCGTCGTCGGCGAGGGCGTACGTCGACCCGATCTGTGAGCCCTCCTGGCCCTCGAGCGAGGCGTACGTCCCCATCCGCCCCTGTCGTTGCAGGCTGATCATCCGCTCGTCGAAGCGTCGACAGAAGCGCATATCCCGGTACATCGAGCGCAGCGTCTCCGTCTCGAGGTCGGGTTCTAGCTCCGGCGTGACGACGGTCCCGTCGGCGTCGAGCACCTGGATTCGATCGTCCGGCGCGCGATCGAAGAGGTCGCGCTCGAGCACGTCTCCTGACATAGCTCGAGGGTCGTTCTGAGCCCACATAAGGGTGCTCGCTCGAGGGCGCCGGAGACAGCACGGGAGTCGATTTCGTCCCGGCTGGAGTCGACGCGTCATAGAGGCCACACTGGTGTCCTGCGGCCGTGTGCACACTGCCGGGCAGTCGCTCCTGTCGCTCACCACCGACCCAGCGTCGTGGCAGACAGACGCCACCGAAAATCCACCGCGGTTCGTATCGAATTTCCGATAACTCTCCTGTCGGGTCGAGGTGAGTCCCCGCTGGACCGCCGTTTGACAACTCGAGGTGTGACAACCGTAGACTGGAGAAACGGTGCGCGAGAAGAGATGTCGTCGTCGAATTCAATCCGGCTCGACTGTCACGGAATCTGCCCAATGCGTAGCTATTTGATCACGTTTGATGTTGGCAGTTGACATGGGTGTCCAACTCGAGATCGACCATCCACTCGATCCGCTGACCGAATCGGAGATCGAACGAGCGAGCGAGATCCTCGAGTCCGAGCGAGACCTGGGAGCGGCGAGTCGGATCATCAAGATCGTCCTCGACGAACCGTCGAAAGACGAGCTCGCGGAGTACGAAGAACACGGTCGAGGCTCGATCGAACGGCGGGCGTTCACGATCGTTCGGGACAGTGACGAGCGAAAAACGTACGAGGGAGTTATCTCGTTGTCCGACGGCGCAGTCACCTCCTGGGAACACGTGCCGGGCGTGCAGCCGTCGATCACGCTCGAGGAGTTCGAGAAGTGTGAGGAGACGGTGAAAAACGACCCCGAGTGGCAGGAAGCCGCGGCAAAGCGAGGCGTCGAAGACTTCGAGCTCGCGATCGTCGATCCCTGGTCGGCAGGTCATCACCTCGTTCCGGAGGGGATCGACCGGGACCGCCGGCTCTCGCGGGCGCTGTCGTGGATCCGGACGGACGAGGAGAACAACGGCTACGCTCGCCCACTCTCGGGAATCCACACGTTCGTCGACCTCGACGAGATGGA
>LFCJ01004678.1_pt1 | contig 10033 bp, 9 predicted proteins | sample 643141 | NCBI WGS metagenome assembly LFCJ01 (sample SAMN03766243, study PRJNA286221) | soda lake metagenome | biome: soda lake; feature: Kulunda steppe; material: water; isolation source: sample B1-Br-g2 brine of Lake Bitter-1 | place: Russia: Kulunda steppe | collected 2010-07 | reverse complement strand
AGAGAGAGAGAGAGAGAGAGAGAGAGAGAGAGAGAGAGAGAGAGAGAGAGAGACAGGAGAACAGCAACCTTCGCCGTTTCCTACCAGATTCGGCTCCCTGATGGATCGCTCAACCATTTACAGTGCGAACAGCTCTTTCTTCATGAAAACACCAGCTCGTCTGCGCTTTTTGGGTTAGCTTTTGAGCAGTGCAGATGTGATCGTTTCAAGTTACTCTAATTGAGAATGCTAATTCTTGTAATAAAGTGCTAGAAAGCTTCGCGACGTAGCGAGTTGGCAATTTTTCTCAAGTATAGTATATAATTTATTATTTTCATCATATGCTGAGCAACGCGCTTCCAAACCTGAGCACGAGCCGTCTCGCCACTCGCCTTTCCGCAAGGCCCTTTGCCCCGAGGCGCTTCAACAACACGAGGTAGCTAGCTTGAACGCTTTCTAATCTCTGGGCCTAGGAGCTTGGGGTGAAGGAGGAAGGCCTGCTTTGTGTGCTCTAGTGTGAAGTCCATTGGAGTTCTTCGTGAAGTCCTGCACTTCGTCCGTCTCCTCTATGCTCTTGAGAGAGCGCTGGCTGCCTTAACCAGACATTCCCACAGCAAGTTTGCCATGTGGTTTGAGTGTGTGAATAAGCTGATGGGCATCAGGCATATCCATTGCATACGCGGCAAATGAGTGAACATACCAACTGCTTCTCAACACAGGACAGCTCTGCACCAAGGCAGCAAGATCATGGAGCACAAATCTATCTCTGTCTAAGATCAGACACCACAGATTTCATTCACATTCATGGAACTTCGTCAGGAAGGCGATGGAAGCTTCTGATTGATCTGCCCTTTCAGCTGGCTGACAAGCCTTCTTTCTCCTCATGTGAAATTGCGCAGGTGCGCAGCTTCTTCCACCATGGTTCAACAGCCCCGCCCTATCACGGTCGGCACGAGCAAGGTGCCCAACTTTGTCGAGCTGGCAGATGGAAGCAAGATGCCTATGGTGGCTTACGGCACATTCTTGATGCAGCAGCCCGGGGCGACCAGGTGAGCTACCCTCATGGATGGCTGCAAAGAAAAGGAGGAAGTATAGGTAATATCAAGTGGTGTAAGTGAGCTGCTTGGTTGCCGCTGTTGCAGGCTGGGGTCCCCAGATCACCCGCACACCGTTGCCACTTTTTCGCGGCTCGTTGTCAAGCACGCATGAGCCTTGGTTCACTGTGCGCACGCCTGCCATTGCACATGCATGTGCACATCCATCAACACATGTGCGCACTCGCGCACGCCTCGACATAAGAACGCACCTGACATGCACACACATGCGCGCAACTGCTGTTGACTGCAGGCAAGCCCTTGAAGTTGGCTACAGACACATTGACACTGCTCGTCTGTACTACAATGAGGCCATGATCGGCCAAGAAATCAAGGAGTGGATTGCTGCTGACCCTGCAAACAGGCGAGTCGACTTGCTTGGCCTATCGAGATTTGGGAGAGAGGTGCTTGTAGCCCTCATTCTCTTTTTGCTCTGTAAACAACATAACGTGCAGCTCAGTTGCACGCTAATCAACTGTTGGAAAAAGATTGGAAAAGGGAGATGGTGTTATCTATCCTTGTTATCCAACTTGAAACTGACTTGACACATGCCTTTTCCCTTTTGCTGCCACTATGCATTGAGTAAGGCCAGAGCACATGCCTCTTAGCTCAAGTAGTCCATAACTTTGCCGTGTTGTCAATGTCTCGCAGGAAGCGAGAGGATTTGTACATTGTGACGAAGGTGAGAAGGATAGGTACTTGCTTGTAGTTGTGCATGATCAATCGATAGGTTGACTGATAGGATTTCTTTGCTTGTCAGCGCGAGTTTTGTGAAAAATTATAGTACCTGAGTTTTTAGGCAGTCCCATCCGTATGCCTACACATATGATGAGAAGCATACTTTTTATTGTTGGAGGAAAGCAACTGACAAAGTATCTTCACCCTGCACTCAGCCTCAGCTAGCCATTGCAAGATGTACATGTCAGTGAAATCTAAGTACGCGCATCTGCTATGACACATGCGCAGGTCTTCAACGACTGCCACCGCCCAGAAGATGTGCGCAAGAGTGCAGAGGCGAGCCTGAAGGACCTTGATTGCGGCTACATTGACTGCATGCTGGTGCACTGGCCTGATGCCTTCATGCCTGGCGTGGAGAACAACTTCAGCGGCGACCACGTCACGTTGGATGACAAGGTCACCCTGGCTGACACATGGTGAGTTGAGCGCACATGCATATGCTAATTTTTGCGCATGTTGCATGCACTTTGAGCATGTGTCTGTGTGCAGCTCAGCTTGCGCGCGCACAGTTCCTCGCGTGCACACACACCTGTGTGCTTGTGTGTACATGCGAACGCATGGCTCATGGGCGAACGCATGGCTCATGTGTGTACATGCAAACGCATGGGCTCATGGGCCACCACATGCATTGTGTGATCATAAGGGGGCATGGTGCGTGTTTGGAGCTTGAGCTGCGCTTGGCTTGGTGAGAGGCCTGGAAAATAGTGCTGACAGCGCTTTTCAGCTTGCTGCATTGCTCGTATTTGCTTGCGTAGGTATGTCTAGCGACCCAAAATCTTTCAAAGGGTCTTTAAAGGTTGAGCTGCGCATGTGCGGTGCATGTGTGATACTTGGTTGAGTGCAGGAAGGCAATGGAGAAGCTGGTGGATGATGGCATCGCCAAAAGTATTGGGGTGTCCAACTTCAGTTTGAGGCAGGTTGATGAGATTTTGAAGGTCGCCCGCATCCACCCCTTGCACAATCAGGTACGCTGCATGCCAAGCCCAATCTTCAGGACCATTATTGTGTGCCACAACCCTACAAGATGATTCTAGATAGACGCGTTGCTGAATGAGCTGTTCCTGGCAAAGTTACCAAAACTTATGCTGTGGCATGGTGTCAAGGGCGGATCTGTGTGCGTACCAAGCATTTCACGCCACAACCGCCAACTTTCATGATCAATTATTTTTGTCCATAAGGAATTCGCAATGAGGGTGCGTGCATGGGTTGTATGCGGAAGTGCCTGCATGTTCTTGCAGCTGGATTCCAGGTGTGCAACATACTCTACAGGACACCGTTGGGGCTAATGTTGTAATTCTTATCCCTAACAGCTTGCTTTGCTTGTAAACTTGCTGTGATGCAACTTCGGTGCAGAGCATCTGCAAATCCTGGTGCACCCTAGAGTCTAGAGCTGTTGCAGCATCGGCAGGCTTCTCGGCACCAGGAGATGCAGAGGTGTCATTTATTCTCATGTCTATTCTCATCCAATGTCCGACCACAAAGGAGGGCGAAATGGGTTCAAGCCTGCTATCTGACCAAGGTGTTGATCATCGACCCTAAAGCGCTTTGTGGCAAGGAGGTTGCAGCAATTTTGCTTTTTGATGCATCTGTATGTTGATGCATCTATTTGTCGACCTATTGTTCACGTGCAGGTGGAGCTGTCTCCTTACATTCCTCAGGTAGGGGATGCGAAGGTGTCTGAGCACTGTTCCAAGTAATGCCTAGAAAGAAAGCCTTTCCTCCTTGGCAGGCAAGGAGGGGATTCTCTATTTGCCGTGGACACGGACTGCAAAGATAGGGATGGCGGGGGCATGCAAGCAACAATGCAAAACATCGCAAGCTAGCTGCGTCACCCGTGCTGTTTGGGATGAGCCAATTAAGGTTAGACTAGACGCATACCATACTTGTGTAACAAAATTATTGTCCCGAGCATTGGCCTCTCATATGTCTTAGCCGTAGTTCCTTTCAGTTGGCAGCACTGTTAAGGAGCACTCAGCTCACTGCTGCTCACTGGCACTTATTTGCAGTGGACCCTTGTTGAGGAGTGCAAGAAGAGGGGCGTGCAATGCACTGCCTATTGCCCTCTAGGTACGGACATTACTTCATCTTTTCTTGCATGAAGAGTGTTCAGGAAGCAAGCAGGTTTGGTAGCACAATACACTGTCCACAAGCGGTTAGGTCTAAAAGCTGCAAGAGTTTGTGATGATACATTGCTGTTCTTGAGGGTTGGGGGATGGGCAGTGCTTTTCCTAATGTCAACTGTCATTGAGCACCATCTGTACATGGCTAAACAGTGTGCCACGGGTTGACTTGGCTGGTACAGATATCAACCCTGCAATCTAGCATGCATGCTCTCGTTCATTGACAAGGCTAGAGAAGGCGCTGCATTTTGAGCACAGATGGGACGATTCAGAAAGCGCTCCTCGCCTATTTCAATTTTAGGCGGGGCTATGCGCAGCAGGTTGTACACCCAGCTGTAGTTGATAGCAGGCTCACCTCGGTATCCTCTGCCCACTGCTCTGTATTGGATCTCTGGCTCCCTTGCTGTGCTTCAGGGGGCCCTGGAGCTATCAAGCCTAACAAGCTCATGCAAGACCCTGTGGTTGCTAAACTTGCGGAGGAGACAAAGAAATCACCTGCGCAGGTAGGCAGAAGGCGAAGAGGAGATACTTTTTCGTGTCCAAATGAAGCTGAAATAAGAACCAGATGCTTGCCTCTTAATTCTCCTGTGTTTCTCGCATGCCCTGCCAGCACGCACTTGGATGATAAAACCTTGATGCGCTTTTCTTGCAGGTTCTTACAAAGTGGTCAATCCAAAGAGGTGTACCAGCTCTCCCAAAGTCCTCCAACTATGATCGAATCAAGACCACGTACGAGGGCATCTTCGACTGGAGCTTGAGTGACGAACAGATGCAGATGCTGAATCGCTTGGAGAATGGCTACAGGTCCTGCGCACCTGGCTGGAAGCACTGGGAGGATGATGTCAGCTATGCTAGGACATGCGCAGCTGCCTAGGAGCATGTCTGCTGACTTGTGGTGTATGCTCCCAAATCCATCTGGGACCATCCCTTGTTTGGGTATCCCTTGTTTGGCTTTTCTTCCAGTGATAAGTGCACTAAGCCCTCAAAGAGGTCAACTCCCAGACGTATCAAGTTTACAACTCCCAGACGTATCATGGTGGCAACTTGTTCCATTGAATGCATATTTAGCAGCACGAGCCTTCGAAAGCACCTGCTATGAACTTCATGTACAAAAGTTTTGCAATACTATTGTTTGCACTACCGTACAGGTACCCTTTTCAATGAGAAGCATACTGTTCGAGTAAGAAAGAGAAAAAAGAAAAACTACACTAGCAGCAAAAAGCTCCTCACATCAATTAAGGAAAAGGGGCCACTTGAGAAAAGAAAATTGGGGTCAGTGAGGATCAGGAGGGTTGCGGGCAGATAAGCCAGCAGACCTCTCCTGATTCGATTAAAGATCTCGACCAGTCTTGAATGCCCCCTCTGTCATCACTCAGACAGTGCCCTACACATTCTATCAGGTTGTCAACACCAGATTATCTCTAGTATAATTACTGAACGCCACAACATCGCATGTAGACTTATCATGAAAGCTATAGACAAATGAATATTGGCTGTCAGGCTGAGAGTCTGCTGCATGCAGAATAGCCTCTAGACATAACCACTACATACCGCTGTCCGCAGCCAGTCCACACAACAACACCTCATGCTCTAAATACCGCGATAGCTATATTGCCAACCGGTCAAGTACTCAGCCAACCAACTCCAACCGACTGAACACGCAGTGCAGCACACTTCTAGCTGCAGCACTTATCTGGCGTGACATGGCAGCAAAGAAGACCGCTTAGTCTTACAAGGAGTTACAGGGGGTTACAAGAAAACGGCCTTCAGTCAAGAAGTGCGACTGCTAGCCTGCTCATAAAAAACTATCAGTGCATGAAGGAAGGATTATAGCTTATTGTTTCCCTGGCCCAGAAAAGCAGACACATTGTTTAAGCCTGCGGAAGAAAACAGGGAAGCATAAGTCCTTCGGAGAGAGACCACATGTGGATGGGTGCCATGGAAAAGGGCGTGTTGCTCATCCTGTACATCATGAACATTGCACAAGTCACAAGTAGGGAAGGTATTGTGATCCAGGTCACAGTTTCAATTTGAAGAGTGAGGGCACGAAGTCTGGAGCGAGCCATGCCGCGAAGAACGTCGCGAGGAAGATCAAGAAGCATGTATTAGGACTGGTGTATGGCGAATGTGTGACCAGGGCCCTCTTGGAAGGGAGGGCGCACCATTGATGGTAACTGGAGCGTTTGCTGTTGCGCTCTCGTGAATGTGTATCAGAATAAGGTGTCCAATAATCCAAGTGCCCCTCCACAACAAAACGACCAAGATCAATGGGCTCACACTTCAGCAGCCTTTCCTTGAACAGGTAGGATTGTGTGGGACCATTCATAGCAGACAGGATGTGGGATGACCAACAATCACTGCATCGTGAGCTCATTTGCATCTCAAGAGGGTTCTGATGGTCAAGGACACAACCTCTTCAAGGTGCGTCATGCGCGAGTGTGCCACACCAGTGGTCAAGAGCCTCTATAGATTGTAGAGGTGCCCAACTGGTGCCCACTGGTGCCCAACTGGTTCCGGGCAGCAGTGCGGCTATACAATGCTTTAACTTAACGTTTAACTTAAAGTTGAATCCAAAGCAATAGCTCCACTGCGAGAGAGACCTTACAAGCTGACATGCTTCATGCTCATTCTGTGCACTATCTCATTAGCGTGTACAAACCAGACTTTCTCTTGAGCATTCTCCTCACCTTCAAAGTAATCAGGAGAGGTCTGCTGGCTTGTCTGCCCGCAACCCTCCTGATCCTCCTGAGTCACTGACTGCTTTCTTCTTCTCTGGTGAAGGAGCTTCTCTTCCCAAGTGGCCCCTTATTCTTGATTAATGTGAGGAGTTTTTTTGCTGCTTGCGTAGTTTTTCATATCTTTCTTTCTTTTTCTTTCTTGTTCACCTCGTTCACACCATTCTTGTTGGTGTGGGAGGTTCTATTTATACCTCACACACTTTGAATTGCCTTAAAGAGCTCGGCCTTGATGTACAAAAAGCCCATACTAAGCCCTTAGTAAGACTGCCCTCAAGTTACATGCCCATTTTGTGCTCTGTGCACATAAACTCAGTTGACAGGCTGCCAACTACTAGTCTAGTAGTACTAGACGCGCTCTTGAAAAATCCAGTTGCTCTCAGGGTCTTGGTCTGGAGCAGGGGGCGGCTTGTCACCCTCCAGATCCTCACAACTTCATCATTCTCCTTGGTGGAGGAGACTCACAGCTCTTTGGGCCAATGTGTCTCCTTTTCCTTTATCGATGTAGGGAGTGGTTTCACTGCCTATGAAGTTTTTCTTTCTCTTTTTTTCTCGTTTCCCTCGAGGATAACCCTGTTGGCATGCGGGTGAGGTGCCCATACAGTGCAAGCGCCAACTAATCCTCTGCCACCCAAGGGGATAGCAAATGAGTCCATGCGGATAAGTTACAAATTAGGGTTAATTGCCAGCCTGGTCGTAAGGCTGGTTGGTTTGTTGCTGGTCTTCGCCAGCCAAAAAGTTGTCCATAATGTCCAAAATGAAATGGCAGAGTTTGTTGTGCCACTGAGAGAGGAAATCAAAGACTGTCTTTGACTGTGACTGTGACAGTCTGACTAGGCAGGGCATGCAAAATATAAGGGGCCTCCACGGATAAGGGCTGCTGGTAAAGAAGGTGTTGGAACAAACCTGTACCTGTGTGTGGTCATGCTCTGTATCAACGAAATTTCTCCAACGGACTCCTGGCTCCTGCGAAGTCTGTTGCATACAGATTTAGCATTCTGCTTACGGACGGCACATATCTAAAATTTGCTGTAAGTACTACTTACTGATAGTATCCAGCCACAAACCAATCAGCCTACTACTAGAAAAGAAAAAAAGAAAAGACTACGCTAACAAGGTATCCCCTGTTTGCGTGAATTAAGGAAGAAGTTTACAGTAGTACTAGGCTAGTAGAGTCCAGGCTGGCGGGTAACCCTAACTTGGGAGTGTCCAGAGGCTGACCAGCAAGCCTATCGGTTAACCCAACAAGCTGAAGGTGTAACCCCTGTGAATTCGTTTGTTACAAAGTGAAGCAGTCAATCAATATCAGCAACATGAAGTCCAAGAGGAAACCAAAACTGGTCTGGCAATTGTCCCCCAAAAAATACATTGAGCAAGCCAAAGCACCAGGGTGAAGAATTGTACCTCAGGCTCCCAAGTGATTAATGTTATAACATGATAACATGCAAACAAAAGTATCATTCGATGAAGAGCTGCCAGTGCACCTAACCATGTGTATGTGTACACGCAGACTCACTGGGAGATCAGCAAGCAATGACTGGACACAGACCATCAGCTAACGCAGGCCGCAAATCAGGCCCATGGGCTTGAAAATGTCAGGCATCGACTGTGTTGAAGCCATCAGTCTTTGCAGCCTGTGTTTATTTGCAAGTTATGAATCACAATTGGTGATTCATAAATTTAAAAATGGTATGATATCAATGAAAGAACTGTAAATACCCCTGCGTTCTTGCAACAGCTGCATCCTGCCTACTAGACATTATCCACAGCAACAACCCTGCTTCTTGGTCATCATGTATGTACATCGTTGAGGCGTGCTTCGCCTTTGCTCATTTACTTCTTTGATACCTGCATTCAATCGAATTGAAGCCAAGTCACTTCCTTGACATCCTCACAAGATCTACAGAACCTTTAAGGGATTTTTCATTTTCATTGCCATCTCCCTGTGGGGCAGATGGGTGCCAGTGGGCCTCCTGACGCGCAGTTGAGCAGAATAATCTCGTGCGCATTGAGATGCCTTTGCTAGGTTCAAGAAAGAGCATAGGTGAGCAAGGTAACAAACATCTGAAAACAGCTGGAAATTGCAGCACTGTCTCAGCCCACGGGGTAACAGGCAACTTCAAAGGACAGCTAGCCTTTTGCCTCTGGGGCCGTAATTTCCCATGACAAGCAGTACCCTGCGCTCAAGACAGGTAGCGCTGTGGTAAATTCACACCCATCCCCAGTTGTGTATGGGCCATGTCTCACCATAATCTCTTACCGGTGCATTTTGCAAAGCACGATGGCTTGTGTTGCTGTTGTCCTCCGAGTTGCTTTGTCTCCAGGCCTCCATCTGCTTGTTGTAGCGCTCAACGTCCTCTGCACATGCAGCACCAAGGGGAGGGGCTTTTTGGCGCGAACTCGCTCCTTACACTCATGCCAGTAGCTGCTGCTGCTAGAAAGGAGCAGCACCTTCAACCGCTGTGCGAAGGAGTGCTGATTACATGAGAATTGTAGCGTGCCAATGGTTCGCATGCTTTTACAAAGAGCAGCCAAGGACAAGCACGCCAGCAAGATACAAAACCCCTCTACAATAGGTTACACAAAACATGCAATTGTTCACAATCATGCATAATTCGACATCACAAGTGAATAAAAGCAATGAGGGCGCTGCCTTACAAGCTTGGACTGGGAGAACCACCCACTCACCATTGTGCATCTTGATGTATTTCTCCTGTTCCACTGCACTGAGTTGTGCCCACTTCCCCCCTTTGATCCCTGCCTGGCCCCTTGCCGACTGGGGCATGGTCCATCGTGGCCGCTTCTTATCTAGGCCCCGAACCTGGAAAGAAGGGTTGAAAGGGCACCTGTGAATCTTAATCTGGCACAGTCCATTGAAGACTGGACATAGGGTGCCCAAATTGAATCACATATTAAATTAAGAAATGGGCAATCAAGGTGCGTGCTTGGGAGTGCAAACAGAAGCAGACGATTTTCTGTGTGTGTAAGCCCTGGCAACCATGTAGCTGTACAAGGTAAGAGCTGTTTAGATTGGCAGTTCAAGCTGCATAGCCAAGAAGGGCGCACCTCGTTGATGATGAGCTGTCGCACGGTGAGGTCGTCCCCTTCAAAGCGGTCACGTGCGTTTGTGGCCTGCAAATTATGTGTGCGTGCATGCGTTTATTTGTGTGTGTGTTTGTGTGCATGCGTGTGTGCGCGCATGAGCGTGTGGGTGTTTATGTTTCTCTGCGTGTTTATGTTTCTATGCCTGTGCGTATGCGCGCGCACGTTTGTGTGTGTGTGTGTGTGTGTGTGTGTGTGTGTGTGTGTGTGTGTGTGTGTGTGTGTGTGTGTGTGTGTGTGTGTGTGTGTGTGTGTGTGTGTGTGT
>LFCJ01004677.1_pt1 | contig 10033 bp, 12 predicted proteins | sample 643141 | NCBI WGS metagenome assembly LFCJ01 (sample SAMN03766243, study PRJNA286221) | soda lake metagenome | biome: soda lake; feature: Kulunda steppe; material: water; isolation source: sample B1-Br-g2 brine of Lake Bitter-1 | place: Russia: Kulunda steppe | collected 2010-07 | reverse complement strand
CGGCTGGCGAGTTTCCCGAACAGGGCCCGCCGATCTGCGACCTCGCGGTACAGCGATTCTCGAACGCTCTCGGTTCCGGGCAGTTGCTGGAAGGTCGCCGCGAGATGACGAGAGGGCGTCTCGACCCGGGTCATCGCCTCTTCGATCGCCGCACCGCAGGAGTAGACCCGGTCGTCCGTCAGCAGGTGTGCACACTCCTCGTAGTCGTCGGGAAGTCGCGCCAGCTGATCCGGCGTGAGTTCCTCGAAGCCGACGAGTTCGAACTCGCCGCGCTCGGCGGCGAACTCCGCACACCAGGTACAGAACCCACAGTCGTCGTCGTAGACCAGCCGCGGCGCCGGGCCCTGGCTCGAGTCCGATTCGACACCGGTCGCGTCCGCACCTGCGGAGACCATGGATGAGCTACGGGCTCGGCACCGAAAAGCCCGACTCCCGTTTATCGTGGTAGGGACCCATTAGCCACCGCGGTTCGAACGCGGAGACGAGTCCGTACTTTTAAGTCTCCGTCGGCCGTTTGGGACTGTTAGCAATGGCCATAGATCCGCAGTTTACCGAGAACCGAGAGCAGGTCGACGAACACAACGGCCACGCCGTCTGGGGGCCCGTCGACGAACCCGAAGAGCTCGGAATCCACGGCACGCACGTCGCGGTCGATTTCGACATCTGTCTCGCCGACGGTGCCTGTCTCGAGGACTGTCCCGTCGACGTCTTCGAGTGGGTGGACACGCCCGGCCATCCCGAGAGCGAACGGAAGGCCGACCCCGCCAAGGAGGCCCAGTGTATCGACTGCATGCTCTGTGTCGACGTCTGCCCGGTCGACGCCATCGACGTCGACGCCGGACGGACCGCCTGAGCACTTCGAGAACCCGAGAACAGAACCGTTATTCGGCCCGATCGACGTCGACTTTCTCCTTCAACGTCTCCAGCCCGTCGGCTTCGGCGAGCTCCTGAAGGCGCTCGCGGAAGTGTTCCTCGCAAAGCCCGACTTTGAGGCCGTCAGACTCGGCGGCAAAGGCGGCCTCGCGGTCGCAGTAGTGGCAGTTCATGCACGGGCGTACGGGCCACGATGCATTGAACCCTCCGCTCGCGGCGAGGATGGCTCAGTCGAGCCCGAGCTCGAGTCGGTCGAACGCCGCCCGCGAGAGCCCTGCACGACCGAGGACGTCGTCGTGGGCGTCGCTCCCACCCGTCGCGAGCAGGTCGTCCCGTTCGATCGTCCGCTCGACGGGGGCCGTGTCCACGTCCCGCGCGTAGGGGTACCAGCGCTCGACGGCGTCGAGGTCGGCCGCCAGCTCGAGTGCCTGGGCCGGATCGCGGTACCGCAGGGGGTGTGCGAGCGAGACGAGCCGGCCGGCGTCGGCGAGGACTCGCCGACCGTGGTCGAACGACGGTACGTCCCGCGGGACGAAACACGGGCCGTCGTTGCCGATCAACCGGTCGAAGGCTTCCCCGTAGTCACAGCCCGTGTCGGGGTGGGCCTCGATCGCCCGGGCGACGTGTGGCCGACCGAAGCCGTCGGTGACGGTGACGTCGAGGTCGACGTCCAGCTCGTCTTCGACGCGCTCGACGATCGCCCGGCCGCGCTCGATCCGGTTCGTCTGGATGCGCTCGACGAGCGCCTCGAGGTCGGCCGTCGGCTCGATCCCGTAGCCGAGCAGGTCGACGCGCTGGCCCGCGTCGGTCTCGACGCGGAGTTCGATCCCGTGGACGATCCTCACGCCGTCGCGCTCTACGGAGCGGGCGTCGAACGGCTGGAGACGATCGTGGTCCGTTACCGCGACGACGTCCACGCCGGCGCGCTGGGCCGCGGTGGGGACCGCCTCGAGCTCGAGGCTCCCGTCCGAGCGCGTCGTGTGGACGTGCAGATCGGCGTAGGGCATAGCTCACTCGAGCGGGCGCCGGCCTATAGGCGTTTCTCAGTCGCTGTCCGTCGCTGACGTCGTCGGCACCTCTTCGGTGGGTGTCAACAATCGTCATATAAGGAATGGGGTGGGCCTAGAGATCCATTATGGACAATGTTTATAATCATCGTTCACCCAGAACTGCATGTAATGTTGCTCAACGGCACCGGCGAGGTCATCGACGACCACGAGTACCCCGCGACCACCGAGGAAATGATCGAGGCGTACGGCGACCGCACCCTCGAACTCCCCAACGGCTCCGAGACGGTCGGCGATGTACTCGCCCGCCTCGAGACGGAAACCTTCGAAAACCCGGAAGACGCGCGTTTCGCCGTCTACTCCGCAGTGAGCGACAAGGCCGTCGGCCGGGTCGGCTACAGCGACCGCGACCCGACGCCAGTCGGGAGCCCGTACGCGCCCGACGCCGTCTCGTTCTAGACCGACCCGTCCTTCGGTCGGTTCGACTGCAGCGTGCTCCGGAGAGAGTTCGCTAGCGGCTGCCTGTTCTCCGTTCGAACGGCTCTCACAGTCGGCGGATCGGTTTGCGAAGCTCCTCGAGCGCCCTCGTTCGTCGCGGAACCGACAGCTCGCGTGCGAGACCGATTGCCTCCGCGACCGTGTTCTGAACGTCCCGGACGAACGGTCCGGGGTCGGTCGCCTCGAGGTACTCGAAGTTGGGATGTCGGAGGACTGACGACGCGACCTCGGCGGCGGCGGCCGATAGTGGTGGTGGTTCGATCACCGGATTCTCCTCTCGCAGGATGCTGAGCAGGTACACCAGTTCGCCCCGCAACAGGTGCGTGGTGACGCCGGTCTCGTACGTCGCTGGGGCCGACACGGGCTGGCCCGTCGCCAGCCGCCAGTAGTCGTACGCGAAGTCCACGCCCGCCTCGATCGGACACGAGAGCGACACCCAGAACCGCGGGTTGATCTCGAGGAGCGTGAACTCGCCGGTCTCCTCGTCTCGGACGAACTGTACCGACGCGGGACCGTGCCAGTCGAGCGCGTCCAGCAGGGACCGGCCCGCCTCCTCGAGGTCGGGAATCGCGGTCGTTCGTCTGGCGACGCTCGTGTTTCCGGCGTAGCTGTAGCCCCGGAGCTGGTGTTTTCCACAGGTAGTGACGACCTCCCCCTCGTCGTACAGCGCCCAGAGTGCGTACTCCTCGCCTCGAACGCGCTCCTGGACGATCGGTTCGTGTTCCATCCCCTCACGGATCGAATCGCGGTCCGGCTCTCTGCCGGGCTCGAGATAGCGTACCGACCCGGGATGTTCGATCTCGCCCGGCGGGACGTCGTCGGCGAAGTCGGCCGTGAGCAGCGCGTACCGGGGCTTGACGATCCGGTCGTCGTCCCAGTCGTCGACGTCCGCGAGCAGGGTGGTCTCCGGAACCGCGACGTCGGCATCGCTCGCCGTCGCTACCAGTTCCAGCCGATCGTACACCGTCCGGATCGTCTCGACCGGCGGCCAGAGAGGCCTGACGTGGTCGGCGAACGCCGACCGGTAGCGCGAGAGGGCCCAGACGTCCGCCTCTCGAATCGGCGCGATCGTCCGGACGTCGGGCCGTGCCGCCAGCGAGAGCAACGCGTTCGCGTATCCCCGAAAGTCCGCCTGCGGATCGGGCACCACGTAACACTCGTCGCAGTACCGCGAGGAGAATTCGGGTGCCCGCGTCGTCTCGGCAATCGCGACGGTGTTGACCCCGCGCGACCCGAGCGACCGAATACACGCGGTCGCACTCGGGGCAGCCGCCGGAACGACGACGCTCCCCTGACTCGCTCGATCCATACCCGGAGCCTCACCGGGCGGGCGAATAAGTCACATTGTTGGCCACCGACCCCTCGACGGTTGGTTGAGAGCCGGTGTGGTCAGTAACGTAGACAGTCCCTATCGACGGACTCGTCTTGGTCGGCACCGTGTCTCGGTCGGCGAGCAGACCGGCGCGGAACCGGCCGTCAGAACTCGTCAATGACCGGGATACCCTCGGTCCCGTAGTCGGTCATCGCCTCGAGTTTGTCGTTGACGTCCTCGAGGCCGATCGTCTCCGAGACGACTTTTTCGGGTCGGAGTTTGCCGGTCGCGACCATCCGGAAGATCTCGTCGTAGCGCGTCGGCGGCATCCCGAGCGAGCCGATGAACTCGATCTCCTGCATGACCATCGCGTCGGTCGGCAGTTCGATCGTCCCCTGTTCGTCCTGGGTGGTGAGCCCGACCTGGATGTGCTGGCCGTGCGTGCCCAGACTCTGGACGGAGTTCTGGCAGGTCGCGGCGATGCCGAGGGCGTCCATCGAGACGTCGGCACCGCCGTCGGCGATCGCTTTCACCTCGGCGGCGACGTCGTCGGCGTCCGCCGCGTTCACCGTTTCTGCAGCGCCGAGTTCGCGTGCCTTCTCGAGCTTTCCGTCGTCTAGGTCGACCGCGATCACGTTCGCGCCGAGCGCGTCGGCGATGTGGACCGCCGAGAGGCCGACGCCCCCGACGCCGTGGACGGAGACCCAGTCGCCCGCCTCGACGTCGGCCCGGTGGGCCAGCGCGTGAAACGAGGTCATAAACCGGCAGCCGAGTCCGGCCATGTCGACCGACGAGACGCCATCGGGCAGGGAGACCAGGTTGTGATCGGCGAACGGGACGTGGAGTTCCTCGGCGAACGCCCCCTGCACCGGCTCGACGAATCCGAGCGGCATCACGTTCTCACAGGTGTTCGAAAATCCTCGCCGACACTGTGGACACGTCCCGTCGCCGAGGTTGAACGGGACGGCGACGTGGTCGCCCTCCGAGACGGTCGTTACGTCCTCGCCGACGGCGACTACGGTCCCCGCGGGCTCGTGGCCGAGGATCTGTCCCGGCTGGGTCTCCAGTCCGAGCCAGCCCCAGTCGCCCTGCCAGCCGTGCCAGTCGCTCCGGCAGACCCCGCAGGCTTCGACCGCCACGACCGCCCCCTTCGGGTCGGGCTCGGGTGCGTCGACGTCTTCGATCGAGAGCGGTTCGCCGTGTTCCTCGAGAACTGCTGCGCGCATAGTCGCCTCATACCACGACACCGAGTCACATATATCAATCCCCTAACGTCGACGCGAACGAACACCGTAAACGTCGTCGACCGTAACAGGAATCCGTCTCATACGGTCTGCTGTAGTCACTAACCGCCGGTCGTCGATCCCGCTCCGACGACCGACGGGAACCAGTTCCAGCGACCCGAATCAGTCGACGAACGTGACCGCGTCCTCGAGTGCGAGCGGGAGCGATCCCTTCCGGTAGCCCTCGACGTGGCCGTTCGGGCGAGCGCGGTAGACGACGGCAGGACGGTGGTGGACCTCGGGTTGCTCGCCGCGGACGGCGTTCCAGACGTCGTCGCGGAACGACGAGCAGTCGACGAAGAGGACGGCGCCGCCGCCGTGTTTGGCGAGCTGGCCGTCGGTCTTCGTCTCCGCGGTGTCGCGGACGGCGGCGACGGGGCCGGCGGCCGCCCGGTTCTTCGGCGGCTGGGGTCTGGTGACCTCGACGAGGACGTTCGTCCGGTCGTCGACCGCACGGAAGTCGAGTGAGTGTCCGGTCGTCACCTCGATCTCGGGTTCGACGTCGTAGCCGGCCTCGGACAGCACCCTCGCAGCGATGAACTCGCCCATCGCGGCGCTCATGCGGACGCGGTCGACGTGGTCGCTCGTCCCGAGTTTGCCGGACATGACGTGTCGGTACTCGTCGAGCGTTCCGGTCTCGAGGAACTCCTCGAAGTATCGGGTGGTTTCGCGCCGGCCGGCGTCGGGGAAGCCGGCGGCGTGTTCGCGAAAGAACGCACGGGTCGCCTCTCGGCCGTCTTTGGACATGAAAACGGGCAGGAAGTACCACGAGATGTGCGGGTAGTCGGCGAGCCACGGGTCCTCCTCGTGCAGCGTCGCGAGCAGTTCCCGCTGGGTCCAGCGGCTGACGTGATAGGGGACCTCGCGCCAGCCGTACTTGTCGGTTCGCCACAGCGAGGAGGGGGTCTCCGTGTTCCCCATCCAGTAGGCTTCTTCGCCGTCGCGGGCGAAGAGGGCGATGTCGCCGTTTTGCATCTCGAATCGGTGTGTCTCCCAGTCGGCGCCGATCTCGTATCGCGGCGTGACTGCGCGAGCTCCGATGTTCGACCGGAGCGGCTGGAGGATCTTCCGTCTGACTCGTTGCTCGCTCCAGTGGTCGGGCGAGTGTCGAAAGCGAAGCGGCCGTGCCACGCCGTGAGTTACGGGTCGATGCCGGATATACTGTTCGTTGTCCACGTCCGCCGGTCGCTCCAGTGCGTCCCCGGTCGCCACCTCGCGTTCCCGCTCCCTTCCTCGCATTCGTCCCCCCGCCCGCCGGTGAACGACCGTTACATTCATGTGTTTCAGCGACCTATGTGTGGACACTTACCATGTCAATGGGTGCCTATGACGAGGATGAGCACGAGCGCCGCGAGCAACAGGCCTCGAGAGTGGACGCGGACTTCGACGACGAGCGGACGATCTACCACGGCGAGGTCGAGTACGACTCCGGCGATTCCGCGGAAGCGCTCCTCGATCAGTTCGAGCAGATCAAGTCGAATTAACGCCGTTCCGCCGGTCTCCGCCGACTCGTCTCTCCGCTTCGCCCGAAGACCATCGATAGCGACGCGACGACCACGACGGCGACGACGTGCCCGCCGAGGATCGCGAGCAGTATCGGTCGGTCGAGGACGAACGGAACCAACAGCAACTGGACGCCGGCGAAGCCGACGTTCAACGCGTCGATCCGGCGGTAGCGTCGTGCCGTCACCGGGTCGAACTCGTAAACGAGCGCCCGCCAGAGGCCGACGACGCTGGCCCACCAGCACGTTCCGATCCGGTAGACGACGTCCCACAGCACGAGCAGCGCGAGCGCGACCGCGACCGCCGGCGGGGTGGCCCCGAACAGTTCGGTGACGAGCCCGGCCCCGTCTCCCCGTGGATCGATGACGAACAGGTAGGTGACCAGCACCACGAACGCGACGACGCCGAGAACGACGTCGATGCTCGAGCCGAACAGCAGCCGCCGGTACGCCGTCGGCGTCGGAAGCTCGCGGACGCGTCGGCTAAAGCTCAACATGAGCCAGCTCCCGATCGTCGCGACGGCGACGGCGACGGTCCCCGGCAGGACCGCCGGCCAGAGGTCGTAGACGGCCGCGACGAGCACGATCGCGGCCTCGAACCCGAGAAACTGGACGAGGATCGCCGTCCGACCCGAGACCCGGAGCCCGGGCACCGTCCCGAGCAGGCTCTCGTACACCCACGTCTCCCCGTACTCCGGCCGCTGAGACGACGTCATTCGGCAGCCTGCTCCGGCCGTGGCGTCGCAGCCGCGTCGTCCGTGTCGTGACCGAGCGCTCGGCGAACCGCGACGTCGAACGACGCCGGCTCGAGGCCGACCAGTCGCTCGAGTCGGTCGTCCTCGACGACGACGGGGTTCCGAAGGCCGTCGATCAGCGGGTAGGCGACCGCCGTCGGGACGTCGGTGACGAGGCCCACCCAGTAGGCGGACAGTCGCGGACTCAGGATCGGGACGGGGAGGACCAGCGGTCGTCGGCCGGTCGCTATCTCGGCCGTCTCGGTCAACAGCTCCCGGTAGGTGAGGACGTCGGGGCCGCCGATCTCGTACGTCTCGCCGGCCGTCTCGGGACGCTCGAGGACGGCCAGACAGTAGGCGACGACGTCGTCGATGCCGATCGGCTGACACCGCGTGTGGATCCAGCTGGGTGTCACCATCACCGGGAGCCGCGTCGCGAGCTGTGTCAGCAACCGGAAGCTCGCGCTCCCGTCGCCGACGATGATCGCGGCCCGGAGGACGGTCACCTCGGCGCGTCCGTCGGCCAGTACCGACTCGACCTCGCGGCGGGAGGCCAGGTGAGCCGAGAGCACGTCCGCGTCGCTACCGAGCCCGCTCAGGTAGATCACCCGCCCGAGTCCCGCGCCAGTCGCCGCCCGTTCGAAGTTGCGGGCCGCCCGTCTGTCGCGGTCGGCGAAGTCGCCGTGTGCGCCCATCGCGTGGATGAGGTAGAAGGCGGCGTCGACGCCCTCGAGCGCCGTCTCGAGGCCGCTCGGCTCGAGGACGTCACCCTCGACGACGGTCACCGAATCCGGCGGCTCGTAGGCGCGTGCGTCCCTGACGAGGACGGTCACGTCGTGGTCCGTCTCCTCGAGGAGGGCGTCCACGAGTCGGCCGCCGACGAACCCCGTCGCGCCCGTTACGAGTACGTTCATGCGTTCCGTTGGCTCGCGACCGCCTTAATGGTCGCCGCCAACCACGTCGAGCCCCCGTCACTCGAGGGCGTCCCAGCCGGGCGTTCCGGGCGCGCCGCGGTCCTCCTCGAGTTCGACTGCGACCGCCGGTGAGGGGACGCCGTCCGCTCGCTCGCGTCGCCGGTGCCACGCCCGGATCGCGGGGCCGACCCACGAGCCGTCTTCGCCGTCGGCTACGGCCTCGAGCGCCCGCTCTCTGGCCCGCTCGCGGTGGTGCTCGGAGATCGCGAGCGTGCCGGGACTCGAGGCGGCGGCCACTTCTAGACACGTCGCGCGGTCCTCGGCAGTCGCCTCGCCGGCAGCCAGCCGGTCGATCACGCCCTCGAGCCGGTCGGGTTCGGGGTGACAGAAGAGCTTCTCGCCGACCGCCTGGCTGCCGAGCAGGAGATCCGCCGGGTCGTCGTCCACGTCGGTCTCGAGCAACCGCTCGCCGCCGAACGCCGCTTCGACCCGTTCGCACTCGGTTTCGGCCTCGAGCGCGAGGTTGTGGGCGGGGTAGGAACCACACTCGGCCGGGAACAGGTCGTCACTGTGGATCCGACACTGCAGCGTCGTCGGATCGAGGAAGACACAGGCCGGTAGCCAGACGGGCTCGTCGAGCTCGAACGGGGCGACGGGTTTCGGGGGTTTTCGCAGGCCGACGAAGAACGCCGGCCGGCCGGCGACGGCGGCGAGGTCGGAGCCGTCGACCGTGACCGCCTCGTGGTCGTCTCTGGCGCGCCAGAACCGCGGGGTCAGCGCGGCGGCGTATCCGGCCTCGAGAAACGCCCGCACCTCGTCGCGAGTGAGCGGGACGAAGTTCGCCACGTCGTCGATCGGCGGCCGCCTCGAGCCCTCGTCCGTCCCGAGCGACCCGCGCTGGCGACGCACGGACGGTGAGTCGCCGTCGTTCGTGGCCGTCCCGTCCGCCTGCGGACCGTCCGGGGAGCCGTCGTTCGCCTCGGACTCGAGGAGCCCTCGCCAGTCGATACAGCAACCCGCACACCCTCTACAGTTCACCTCCATACCGTGTGCTACGCCGTCGTGACCCATAATCTGCCTGGGGGGAACGACTTTCCGCGTCCGGCTCCCTCGCTTACGCATGGTCAGGGACACCTGTGACGGCTGTGGGCGGCGCATCAGGGTTGCCGGCGGGATGGAGAACCTCTGGACCTTCGGCCAGGACGACGGCAGTATGGGGACGGCGATGACGCTCGAGCTCGCCGACGGCTCGGAACACTTGCTCTGTTATCCGTGTCTCGAGGTGTTGCCCGACGAGCCGACCGCCGCGGACGTCGATCGACTCGAGCAGGTCGACGCGGAGACGTCGACGCTTTCCGGTCGGTGATCGGAACTGGAGTCGTCGCTTTCGAGTTGGCGGCGGCGAAAACGGGTAGGGGTAGTGGGGAGGCGGACTGGCACGCGATGCGAACGTGGACACTGGTGCAGCCGTGGGACCACGGCCGCGTGGGCACGAGGCGGCGGGGAACCGCGGTGCCCAGAGCGGAAGGGGTGGGATTTGAACGCCACGAGGCTGTGAAGCCGCCGCGGGCCGGATGGCACCGCGGTGCTCTACCGCTGAGCGACCCTTCCGCACTCGATTCGAGGGCCGAGTTCGTATTTGTAATCAGTCGGCTACCTCGCCGTAGCCCGCGCTTACGACCACCAGCCGGCGGCCGCTCGAGCGGTAAGCGTCGCCTTCCGCCCGACGTCGAGGGGGTCGCGTTCACTGGGCGCGACGCTCCGGAGCCTTTAGGGCCGGCCCGCTCCGTGCATCGAACGGTGAATCCCGACCGGATCTTCGAGGCGTTTCCCGCGCCGAGCTACCGCGGAAATCAGGAGCAGGCCCTCCGGGACATCCGCGACGCGTTCGCGGCCGGCAACGACGTCGT
>LFCJ01004675.1_pt1 | contig 10036 bp, 10 predicted proteins | sample 643141 | NCBI WGS metagenome assembly LFCJ01 (sample SAMN03766243, study PRJNA286221) | soda lake metagenome | biome: soda lake; feature: Kulunda steppe; material: water; isolation source: sample B1-Br-g2 brine of Lake Bitter-1 | place: Russia: Kulunda steppe | collected 2010-07 | reverse complement strand
GGGGCGGAAGGGGATGACGCCCACGCGGCAGTGCCCGCAAGGCAGGGGCCAGCGGCCAGGAGCAGATCCAGACGGGTGCCGTAGTTGAGTGCGCGTGCGCCGGTGGCGGTGGACCAGCAGGTGAAGGCGGAAGCCCTGTATTCATCTTGCAATGAGTGGGGGTGGGGGGCAGCGTGAGGGAGGGACACACACGTGTGCACGCGTGTGCAAAACCAGCCCAGCCTACCACTTTGTCTGCTTGTAGGGAGGGAGCTGGGTGAGCAAAGGGCAGACGGTGAGGGCCCCTCACTGAGGAGGAGGGTCTGTGCTGATGAGTGCTCCTTCCCACACAGGTGCACCTCAGAAGGACTGAGCCAGCAAAGGCCCAAGTTTGGGGTGCAACGTCGGGAGCGGGAGAGCCAGTCTCCCCTAGCAGACCGGGAGGCGTGCAAGTCAGTGGTCACATGTATTGGTGACAGCCGATGGGCGTACACGCGGCTCTTGGTGCTCACATGTATTGATGACAACTGATGGGCTCACGCGCGGCTCTTGGTGCCCACATGCATAGGTGACAGCCGATGGGCATACGTACGCGCAACTCTTGGTGCTCACATGCAGTTAATAAGCAATGGGCGCACACGTGGCTCTCAGTGGTCACATGCATAGGTGACAGCTGATGGGCGTACGCGGGGCTCTTGGTGGCCAAACACAGATAAATTCCAAAAGGCTGCCTTTGTGGCTGCACAGGTGGCTGCACAGGCCCCTTGGGCTCCCTTCAAGTTCCACACAATGCAGGAAAATAGAACAGCCTCCAGGCCTACTGGGCCTGGTTGGGAGCCAGGCACGCAACGCGCAGTTGAGGCAGCGGGTGCAGCTGCGCAAAGCAGGGGCCCCTAAAGAGTGTGAGCTTGGAAGGATTGCACATACGTGCCCATGCTGCCCATCACCTGTGGGGGTGGAACATGCGGAATGTGTCGACAAAGGGCCCACCCCCAGAGGGGCCGTCATGGCTGAGTTTGAACAGCCACTGGCGCGGCCGGCTGCTCATCCTGTGTGTGTGTGTGCATCATCATCATCATCATCATCATCATCAGCAGCAGCAGCAGCAGCAGCAGCAGCAGCAGTTACAGCACCAGCAGAGATGGGATGCATGCCATACGCGCATCAATCACATCATCCTGCTTATGTAGCCTGCGATCATGCAGGCTTATGTAGCCTGCAAACTGCCCAAGGTTGCCTGCACAGTGCAGCGGCAGCAGTGGCAGCATCAACACACAGCATTACGGCTGCGCAGGGGTCAAGGTTGCAACAAGTGGCGCGCACAATATGGTTCTGACATATGGCTTGAACAGGCTACATAGTACAAAACAAGGGGCTCTGCAGCACATTTGCACCAGAGGCAGCAGCAGCAGATCTGTTCTGTGCAGTGATGGCCCTAAGTCAGTCTGTGCATAAGGAGCAGCATCAGCATTTGAGGCACATAAAAAGGGGCGCACTGTGCCGCCCCATCACGCGCAGCAGCCATGCATGAAGACTCCTCCTGCACTGGAGCCTGTGCAGTCTACAGTAATCACCCCGACTCACCACTCATCCACGTCAACCAAGTCTTGGCAAGTGTCCAGCGGGCGGGGGCTGATGTTCAAATCCCCCACTACAAGGACACGCCGCCCCTGCTGCAGGTACGCCATGGCACGAGCCTCCAGAGTCTGCGATCAACCAATCGCGTGCAGAGGTAAGCAAAGGCATCGTTAGGGAGGAGCCTTGTAAGCAGGCACTGTGAGGGAGGGGAAGAGGCACTGTGAGGGAAGATTAGAGGCACTGTGAGGGAGAGCCGGCTCTGTCAGGTAGGAGAGCAGTGGCTGCACCGCAAGCAGTACCAGCGGTGGTTATTCACTGCACACGAGGGCATCAGTGGCTGCGCACCGCCAGTGGTCCAAATTTATCAGACAAAAAAGTTATATATATGCTGTCCGCCTCAAACAGGAAGGGTGCTAGGTTTGCATTTTAACTAACCCTCACCCAGCTCAGCGCGGCTGCCAAGTAGAATGGACTCATACCCCTGCAAAGAGATTGATGCAAGACCCCCAAGACCACTTTTTCAATTCAAGCAGCAACAAAGAAACTAAACTCATACCTGCAAAGAGGCTGGGAGCCAGTAGCAAACCCAGCAGTCAACCTAAGAGCTCAGGCATTCTTATGTTGCACTGGTGCTGATGAGGGTTTCCTCAGATCAAATACGTGGGAGCAAGTCGCCAGTGGGCCCCAACCAACTTTCCACACAGGCTTCACAATCTCTTACACGGCACCAGTATGATGGCAGGATCCCTGAGGGCAAGCAGAGGGAGTGCCCAACAGGTACTTGGACAGTAAGGACTCATTGGTCAACGCGAATATGCAAGTAAGTCCTGTCCGTGGCTGCCATGTGCCGTCACATGGCATGTGCCATAGCGAGCGAGTACCTTGAGATTGGCACAAGCGAGTCAGTACCTTGAAAATGGCCATCTTCAGAGTCCTGCGCTCGTGGTTGGGATCCTCTCCGCTGATTGCGACGCCGTAAACATTGAACAGGACAAAAGAGCCTGGTTTGGCGAGGACAACAACGAGCAGGATTGCAGGTGATGGGTCCTCATACCCGCAGTGCATAGGCGGCAGTGATGGCTTGTCAGCTTTGGCGCTGCCTGCCCACATGATGATCGCACACGCATACACATATCCACCATAAGGCAGAGTGCAGACAGCTCACTTCTTAGCCCTCTGGTCATCAGCCTGGACGTTGAAATTGTGATTCAGGGCCTGGACAATCTTGTCACTGTTGTTGTGCAAAGTCAGGAGAGGTATGAAAAGAGAAAAGAAAGCCTGGCTCAAGGAAAGGGAAATGCACTCAACGCCCGGCTTCTGCTTGTTGTCCCTACCAAACCAGTTCAAGCATTTGCCTTCCCTCCCACACTTGCTTGCCATGCATGAGCATGAGCATACTGTGGTCAAGATTGAGGAAGCCCTGGCCTTGGAACACTCAGTCACACTCACACAAGAATCTCCCCACACACGTTACCATAAACATTGAATACACATGGACGCAAGCTTGCTGGATACTACGAGCACCCCGCGCATGCTTACTGTGGTCGGTGATGATGACGCGCCCCTCCCTGTCTATGGCCATCAAGTCATCCACCGTGTAGCTGCTGCCAGCCCACAACGAGTCCTTCAAAGCTTGCGGCCGCTCAGCTGCAGGGCGGGCAGTCCAAGCACCAGTTCCCCCATGCTCTTTGGCTGTCTCACACAGGGCGGTAGATTCAGAATGCCCTTGTACAGCGAAGGGGGGTTGACAATTGTGGCCACGTAGACAAGCACACCTTACAGAGGATCCCTAGAGGTCCACTGATTCAAAGCTTCCACACTCAATGTGGAGCAGGGAGCTGGTAGCGTGCGTTGAGGGAACAACACGCTAACGGGAAGAGAGAGCATGCCTGCATCGTGATGTGGCCCCTGAGTTCAAGTTCCGCACTTGTGGGCAGCATGCACATCATAGCCTCGGGGAAGCAAGCATGGCAGTCAAAAATGTTTTGAAGCCCTTGTGTGGGTGGCCAAACAGATAGGCATCCGGCTTCCCCCGTCCCTCTCTTACTTGCCATTCATCAGCACTAAATGTGTTTTTGAACAGCGTGTTGAGTTGTTTAGAGTGAAAAGCATGGAGTGGAAACATGGAGGAAAAAGTGAGTCCCATCTGGATTGATAGGCACCGCGCGTTTTTGATTGCTGGTTATCTCTGCTCGTCTCTACCTGGCTGAAGGGGAAGAATGCCACACAGGCCTTCCTCTGCAGCAACAGGCATTGCCTTGTCTGCCTTGCAGAAGGTTGCCACGCCTGGTAATGGTGGGCAAGCATGTGCGCGCATGTGTGTAAGTGTGTGCGTATACACATGTATTTATGCGTGCGTGCGTGCGTGCGTGCGTGTGTGTGTGTGTGTGTGTGTGAACATGTGAGTGTACACCAGTGTGTCCATGCGCAATGGTGAAAGTGTGCGCTTGCATGCAATTTCCAGCATAAACTTGACACATGATGCTGCACTGAAGCATGAGCTGAGTTTGAGGCTATACCTGAGTATCCCTGGCTCCCGCGGGTACAAGCAAAGAAGGATTCCCTGTTTGTAGAACAATTGGGCAGGACATGCTCAGTCAAGAGATAGGCATGTAAAGCTGGGCAAACCAAGGGAGAAAAAACCCACCATCCTTCAGCGATGGCCAAGTCTTGCTCGGGTTTCCGAAGCTTGTGTTCCTGTATGCACACAATGTCTGTAAATAGCACAGGACTGTCAATTCAGGCCATTATTTTTACACTTTAATAAGAAAAGCAGAAGGAGGTCTTTACAGGGTGTGCACAGGTGCGCAAACGTGTCTAACTCCCCACCTGCATCAAGGTGGCCCAAAAGTTTGCTGAGGCCACCAAATTTTTGCGCAGTAGGCCGAAGACCGTTGACATTCCCTGCAAAAACCCCAACTCATTAAAAATTCGAAAGTGGAAGTGCTTACACAGCGTGCTGCAGAATTGAGCACGCACAGATGGATTTAAGATCGATTTGGGCGACTGCCAGATGCACATACAATTCTTTGTGAATACAAGATCCTCACATGATAAGATCTTCAAGGTCTGCCTTGGAGTGCTGGAGTCTTGGCTGAGGGTTACATCCGGGAGATTTCTCTCAGGGCAGAGAGGAGAGGATTCCTCCGCTTGGCTACGCATTCATACTTAGCTACATGATTGCGTAAAACTATTATTTTGAAGTGAACAATGAACAACGGAAGAGGAAGCCGGTCAGCATGCTAGAGTTTTTCGAGCACTTGACGTAAAGTTGTGTAAGTTAAATTGAAGAAGTCATCTTGTGGCATTAGCAAGCCTTTCCCAAGGAGAGGCACAGGGCAGACACAGCTGCCATCATGTTTGGGGATGATGCAGACAGGCAGGTGTTTGGGGAAATTTATCTGAAAAGTTGCTACTGGAAAGCCCTCACTGTGGCTGGAGTTGTGGCAGCTAGGGTCCCTTGGCCCAGAGGCTGCCTCATCATTGAGCCTCATCCACCATGAACTACGCTTTGCTTGCTCAGGGAGAACTTCTTTGAAGCTGCCAGGCTGCAGGCGCAGCGTGATTTTGAGAGCGACAAGAAGAATGCCCAGGTGCACTGATGCGTGCAGGCTGTTGTGTTTTGTTCTGCATGCACTTCCCAGCTGTGTTCACTTGCCTCCATAAGGCATGGGCGTCAAGCACAGGCTGCACTGGCTCGTTTCTCATCGTTATTGGCATCACCCTGTTATTGCTGTGCAGGCTTTAGTAAGATGGGGGGGGGCCTTGTTAGAGCTGGCGCACTACAAATCAGGCAGAGAGTCCACAGACATGATCAAGCAGGTGAGCGTTGGGGAGGACATCTCAGTGCCCTAGCTGGTGTGCAGCCCTTATGCTTCAGAACGTAGCAGCTACTAGTTCTGAAATGTTTCTGATGCCAATTCCTCATGCAGGCAGTTGCCAAGCTCCAACAAGCCCTGGAGATCGATCCCAATCGTGCAGATGCGGAATGGTGTCTCGGAAACGCTTTTACGTCTATGGTGAGTTGGAGAGGGTCATAAATGGATCCGGTTATCCTGGGCGTCGTGATGCATGTCGATGGTCACCCTGCCTGTCCCCCGATACCGCGTACAGGGTTTCCTGCAAGACGATAAACCCAGCGCCCAGGAGCTCTTCTCCCGCGCAGCCTTGTGTTTCAAAAAGTGCTCAGCCCAAGACCCCAGCAACGAGACTTACAAGAAGGCCATCGAGATGTGCGAGAAGGTAAGCAAGGTTTCTTCCAGCAAGTGTCTGCATGCCAATGGCCATGGAGGAGAAGAAAGAGGCCTGCCGGGTCTCGAGGAATTGAGTGATGCAGCAGCTGTTGATTGGCTGCCGGCCAGACAGGCATTGACAGCGTACGCACCCACTAGTTGCTCAATGCAACAGACAAACACATTTTTTTCATCCTTTCTTTTCTCCATCCCGTGCTCTTTGAAGATCAGTGGGGGGCCCTCTACGGCAATCCTCACAAACAACAGCTTGCATACGTTTTCAAAGCTAGAGCTCACAACACCCACGCAGGCACCAGAGTACTATGATGAAATCCAGGCCCACATCCAAGCCCAGCTAGTGGGAGAAATGACAGGTGGTGCAGCAGCAGCAAAAGCACCTCCTAATCCAACAGATTTCTGGTATGACGTCGGTGGTTGGGTGGTACTGGGAGCTGTCCTGGTAGGGACCATGTTTTTGGCAAAGGCATCAGCGAAAGCATCGTAAGGCTTGTTGTAAATCACATCTTGAGTGTGTTGTAGCGCCCTTAGCTGTATTATGTGTTCTATTATTGATATTGTGAATGATGTGATCAAATGCTGGAACTTTCAAGCATCGTTCGCTCCGTGCTGTCCATGTCCTTGCATCTTGGACCTGACCTTGTGGACGCGAACTCGGCAATGGTTTGAAGTGGCAACCTAAATGAAAAAACTTGTAGACTCATTTGCATTAAGACGTAAATGACTGGGAGTCTGACACATACTCGCCAGGTTGAAAATAAGCCATCAGTCAAAACAGTGCGACTGCAAGGCTGCATATGGAAAGTTTTGTAAGAATGGCAATTGTTTTGTAGGTTAGGTTACATAGCTGTACCCGCCCCGCCGAACGAGGGCAGCTGAGCTGAAGCCTAAAAGGCCTGCAACCCCAAACCAAAACTAAATGTGCTCAAATCAGATGAAAGGTAGTGTCTGGAAGCCGGATGTTTTGGTGAATAGCAAAACTGAAAACTGGAAGATGTTATTTTGTAGCACCAATTTCTACACATGGGGAAAATGTCAGGCTTAGAGTCTGCTGCATGCAGAATGAATGCCTCTTTTCAGAACCCTCCCGACCCCCACTAATGACCTTCTTCCTAGTTTGATGGTGGAGGTGTGCCTGGTGCTTGCACCAGATGTAAACTTCTTCCTTAATTAATAGACTCTGCCATTTCATTTCGGACCTTATGGACTATTTTTTGGTTGGCGAAGACCAGCAACAAACCAATCAGCCTGACGACCTGGCTGGCGGTTGACCCTTATCTTGTAATCTTGTAAGGTTTCAAGGCTGTATCCGCCGAACGAGGGCAGCTTAGCCGGTTGTGGCCTCCAGTGAGGTTCGAACCCCGAGCCCACAGGTTGCGAGGGTGGATAATCGACTTTCCATCGTAGGTGCCCCGCCGCCTGCTCGACTATCCGGAGCTTGTAATCTTGTCTTCCTTAATTCACGGACACAGGGGTTACTTTGTTAGCGTTGTCTTTTCTTTTCTTTTTCTTGAGGGGGCAATTGCTATGTTGAAACACATCATGATGTGATAGGAGGAACGAAGGCATACAAGGGGGGCTGGAACACCAAACACGGACTGATTCAGAACCTCTCTTGCTGCTGGCCCTGCTGCTCTGCTAGAGCGAGTAGCACTGGCAGTGGTAATGGAGTAGTACTCTGTTTTAAGTTGACATAACCCAGTCTATGGTTAGTGCAAATGTTGGACTAGAGAGAGACTTCAAGTTGGAGATTTTGAAGGAAGTTTACTCTTACTTCAAGTCAGTCTGGTGCTGTGTTGAGGAACTTCAGTGTCAGATCCCTGATGATCAACTTCTTCAAGAGCTAGCCAGCTAATAACAAAGAAGGGATTGCCACCAGGGCCTACATTGTGGGTGGTAATTTCAGCTGGGAAACTATCTCCGTGGCAGGCTAGCTATTTGTCGAGGGCATCTGCACATTCACTACCAGCAATTCCGGTGTGAGATTTCACTTCATAAAGGAAGGATTGAGAGTTCAGATGGTTTGAAATAGAATTTCGAGGATTTCTCCTTGGAAATGGTGACGGTCCTTGTCTGTGTACAACGGCTGTTTCCTGATTTGATGGAGTGAATTAGGCTGTCTTTGGCTGAAGGTCAAACTTTAACTTGTAAACTTGAATTTGATGGAGTGAATTAGGCTGTCTGTGGCAATATGACTATGATCGTGTGTAACTGCAGCAGCTATAGCTGCCAGTCCCACGCTCCCTTTGGGTTTGGCATAGATGTTTTTGTGTAAAACCTTTTCGCTATACCAGCACCACTTTCATCCCCAAACATTTGAATGGCAGGCTAACATTGTTCATAAGCAGACAGGAAGCCAGTGAAAAGCAAAAATAGAAAGGCAAGACCATGTAGGCAGTAGAAGTTAGATTCTGAAGCTCTATGACAAAGCTCAAGTTCAGAGAGTCTGACTGCATGAGGAGGTTGAGTCATTGGCGGTAAGATACTAGCATGTGCGCTTATCAAAACCTGATCAATGCACAGCTGTACTGCACTCTTCAATGAAAGGCAGCAGCATCAGCCAAATATTCAGTTCCAGCTAGAAGCTTCCTCCCTCTCAAGATCCAGCAATAAGGTGCTGCAAAAAGTACAGCTGTCTCTACATTGAAGCATTGAGTACAGCGCAGCAAGCCGCATTGTATAGCTCTTGCCCTAGAAGATCCCCTAATGACAACCTTCACCCTTGAAATCCCGTCCTTTTTAAAGCCTGACATCAATCAACATGGGCGCACTGTTACTCTCTTTTCTCCTTACCTCATTTCTGCGACACCTTTCCCATTCAGAATGCTTTTTCTAGCATCAACTAAAATGTGCCTTTTTAAAATGCAAAGCCTTGCACCTTTGAACCACAGTGCATCGTTTGCAGCAGCTTGGTAAATGTCCGGGTTGTATTTATGTTTTACCCATCATGACTTTAGGTAGCCCAACCGTTTGAGTTCATTTAAATGCTGCCTTTGTCTCTGAACATTTTCTAGCTGCACCTCTGCCAGCTGTATTGCAGCTTCTTGCTCTCCACCTGCCAACGCTTTGTTTTGTCGGAAGCTGTGGCGGACCTGGGGGTAACATACCGGCCTGTCATTGTGGCTTGCATATTCAAGCTGCCAGGGCCATGCAACACCTCACCTGCTGCTGAATAAAGGTAGTCCTGTTCTCAGTTGGCATGGACCTCGCCTCACGAAGCAGCTCTCTGTGCATACAAGTGTCCATGCCAGCGCACTTCAACAGGTCAAACTCTCATGTCTCGGTGCAGATATTATAACATGCCAAATGCATGCACAGAAGGGAAAAGGCACTTGCTTGCAAAATTTGCTTGACCATCATCATTGCTTCTGAAGCTTTTGAGTTCCCAGACTGGAAGGGGCAATTTAGCATCTGAGTGCTAAGTGCATGTGTGCCCACTCACAACAAACACACAACACACCCTACACAGGCAACAACATACAAAAGAACATAAACAAGCACACACAGACACAGCAAGTGCGCACACACACACTTGCACACACGCATGTGCGTTTGAGTGCACACGCGCGTGAGCACGCAATCACGTACGCATGCACATGTTCAATTCATACAAGCAATATACACATCTTACCTAAACAACTGTACAGCCCTGCGTTCCATCCCTATTACTTGAGTGATCTACGAGCAAACATACATTGCCATCTAATGCTAGACTATCAAAGATAAGAATAAAATATCAAAGTGTTCGTGTGTGCTGAGACGATATGTCTCAGTACAACAGCTCGCACAAACGGCCCTTTGAGGGATCAGAGTATGGGCATGAGTTCACCATTAAGCGACCTGCTGTCACGGCAGAGGCTCAGAGAGCTGGAACACAGTTTTCTCAGCCCAAAATTTTTGAGCAGCCCCAGCTGGACAACTACGGGGAGCCTATGACTGTAAGTCAGTGCGCACCAGCGCAGCGAGCTAGAAGCATGCAGAGGATGCTCGGTTCATTACAGTTCTCCTTGTTGGTAACGCGGGCTCGTCAAAAAGACCTGGCTTGAAACTTGGAATTGCCCTCTGGCCCACTTGTAGAGGCCAAGCACTGATTTTAGCAAATGGTCAACTGAAGACATCAAGGTATGAACTTTTCCATGTGTGTGCGTGTGTGTGGTTGTGTGCGTGTGTGCATGCGAGCATCTGTGTGTGTGTGTGTGTGTGTGTGTGTGTGTGTGTGTGTGTGTGTG
>LFCJ01004671.1_pt1 | contig 10042 bp, 6 predicted proteins | sample 643141 | NCBI WGS metagenome assembly LFCJ01 (sample SAMN03766243, study PRJNA286221) | soda lake metagenome | biome: soda lake; feature: Kulunda steppe; material: water; isolation source: sample B1-Br-g2 brine of Lake Bitter-1 | place: Russia: Kulunda steppe | collected 2010-07 | reverse complement strand
CCAGGATGTTCACAAGGTCCTTCTGAGACCAAGATGTTCACAAGGTCCTTATGAGACCAGGATGTTCACAAGGTCCTTCTGAGACCAGGATGTTCACAAGGTCCTTCTGAGACCAGGATGTTCACAAGGTCCTTCTGAGACCAAGATGTTCACAAGGTCCTTCTGAGACCAGGATGTTCACAAGGTCCTTCTGAGACCAAGATGTTCACAAGGTCCTTCTGAGACCACAGGCAGGAGCTGTGGCTGCTGTAACCTCCGCCTGCTGCCACAGATTTGGTGACCAGCTTTCATGTCCAGTCGCGCTGATACTGCTTGATGCTTTGGCCGTGGATTCTTTCTTACAATCACGCTTCCATTCCCTAAGAGCTGTGCCTGCAAAGCTCGGCATAGGGGCTTTTCCTTGCCAAGGTAGTACTGCCCATGGAATGATTGTTTAATGTCAAATGGCAGCATGGTTTTGATTGAGTACTTTATTTGTTGCGTTGATATGGTCTGCTTTGCATGTGTTTTCAATAGATCTCCCCATGTAGATGTTATCCATATTTCATGGATGGAAGTCCTCATCTTTGCTTGCAACACCTGATACCGTATCAGTGACTGTTCAAGTCCTTGGTGACAGTTATGGACTGCCTAGACAAGGTCCATATAAACTTGTTCTGTAGAAGTCAATACCTTGGTGGCTCGTTGTTTGCATGCGGTTTGTCCTCTTCTTGACAGCTGGTTACATAGCTGATCTAAAGCAACTTCTCTGAAGCCTGTCAGGCCTGCAACTTGAACCAAAATCTAGAAAGGCGACAGCACAAACAAGGAAAGCCAGGGTATAAGGAATGAGAACAATACTACGTATGCAATGAAACTTGAGCATACCTCTATTCAATGAAGACCTGGCTGATGATGAGTTGTGCACTGGTAGGCAAAGACTCACTGAGACACTATGTGAGGAACAGAAGTGCGCACATGGTATGCCTGCTAAACAATGAGGGTTACAAGAGCTTAACAAATGAATGTACTTGATGCACACTCAAGGTATGCATCAAGAAGCTATCCTGGCACGGCAGGGGACAGATGGGATGGGGGGCTTTCAGTGACAGCAACAGCCCATCAATATCTGTCAAGAGTTCGCACCTCTAGTCAGTTCCCACCTGATCACTGGCACACCCATCTCGTGGAAGTTATCGCAAAAATACCAGGCTTCGGAACCGGCTCGAAGCCGCCGACCAAAGCACAGCATGTTTTGTTGACACCTTGAAGTTCGCCAAGCTGCAGCCAATAAAAGCTCCACACTATCCTTCTGGGAATAGGTTAGACATTCACAACCCCTCACAGTATAGAGCACCTCAAGAATTGATAATAAGGTTGACCCTAGCTTCATGCTCATTTGCTTCAGAATAATCACTGGCATGTCACTAGTGTGTGTGTATGTCAAATTGGTGATCCATCAATAACAGTGATCTGGCATGACAGGCAGATAGACATGCTCTAGAAGAAAATAGAACAGGTATACCACCTCTGATTGTCAAGGACAGGAGTGGAGGCCTGCTTGTTACCCTCTTGTTCACCTTTGACTCATTTTCGTTTCGCAGGTTTGAACCTAACAGAAAAGTACCTAGGCCCCAGGTCCTTTTGTGAATTGACGTGCAGCACTAGCAGAGAGCCTCTTTGAGCAAGTTCATTGCATTTTAATTTCTTACTGTCTTCGATGCCCCCTGGTCTAAATATAAGGCTGCACCCATCCTCTGGGAGCCAAAAACTCACTTTCCTGTTCGTTTGGGTCACTTTGCCGTAGTGGCACGTTTTGAGGTCCTGTGAGAGCGCATGCATCAGGATTCAAGGCTAGGTGAGCCTGTCCGTTGCAAGCGCCAGACAGCCCACCATCCACATATTTTGATCAAACATGCTTTGTGTGAGGCAGGTAAATTGTGGCATGGCCTTCACTTGCCTTGCGATTGTATTTTAGGTCAGCAGCAGTTGCCGTTTGGACTCCGTAATTGGACCAAGCTTTACAGCAGCCGTTGAGTCACCGCTCTGAGCTCCGAGCACTAACATGTGTAGTTAATGAAGCGTGTGTCAGGAAGCAGAACAAGTCTTAGGAGCGACTCAACTGCACCGAGGGCTACCTGCCTTGCACAGAGATCATCCCCGACCCTAGGCAGATCACGAGGCTCAACAAGGTGGCGACTATCTGCATCACGAGTCTCATGCAAAGGTGCATCAACAGCACCAGCGGCACTGACACAGATAAGACTGCCGCTGTGAGTGGCATTCGTCAGACGCACAGGAGCAGCGCCAGCAGGCAGGTGCTGTGCACGGTCCGACCCGCCCTGATTTAGGCTGCAGGCGTGCTGCACAACCGTCTGAGTACACGCCGGCTGCCGGTTGCTTGCCCAAGGCCACCACTGCTCGTCCTGTGGGCAGGCGTTCAGGCAAGCCCCATGCCCAGATGTAATGTCGTGGGGCCCCTGCGCCCGGCCGTCCCCGTGCAGCTCCGACAGCACTGTCTGGGCCAAAGTGTAAGCGTCTGGGTGCTGCTGGTGGGGTAGCACAGTGCGCGCACGTGGGTGCGCAACCGGCTGGTCAGGTGAGCTGGCCTGAGGGTGCTGCAGGAGCAGTGCCTTGGCGCTGCTCATGCGCTCCAGGGCCTCCTCATACTTGTTGCCCTGGTTCTGTAGGCACGTGGCAGCGGGGGGTAAGGGTGAGCCCAATGTAGCTGCGGCCCCGGTTCTGAGGGCATGTGGCAGCAGGGGGGAAAGGGTGAGCCCAATGTAGCTGCGGCCCGGTTTTGAGGGCGTGTGGTAGCAGGGGAAAGGGTGAGCTCAATGTAGCTGCGGCCTCAGTCTTGTGGGCATGTGGTAGCAGGGGGGAATGGGTGAGCTCAATGCAGCTGTGGTTCTGTGGGCATGTGGCCGCAGGGTAAGGGATGCATAGCTACACCAGCCAGAATAGGGCAGCTGAGCCGGAGCCCGCCTCCACCAATTGAGGGCACAAAAAACTTGTAAGCATCTGTAAAGAGCACGCATGTCTAGAAGCAAGCGACATGTGGCCACGGAGGGTATGGCCACAGAGGTTGTGCATCATGACTGGCCCTCTGCGGATGAGTACCATGGCGGACTTGCCTCGCGGCATATGGCTGCCTGGCCTGTAGATGCACGCAAGCCAGCTAAGGAGTGGTCTTGCCAGACACAGGCTTGACGGCTCCTGTTCCGGGGCATCCATCACCCGGCCTGAAACCCTTCATGGATTGCTGCGGGCAAAGGATCTTTATTTGGAGCCATGAGGGCTCCGCTCCACCATGGCGCCGCTATGAAGTGCGCGGGCTGTACTTCAGTCACCAGGAGGGCTTGCTGAGTCACCAGCCTACCTGCAGCAGGACCGCCACCATGTCCTCCATGCAACCGGCAAAGGAATCCAGGGCAGCTGCCCTGGCAGACCCAGCGTCCTGTGCAGGGAAGGCAAGAAAATATTGACGTACCTGGCAGATGAAGGTGTTCAGCTCAGCTGAGGTCTGCCGGGCCAGCGTCCCAAGAGCCTAGCCCCGGGTGGATAAATCCAATACCAATAGCGGCCCAAGAGCCTAGGCCCGGGTGGATAAATGCAATACCAATAGCGGCCCAAGAGCCTAGCCCCGAGTGGATAAATGCAATACCAATAGCGGCCCAAGAGCCTAGCCCCGGGTGGATAAATCCAATACCAATAGCGGCCCAAGAGCCTAGCCCCGGGTGGATAAATCCAATACCAAAAGGGGCCCAAGAGCCTAGCCCCGGGTGGATGAATCCAATACCAATAGCGGCCCAAGAGCCTAGCCCCGGGTGGATAAATGCAATACCAATAGCGGCCCAAGAGCCTAGCCCCGGGTGGATAAATGCAATACCAAAAGCACTCTCGCCTGTGGGTGGGCTGATAATGCAAGCGCGCATGCCTATACAATATGCAGTAACACAATGGTGAGCATACATGCAACTCAGCAACGTGCAGGCGGGCTGGAAACGCAAGTGCGTATGCCTCGTCAGCGCCCCACACGCTGTATGGCCTCAGGTGGGCTGCGGCACAGTGGCCAGCAGCACGCCCATAGTATGAGCATCACAACGTGGGACATGCTGTGGCGCGGCCGCATCATGGCACACAGGTTTGGTCCTTCTGGCGCAGTGGCCACAAAACAGCACGCACAAGCGCGTGCATGAGCTTCACAGCGTGGGACATGCTGTGGCGTGACGCCGTCATGGCGCACAGGTTTGGCCCTTTGGGCGCAGTGGCCACAAAACAGTACGCTCGAGCACGTGCATGAGAATACGTTTGTCGGATCCTTTCCTTGTGACATATGGGCGGTTGGCTAATTAAAAAACCTTGTGACCTAGTCAACTTTGTAGACCTTCTCGTGACACGCCTGATCATGGCTTATGGCACAAGGATCAGAATACCCACAAACATATGCAGCATGACATGATGGCCAAGGTGTGACGCAACCACGTGATTGGCCAGGTATGGTTACACCACCAGCATGCGCAAGCATGTACATCAAAGCACGATGTAGCTGCTTTGAACTTGTCTGCAGCGCAGTATCATGAGCAAGTCCTGCACTCCTGCCTGGCGCAGGTCCCAAGACTTGAAGCCCAACAGCAATGAACGTAGCAAGGATGCAGGCATACCCTACCCCCTGGTTTGCTTGAGGCGCCACCCAGCCCCAACCTGGAAGCACAAAGTAGAGGCCCCGCACCTGTGCAAGCATTGAGTTCAGGCGCTGCCACCTAGGCACTCGCCCAGTGCACTTCAATGGGGCAGCGACTGTGGACTCCTGCGCCCTGCCTGTGCCTGTGCCTACTGCTGCTGGTGCTGCTGCCGCCTTTGTGATGCTGCAGCCTGGCGCTGCTCCCTGCGGGGCTACAGCCGGAGATGTTGCTGCTGCTGCTGCTGCTGCCATGACTCTCTGCACTGGCGCACCCGAGTTTGCCCCAGCCTCCAACCCTGGCTTTGGCGCCCCATGCATACTTGTTCCCCCAACCTCACTGGCTACTGCCTGCAGAGCCCCACATGCCTCTGCTCCCACGCCCTCAGCAGCAGCAGCTCCCTCCTCCTGGGCAGCCGCTGCACGCAGCCGCGCCGCGCACAGCAGCTCAAACACACCCCCGCCTGGCAGCACCCTGCCTGCCGCTAGGGCGGATCGCAGGCGGGCCAAGCAGCTGGACACGGCTGTGGCCGAGCTGCTCAGGGCCGCGCACGTGGGGGCGTGCAGCAGGATGCTCACAGGGCGCAGCTCATGTGTGGAGGGCGCCCACGTTTGCGCAGGGGGTGGGGCTGCTGGCAGCTGTGGCATGCTGGTAGGAGCCGGCTCGAGCACCAGCAGCGGGGTGGCGGGTGGGTGGGCAGCAGGCAACGCATCCTCGCGCCGTGCAGTGCGCCCCCCAAGGCTGGAGCAGCCGCCGCGCTCGTCTAAAAGGTGGCCCCCCTCCCTCAGCAGCCACACGTGCACGCCGTGTGCGACGCACGCAGGGCGGCAAGGGCAGCTCCCTCCAGGGGCCCCAACCTCGGGAGCATGGGCGCTCGCAGCTGCTGCTGCCGCGGCTGCCGCTCCTCCTCTTGCCCCTGCTGCTCCTGATGCCTGCGCGGCCGCTTTTGCCCCCGCTGCAGCCCTCGGCGCTGCAGAAGAGAGAGGGGCGGCCCCAGCAAAGCCGGGACCAGCGGGGGCAGCATCAGCCGAGGCAGCAGCAGCGGCTGCGGCCGCGGCCGCAAGGTCAGGGGCCGGCAGCGCGCCACACGAGGCTGCTGCTGCGCGCAGGAGCTTCTGAGGTATGCTGCCCAAGAGTACCACAGGCCTGTCACCACTGACATGGGCGGTGCGGCCCGCGCTGCCGGCGCGGTGGACATGGCAAGTGTCGTGACTGCTGGTGGCGCAGCCGGCGCGGCTGCAGCTGTTGCTGCTGGGGTTGCCTAGGTTGTGATCGAGGCGGGCGTGGTTGAAACAGGCGTGGCCGCCGTCGTGGCTGCACAGGGCGGGTGGACACTCTAGAAGGAGCGCTGCCAGCTTAGGGTCCACATGGCTGCCAGCCAGCACGAGGTCCACCTGTGTGTGGAGAGGAGGGCAGCACCAGCAGCAGCAGTAGCAGCACTGTGCGAGAGCAGTTGTACCTCTGCAGATGGGCGTATGTGCGTGCATGGAAGTGTGTGTGTGTGTGCGTATGTGTGTGCGAGTGTTTGCATGCGTGCTTCGTCATGTACATGAGCGCATGTACACTTGAATGGGAGCGTACATGCGCACATGCACACGCATCAAGCACTGCCCAGGCGAGAACAGGCTCTGCAGCAGTCCTCTCAAACAGGCCCAAATCCCAACAGGCCCAAATTCAAATAGGCCCTCCGCACCAGCCCTCCCAAACCACCATATTGACGGCCCTCAGGCCCTTAGAAGAGGACACACTTGCAGGGATGCCAGGCCTGTGGCAGGGCCGCCTGAGGCCTCACAAAACATATGTGCCCAAAACCTCACAAGAACATGTGCCCAAGGTTCCACAGAGACATGGTGCTGGCTCGAGGCCAGAGCTGTGGTGCGCCAGAACATGCACAACGCCAGAGCAGTGGCGCACCAGAACATGCGCAGCGTTTGAGCTGTGGTGCGCCGGAAAATGCGCAGCGCTTGAGCTGTGGTGCGCCAGAACATGCACAGCGCCAGAGCTGTGCTGCGCCGGAACATGCGCAGCGCTTGAGCTGTGGTGCGCCAGAACATGCACAACGCCAGAGCTGTGGCGTGCCAAACCAGAGCCAGGCAAGGGTGCTCAAGGAGCAGTGCGCCACGGCTAGCAGTTTGGGATGCACAGCTTGACACAGCAGACATGCTCAACAGCAGCAGCAGCAGCAGCAGCAGCAGTGGCAACGGCGGTGGCAGCCCATGGCTTAATACAGCTGACATGCTCGACCAGCACCAGCACCAGCACCAGCAGCGCCAGCAGCGGCAGCCCACGGCTTTATACAGCTGACATGCTCACTAGCACAACCGGCGCAGTAGCAGTATCGGCAGCAGCAGCAGCAGCAGCAGCAGCCGCCGCCGCCCACGGACGGGTACAGGTAGCAGCTCGCTGGCTTTCGCCAGGAAGTCCTAGCTTTAATGCTAGCAAACTCTATGGTAGCAATCCTAGAAATCCTATAGTGGTTGAAAGAGGGCATGCTGCTCACGGCCTCAGCATGGATCAGCACAGGTGGATCAGCATAGGTGCTGTGACAGGCATCGCAGTTTGTCCCCACCCACGCTTCAGCCGTCACACAGGCATCACACAGCCGTCACACAGGGCCCAGCCAGTCGTCCCACAGCCGTCACCCAGCCGTCCCACAGGCCCCTGCCAGCCGTCACCCAGCCGGCACACAGTCGTAACAGAGGGTCCTGCCCACACTGCAACCATCCCCAGCGGCCCGGGAACGCGTTGGGTAGAGCCCAGCATATGCTGCCTGCACTCCGTTTGTCCCACACTCGCTGCAACCATCGCCAGCGGCCCGGGGAGGCTGAAGTTTCAGCTCAGCATGTGCACAGCGGGTCTCTGGCAGTCGCGGCACTGCTGCCTGTCCATAACAGCGCGGGCCCAATACGCCTGTGGCCTGGCGTGTGCCTTTACCTGTGCAGAAGGGGATCCTGAGCTCATCTTTGCTGCAGCCGGGGATTCTGAGCTCACCTTTGCTGCAGAGGGAGATCCTAAGCCTACCTGTGCAGAGGGGGATCCTGTGCTCACCTTTGCACGCGCAACAACACTCATCTTTTGCTGAGCACCCAAGGCAAGCACGAAACCCCCTCTGCACAGGCACCTGCCCAGGCCAGGTGTGTCTGGGGTTGTGCAGTTACCCTGCGCTCGTCCTAGGTGCCACTCCCGCGACCTGACCTACCCTTCATTGGTGTGGAGAGGTTTCAAATGTTGTTCATAGCCTACACAGTTTTCTGTTCTTTTTCCTGAGGCAGGGTCAGCAACCAGACTTGCCACAGCTTCACCCCCAGCCACACGCGCGCTTAGCTGAGGCTGCACAAAGCGCACACGCCTCGAGATGCAGACCTGCCTGCACATTCCGACCGGACCTTGCACCCCAATGCTCCTCCACCGACAGCGCTTGCCCCCATGTCCCTAGCCAAACACCTCTTTTCCCTTCTAACAAGCCGATGGCTTCACGGCCGTTGCCTCACAGCTGTGCCCTCACTGTGGCTAAGAGCTGCAGCAATCTCACAGCCGCGTGCTGGCCGCGCACCCGGAGCCAAGTGTGACAGGGGGGCCATGAGGCACACAGCCTGCAAGCGCTCCTGGCAATGGTGCCCGAGGCTGTCGGGCGCAAGTCAATTCCGGCACTAAATTAGGGCACAGTCCATCTTGCAGGCGTCAAACTGAGAAACCATTGACATTATAACCCAGCCAGCATCTCAACTGCTGCTCAGACAGCACCTGTGATTGCGCACACAGCAGGCGCATCCCTGAGCAGCAGCACACCCTCAGGCTCCGAGCACCTCATCGATGATCCCTTATGGTCCCCCACTTGCAAATTGACACCAGTGACGCACACATACACAGCAGCAGCAGCAGCAGCAGCAGAAGCTCACCCAGCCCTGATTGCTCCCTGCCCCATGCATTCGCTGGAGCCCACTCCTGCCAGCCTCACCTGCAGCGGCGCCAGCGCCGCACGCACAGCGGCGGCGGCCTGCTCCAGGCGCTGCCCCTCCCCCAAGCCTGCCAGCTGCTGCGCGTGCCCCACCACCACTGCAGCAGGCACACTGGGGCCGGGGGTCGTCACTGCGGAGGTGTCGACACATCCCTGCAGAGGTCGCGACGGCTGCGCCTGAGCAGCGGAGGTGTCGGTGTTTCCCTGCAGAGGCTGCAGCAGCTGCGCCTGAGCGGCGGAGGCGTCGATACATGCCTGCCAAGGCTGCTGCTGCGCTGGTGTGGCTGAGGAGCTCTCACAGCCTTGCAGAGCCAGCGGCTGCACCCCTCCGACCGAGGCGTCGGCGCGGCCCTGCAAAGGCTGCTGCAGCTGGCAGGGCCCAAGGTGCTTCAACAAGGCCGGGGCACGGTGTGCTGCAGCAGCGGGCTGCAAGGCCGGGGGCTGCAATGGTGGGGGGCCCGCCGCACGAGGGCCAGCCAGGAATCCCTTCCTCATCCCCGTTGAAGTGCGGGCCTGGCGCTGCTGCGCCTGTGGCTGCTGCTGCTGCTGCTGCTGTGTGAGCGGCTGCGCTTGTGCAGGCGGCTGCTGGCGCGAGCTTTGTGGTAGGGGTGCGGGTACCTGCAGCACACCCAGGCCCCCCTCCAAGAACAGCACCCTCAGTTGGGTAGCACCGCCAGCGCCCTCCAACGCCTCATGCTTGCCCCGCGCTGCACACTCGTCCGCACCCCTCCCATCCACCTGCGTGCACATGCTATGGCCGCCACCTTCCAGTGCCGCAGTGCCACACCCTTCCAGTGCCGCAGTGCCACACCCCTCCTCAGGCACAGCTCTACCCCACCCCACCCCAACGCCCGCGCCAGGCGCCGTACGCTCCAGAGCACGCGCAACCGTGTCGGCCGTGCCCACCCCGCTCAGGCCCTCCAAGGGCACGCACACACCGGGCAGCACCCGGGAGCAGCAGCTGGGCGGGCCGAGCAGCGGTAGCACGTGCACGTGGGTGGGGCAGCGGATGTTGGCGCAGCGGGCAGAGCACAGCTGCTGCTGCTGCTGCTGCAGCCAGGCGTGCTGGTGCTGGGGATCCTGCTGCTGCAGCTGCTTATGGTGATGATGAGGGGTGAAATTGGAAGGCGTGAGGGGCCCTCTCAGTGGGTATTGAATACTGCCTGTGGACGGGAACAGGGAGGGCGCCAGCTGGGCAGCCGTGAGTGAGAGAGGGGTGTGTGCTGGTGGGCACGGTGGTGGACCAGGCCGGTGCCCAAGTGAGCTCGTGGCCGGCTGCTGCAGGCTTGCAGAGGCGCGAGACCGGACGTGCAGGGCTGGCGGCGCCCCGGCCCCGGCTGCGGCCACGGAGCCCTGCCCGGGGCCTGTGGCACTGGCTTGGGAGGCGGCGGCGCCGGCGGTAGGGACCGCGGGGAAAGAGTTG
>LFCJ01004670.1_pt1 | contig 10042 bp, 15 predicted proteins | sample 643141 | NCBI WGS metagenome assembly LFCJ01 (sample SAMN03766243, study PRJNA286221) | soda lake metagenome | biome: soda lake; feature: Kulunda steppe; material: water; isolation source: sample B1-Br-g2 brine of Lake Bitter-1 | place: Russia: Kulunda steppe | collected 2010-07 | reverse complement strand
GGGGGGGCGCACTGGAAGGGGGATCAACTTTCATATCAAATAATAAATAAACATCAGGCAAGCGCCACAGCAGATCCCAGGCTCTGGCACACAGTAGCAGCGCATGACATGTGGCGTGTCTTACGCATGATACACATTTCTCCCTGGCCTCGCAGTCTTGATCCCTGATGGCATCGTGATGCGCGCACACAGTGCGTACAGCAAGCACGCTCTGCTGCCAGAGCTGGAGGGTTGCATGCCGTGCTTAGCAGAAACACAGGCGGACTAGACCAACTAAGGTACATATAATGTGCACAAGCACAGAAAGCTGGGGCCCGTGCCTGCTTGCCCCTTTTAAGGAACCATTTGAGGTGCTGGCAGGGTGCGGAACTGTGAGCGACTTGAGCAGTGTGGAAGTCAGATAAGTGGTAAACAAAAAATGTCATCAGGTTTGGCAGCCTTGGCAGGCCATGGTCATTCAAACCCGGCAGCAAGCACAACTTGCTCTGGGAGGCGCTGCTCCTAAATGCTGCCACCCTCAGGCCGATCCATCCCCCAGACTGATCGATTCCCCAGACTGATTGATCCTCAAGGCCGATCCATCCCCCAGGCTGATCGATTCCCCAGAATGACCATCTGTTCCTCTAGGCTGATCGATCCCCCAGGCTGATTGATTCCCCAGGCTGATTGATCCCCCAGAATGACCATCCGTTCCTCTAGGCTGATCGATTCCCCAGGCTGATTGATCCCTTGGTCACGCACATGCCCCTGGTCTTACAGGAAGGGCGATCCGCATCCTACATTCTGACAGGAACAGTGGTTGGGCTGGCCATGGTGCACACCTTGTATTCCAGGAACAGCGCCTCGTAGTCTTGCTGCAGGCGCTCCATGTTGTCAACGTCTCCCACCACCTTGTGCCTCCAGCTTGCAGGGGCCACCTGAATGTCACACATGCACACGCGCCAGTCAACATAAGGTGGGAAAAGCATTGTAGCGCAGGCACATGTATGGCGAGCGACTGACGTGCAGGTGGTGATTTTGGCCCAGCCTAGAGCAGTGGCATGCCATGGGCAGTGGCAGCCTGGGAGAGGTGGGTGGACAGGATCTGTGAGGCTGCTGGCAGTGCGCAGGGACGCGATGCTGAGTGCTTGCAAGAGCTGCAGCAAGGCACCAGAGCCAGCGTGCACCACGCAAGATGCCTCTGTTGCTGCAGCGTTTCTCTGAGACCGGCTCAAACAAGCAGGAGTGCTTCTGTTCACTGCCGCTGCAGGAGACAGGTGAGTGGGGATGCGCAGCAAGCGTGCACAGAGGGGGTTGGCAATGCCAAGTGACCAAAGCAGGGGGGAGGGGGGGACAGCTGAATGGCCGTGGGGGCCACTTTGGGCCTCGATAATTTATACTTAGGCCATGTGCCTTTTTGGTGTGTGCTTCTGGATGGCGTGCAGGGGCTGATGCCGCCTGTGAATGCGGAGCACTGCGGGCCTCCAGCATCAGCAGCTCGCCAACAATTGCATGAGCCATTCTCCACTGACACTAGGCACAGGTTATCTCCGAGGCGGGTGAGGCAGCACAAAGGGGAAGCTAAGGCACTCAGCTGAGGAGCCCTGGCTGCTGAGTTTCTGAGCGATCCCATCATGAGCAAACACACGGATGCCACGACAAATTACTCATGACAGGAGCACAAGCTAGGAATAGTAAGGAGCCTTGACTTCCAGGCTTAGCCATGATGAAGCTGGCCCATCACCCTGCGGCGCATGGACGCAGAAGCCAGCTTTGCAAACCATGAGAGCAAAGGTCCGAAACTGCAGGGCCTGGAAGCCAGGCACTAATCGCCGCCTCACCATCATGCGGTGCATGGACGCCACCACCCATGGCGTGAGGGTGCGGTCCACGGCCGCCAGGTCCTGCGCGACAAACCTACGTGCAGGTGTGTTGTGCAGCACAGAGGTGCGCTAGCAAGGTCAGGCCCTCAGCTTAAGGATAAATGCAAAAAAGACGGGGCTGGCTTGTTGGCTGCAAAGAATCACGGCAGGTGCGCAAACAGGCTTGGCTACAACGGCACAAGATGCACAACAGTTGTCCCAAGCAGCGGGGACCAGCTCATGAGGTAGGTGGAGGCCGTGGCAGCAACAACAGTCTGAGATCGTGCTTATGCTTGGCCTGGAGGGGGCTGTCTTGCGGCATGCCTGCACAGGTGGCCAAGGCTACCCTCCACTCGCCTGCCTTGCTCGGAGGAGGGGTCTGAGGGGATTTCTGAATCCAGCATCAGGAAGTGAACGGGTCCCATGTTGAAGCTGTAGAAGGACCTACATAAGCAACGGGCAGGACAGAGGTCACGCCTACCCATGAAGGGGAAGGCCAAGCGGGAAGTCATGGAGAACATGCCACTGTGAGACCTCAGCTTGAGATGGCAGTACAAGGCTGCAGCTTAAGCGAGGGGTGTGAGGCTATGGTGTGAGGCTGCCGCGCACGGCTGCTGTGAGAGACTGCAGTGTGAGAGAGACAGCAGTGTGAGAGAGACAGCAGTGTGTGACTGTGGTATGTGAGACTGTGAGACGTGAGGCGTGTGAGAATGCAGTGTGTGACTGTGGTGTGCGAGACTGCAGAGTGACAGACTGTGGTGCGTGAGACTGTGGTGTAAGAGACTGCAGAGTGAAAGACTGCAGTATGGGACTAAGCCACACTTCAGGGCCACCATTAAAAGGACAGCAGAGTCCTCTGCAGCAGAACAACCCAGTAAGCCAGCTCTCTTTGCCGTGAAAGCAGTGCAAGCCAGCTTACTTAAACGGGTTGCGGTGTATGTTGGCCGGGCTGTACCAGCGCCACATGAATGGCACGTTGCACTCGCCTCCTGCGCAGCGAAATGGCAGGCACGTGTGTGGGTTTTAATTGGGCTGAGATAAACAGCATCAGACAGAGGCCCTTGAAATGCGTGCGCTGGTTTAACCTAACACGTTATTGGAGAGGACGTGTTTTTCGACAATGGGGCAAAGTGGGCCACGCATCATGCAACCATGAGGCAGAGGAATAGCAGTGAACGTCTTGATGAAGGGCTGCAACAACGTCTGCGGTAGATAAGGACGTGGGAAGCCGCTGCAGCAGCAAAGTAGTGGGCTGGCTGAAGTTTGGTGTGGGAGAGCCGGACCATGTCACCAGGTGCACAAAGCCCAACCTTGTGCCACCGCGCCACACCTCCCACGCGTCCCAAGCCACGCTTGGCCTCCCCCTGTTCAGCATTGCCATCCACCTCATGCACTTGATCTGCGCCTTCCCTGGGTCCGTATTGGATGCTCCTGTGTACAGCGGTGCTGCGTCCAAGTCCCTGGCTGCGCGCAACACCCCCTCCACCCCTGAGCTGCCTCACCAGAGTCCCTGGCTGCACTGCCAAACGCATCCCCGGTCCCAGGGAAGTCGCGCTCATGGTTGCCAGGCGCCACCGCCATGGGCCACTGCGTGAAGGCCGGCTCAAACTGGCTACCAAAAACGTCCCAGTCAGCTGCAAACCCACTGCATGCAGAGGTCAGAAAGAGAGGGCACGCTTGAGGAAGCCAGGCACCACCGCCACGGGCCACTGGAGGAAAGCTGGCAAAACCTGGTTCTAGTCAGCGGCAGAACCTCAGCAGCCCATGCAGAGACAGTCGTGCATCGGACAGCACTGCCAGCACTGCCAGCCTTACATGAAATCCTGGTCCATGTTGGCTCGCGTCATTGCTGGTGCGACAGAGGGTTTTGCAGCCTGCCTGCTTCTTATCTGCCTTTCGATTGGGTAGTACTCCCCCAGAAGCTTGGTCTTGCATTTCAGAGTCAGGCACATGGTGAGGGATACTATAAGGCTGCACCATACTGCAACCCCAGGAGTGCCTGCGTTCCAACATATAGTTTTGCATGGTGCATCCTGGCCCCAAAAGCGCTGACACGCAAATACCACTTGGAAGCAGCAACACAGCCACAGGGGTGTGTGTGCTGCTAGAAGATGCTTCACAAACATATGGAGCGGCACGCATCTGCTGCAGGGCAAGCTGCACGTGCATGCGCACGAGCTGTGCAACAGCAGCGCAGGACTCACAGCGCATAGGCAAGGTCGCCTGTTAGGAGGGCCAGGTTGGCATCCCGCTCAGCCCCTGACGCCAGGTGCGCAGCCAGCAAACTGCTGTTCTGTCCGTACTCCTCCGCAAAGTGCAACCCATCTGCGGCCATTGGGAACCATTTTGTGCGCTGGGTGATGTTGGCGCAGCGCACTGGCTCACAAGTGCTGAAGCCCATGCAAGCCTTGCATTCACAGTGTCACGTCCGGTAAACTCACTATCAGGAGCCACAAGGCATTCGGCCTGTTGTTTTTGTCCCTGAATGATGATGCTGTGAAATCCTTGGCACACCCACCCCAACACCCCAACACAGTGTGCACTTTCCTTGCCAGGCGCCACGTACAGGCATGGCCCAGAAGCCGCCCAAAACACCAGCAGGCCCAAAACACACCCGCCCAGAAGTCATTGAAGAGCAGAGGGTTGGTCATGGCAACGTCGTTGAAGGCCAGGAATGTGATGCCTCCCTGCTGGGGTTTGCCGCCAGGGCCTGTAGGTTGTGCTGATGATCCCTGTGCTGCAGCCTGACGTGGAGGCACTGGGGCAATGAAAGAGTGACCTTCGCTCCAGCCATCCTCCTGCAAGTGCGTGCGTGTACAAACACCGGTCAGGAATCCCTGCGTTACCGCACTTTGCGCATTGATGGCGTACGCACTCAATTCCGACCTTGCAGCCAAATAACATGGAATGTTGAGGTGTGAGCCCCTTGCCGCCTAAGCATGAGCAGCTTCAGCAGGCACTGGTGCACGCATGCCCAACTGCAAGCGGAGGGCATTGTGCACACCCTCGCCATGACCGAGTTGCGTGCCTAAGCTCCCCTCTAATGAATTGATGATAGCGCTGCTCCAGATGCCACTGCCGCCGCTCCTGCTGCTGCTGCTGCTGCTGCTGCAGCGGCGGCGGCGGCGGCTCGATCTGGCACAGCTGATTGGAATCAGAACTGTGGTGTCCTTATCATCATGCCGTCACTGCCTTGCCCACCTCACTTCCGTAGCGATAGTAGTACCGCCTCCCAGGGATAAGAAGCTTGTGCGACATGACCACAGTGTGGATGTACCCGGGATCCATGAAGCCCACGGAGTTGGCTGTGCATTGCAGGCAGGCAAGGTACAGGGGGTCGGGAATGAGATGGGCAGTTGAGGGGTGCATTTCAGGCAGGTACAGGAGGTGGGGGGTGAGATGGGCAGTTGAGGGGTGCATTGTAGCCAGCTGACAGGGGGTCAGCAAGGGTGGGTCAGATGGGCAGCAAAGGGCTGCATTGCAAGCAAGCACAGCGGGTCAGGAAGGGGATAAGATGGGCAGTTGAGGGTGGGTGTTTGGCTGCCCCGCGCACAGGGACTGACAATGCCCATCAGTCTCAGGTGCTGCGTAGAGCAGCGTGTAGGCACTCCCAGCATCAAAGGGGCATGCTACATAGGAATTAGGGAAACTAGAGCGGAGGCTGGTCGCATATAAGAAGGGCAAGTAGGCACAGATGGCACGGCAAAGGCACGCAGGCACAGGTTATCCAAGCTGGAGGCCCGCGATTGCCGTGCATGCTGGAGATGGGGCAAAGCTAGAACATTGCAGCCCATCCATGAGCGCAGAGGCCAGTTATCTCTGCACCTTAATCACAAACTGCATGAGGCTACGAAGCTGTGTGCAAATACCAGACCTCCACCCCAGCACAGCCACCCCCACCTGGATAGCCACACATGTCAGAGGGCTTGTAGGTGTCTCTGAAGGATGTGGCCCTGCGTGGCGGTCCACCAGTGCATGACAATAAGCTTCTCTTCCAGCTGGGCAGTGCAGTCTGTTTTGCGTACAGCGCAGAGCAGGGAAGCATGAAGTGTTGGCGCAGGGCTGAGACCTCACTGTGTTGGGGTTTGGTGCTCTGCCCGCCCTGTCAGTAGGCATAAACAGCCATGTGCAAGTGTGGGTACACTTGCAAGGCAGCACAGGCACAGGCAACACACACATCAAAATTTGAGAGCTCTACACCTCTAAACTCCAAGGTTATGTGTGCTTGACTGCAGGGCCTCTTACAGTCATCGAAAGCCACAAGGCTCAGTCAATGTCATGCAAAGCTAGGGCTCAGTCAATGTCATGCAAAGCTAGGGCTTCAGGCATAGAGTGGTCAGCCTGGAAGCCCCCCCCCCCCCTGGTAAATGCACACCTGAACAGGTAGGACGGGTCGCCTAGAGGCTCGATGCAAGTCACTGGTTGCGTGGAGTCGTGCCTGATGCCTGCCTCCCCTGCTACTTGCACGCCTTGCAGCAGGCTGCCGTCGCCACTGCCGCTGCGCCCTGCAGAAGCGCGCTCCGTGGCAGCCGCACACGTTCGCACAGCGCCCAGGTCTGGCGGGGCATCAGGCTGCCAGGGTCCAAATTCTACTACTTGAGGGTAGGGCGCTGCCGACACCCACTGAACCACCACAGACCTGCAATCAGAACCATGGATTGCACACAGGAGATGGGCTCCTGCTCCTCGCCACACCAGCTCCACGCCATCCACATAAAAGTTCCTACTGCATGCCCTTTCACATGCGCGCTGACACGTGGAAGCACAGGTTTTGCGCCTGCCTGCATACATGCTAGTGATGCTGCTGACCAACACAGCAGTTTCTTGGAGGAGACAGGATTACACGGGAGGAAGGCAAGCAGAGAAATGTGTGTGGACAAATGCCTCTGGTGCAGCACGTGCTTTTGGGGACCTCGAGCATGGACGCCAATCAAAGTGGCAGCAAAGGCACTGCCATGCATGGGATGCTGCATTTATGCTTGCCCAAGCTACTCATGACTGAGATTGATGGCAAAGGACCAAAAAAGCCGCTTGTCTGCGCGAGGGTGTAAGCATTGTCATGCGTCCAGCGTAACCAGATGCAGAGGATGCCTACAGTCATCAAAGGGCGGCAAGATGTGTCATGGGGCAAAATACATCATGGGGCAAGATGTGCCGTGGGGCAAGATGCATGACGAGGCGCGACGCCTGGGGTAAACTCAGTTGCGCTTGGTCTCCAAGCAGAGGCTTTTCTCAGAAAACTCGCCCACGTTTCATGCTTGAACAAATGCAACAAGGCAACGAGCAGCTGCACGGAGCGTGAAGCGTGCGGACAGAGCAGCCCAGCGAGGCAGCCTCGTCAGGAAAAAGCAACCACATTGAGCTGGCATTGCGTGCGCCTGCAGGCACCCCAGAGGCCGGAAGGCGGGGCGAGGAGCGTCAGTACCACAGGAAAGGTCACCCACAGTTGGTCAGCATGGATTGTCAGATGGCCGCCTGTGGGGGCGTTGGGGATCTCATTCCTGATGACCGGGGCCTGCCGAGTGAGGAGAGGGCATGCGGCACAAGCGATTGTCGAGCAGTGCCAGTACTGTAGTGCCTCCACTGCTTGAGGGCGCCGGCCATGGCATCAGTTTGAGAGTTGCACAAGCACAGGGTTGCCCTAGGGTTGCCTTACTGCACACGTTTTGTACTCACGCCTTGTGGGACAGAACCGGTGCCTTGTTGGCGCCTGCCAGCAACAATTAAAACGCACTGGAGCCCTGCCCACGAAACGAATTAGCACACAGGGCACGGGAAGAGACAGCGTGGCAGTTGCAGGTTGGGGATACCCTGCCTAATTGTACCATTCGCTAAGCTGCAACCACTGGCAGAGTGCCTGTGAAGTGCTCGTTCCAGTCATGATTGCCTTAAGACACAATAATATGTCCGCACATAAATTGGGACAAACCAGAAATGGCAAGGATACTTGGTGGACTTGGACACCAATTGGACACCATTTGGACTTCAATTGGATGCCATTTGCAGCAGGCAGGTGCTGACAAGGCATCAATACTGTGCGAAGTATTGATGTGCTGTCCCGCAAGGCATCAGCACTGTCCCATAAGGCACAAGTACAAAACAAATGGTGCAGACAGGCCCCAACAAGGCATCAGCACTGTCCAATAAGGCACAAGTACAAAGTAGATGGTGCAGACAGGCCCCAACAAGGCATCAGCACTGTCCAATAAGGCACAAGTACAAAATAAATGGTGCAGACAGGCCCCGACAAGGCATCAATACTGTCCGAAAAGGCAGCAGTGCCATCCCACAAGGCCTCAGTACAGCATTCATGCATGGCCAGTTTTAGATCTAGCCCGTCCCAGCAGCCCTCACCAAGCACTGATGAGAAAATTAATCTCACGCCGCAACTCAACAGAGCAAGCCCAGTGATCATCCCTGGCTCTGGCAAAACATGAGGCTTCAAAGTTTGTTCTCTTCTCACCTCAGCAACAATGGTTGGGGCCTTGTAACCTCCACGGATAAGCTTGAAGTGGAAGTCCCACCGCATGTTGTACAGTACAAAGCTGCGCAACATCAGCAAGGACGGAGGCCGCTGGATCCAAGGGACACAATAAGATCGAATTGCAAGCCAGAGCCGCGTATTTTGCTCGCTGCCAATCTGACAAAATGAACAATCACTTCTGAGGCTCCTGAATCACCACTTGATCAATGCATGAGAGGCTACTGCATTGCCAACGGCTGCAAATAGGCTGCAAAGCCGATGCTGACCATACATGTACCCGGCAGCAACAACATTCCTGCAGTGCACAACCATGCAGGACTCTGCCCCTTTGTTCATCATGCCAAAACATTGAGCACTGAACCAGGTGATTGGCAAGCCTTGGTGCAAGATGAACTCATGTGAGAAATTCTCTCACCAGCTGCCACCAACCTACCACCAGTATCAGCACCCACCTGCTGCCCCCACTGCCTGTGCTGAGGTATGATGGATTCAGAAGGCTGCAGTTGGCGTAATGTACAGGGACAGACCGCCTGCAAGAGCAGCAGGGTGAAAAAGGACAAACAATGTGCAACCTCAAGATGCTCAACAGCTGGCAACTCAAAAGTACGGTTTAGTGGCAGGCACTGCCTGCGCTGTGCACATGAGCCTGGCCCAAACAGGATCTGATTGAGGCCAGAGTGGTAGAATGCATTTCAGACAGGCGAAGTCAAGGAAAAAGGGTTGAGCAGTCTGTAAAAGAGGCTCTGATGGTGGACAAAGAGGCCAAAGACAGGCTTTGAGGCCCTTTGTCTGCAGACCTCAATGCTGTATTCATCCAAACTTGAGGATAGGCCTGTTCCTGCCCAGTGCCAAACTGATGAAGACATCCTCTGTCCTAGCAAACCAACCTGGGGTCTACATCGTCTTTGCCTACCCAAAGCCCAATCAGGTCTGAGGCTTCAGGGTTGGGCACATTCTCCCATTCTATGCGCACGCTGCACAGCAAAACAAACAAAGTTAAGAGTAGCACATAGGTTTTGACAGCAAATACCTGAGTTGGCCCTGACTTGCAGCTGCTACTTCAGGGCGCCGACTGCAACTGGCGCTGAAGACGCAGGTCCGAATCCACAGGACACACTCTTTGTGCACGCAACCAATTCTGCACAGCTAGTAGGGCGTGAGAAGGACAAAGCTGTCCAGTCCCTACCGCTGCTTGTCTTGGGTGAATCCCGCATTGGCATTTGTTGGTGCCACTCGCAACGTAACTTGCGGGTCCAGCTGGAGGATCGTGGCTTCAGTACGCCAAGCATTCTTGGGGTGATCTGCAAGAGGGGGAGAAATGAGCGGCAGTAATTGCACATTGGGGTTCAAACTTGATCCATGCTTTGATTAGCAACCGGGATTGGGATTCTGAGATTGGCTCAATGGAATTGCAGTCAGATTAATGTGCACAAAAAACTCCCCAATGCAGCTGCCGTAGACTTAACAATCAGTTCAGTACGCCAAGAATGTATGCTTTTGGCTTGCGCTGTGGAGATGCAAAAATAAGCGCAAATTCCTGCGCAGACTGCGCAAGTTCACTTCACAACAATTGTGAGCATTTGAAGTCGCAGGGTGCACATGAACAGCTGTATGACTGTGTATGTGTGTCGTAAGCGTGTATTTGTGTGCCAGTGTGAATGTGCCAGTGTGTGTGTGTTGTGTGTGTGTGTGCGTGTGTGTGTGTTTGTGTGTGTGT
>LFCJ01004669.1_pt1 | contig 10044 bp, 10 predicted proteins | sample 643141 | NCBI WGS metagenome assembly LFCJ01 (sample SAMN03766243, study PRJNA286221) | soda lake metagenome | biome: soda lake; feature: Kulunda steppe; material: water; isolation source: sample B1-Br-g2 brine of Lake Bitter-1 | place: Russia: Kulunda steppe | collected 2010-07 | reverse complement strand
CCTATTATATATGTTATATGAACTTAAAACAATGACTGCAATTTTTTCTGATATTTTCAAGGTAACATCGATCCTTTGTCCCAAAGTTGCACTTCATCTGCGCTGGATCAGCGACACTGACAGGGTGCCACTTAAACCCCTGTAACTGAATGTCCCTTTTTCCAGTTATGGAACTTGAAAAGTTTGCCAGCATGCTGCTTAAGAGACCTGTCTTTGAGGCAAGCTTGTGCGCACAAGCTGCATGCATGTGCAGCTGCAGCTGCTTTAGAAACCTGTCTATGAGCTCATAGCCTCGCGGCCCGCGGCTTGGCAGCTGCGCCTAGTTTTTCTTACAGATCTAACTTGACCGGTCTAGAAGTTTAGGTTACTAACCTAGTAGGTTGCAATGGGTTTAGACCTTCAGCCAGATGGGTTGACTGCTGCCAGCGGGCTTGCTGGACACTGCCAGCTAGACAAAAAATATCTGAAGAAAAGAAAAGACTACGTCAACAAGGTAACCCCTGTTTGCGTGAATCAAGAAAAAGTTTACATCTGGTGCAAGCACCAGGCAAACTTCCACCATCAAACTACTAATTCGTCACGAACTACGGTAGTAGGAAGAATGTCATAAGTGGGGGTCGGGAGGGTTCTGAAGAGAGCCATTTGTTCTTTCCTTGGTACTTTTCAACTTCATACTTATGTTTATGATCTTTGTTATTGAATAGAATGAGTATTTAGATCGAGAGTGAATTTCCGTAGTCTACATTACTGAGGGATAGTTGACATTTTTAAATGGTCCCCATCACTCCAATCAGGATGGTACGTAGGCTTACTTTGTGGCATTGCTTTACAAGGGTGTGTTTCAATCTACTATGCTGTTTAGTTGCTCTTGCTAGTTGTTGCTCTGGTCGTGTATCATCACAATATTTGACTTCAATGAGGTGAACATCCCAGCGCAAAGGGCGTATAGCCTGTGTGTGCGTCTCTTTTATGGCCATTTTTTGTTCTGACTGGCGGTTTGCAAATAACATCTGGTCAAGAGCAGGATCAAAGTTCATCTGCTGAAAGGTTGGCAAAACTTGAAGCCATTGGGGTAAAGTCCTGTTGGCTACATGTGCTGGCAAGATTAGACTTTGTTGAGCCATAGTCTCAGAAGAAAGAAAAAGAAATGATTTGTATGTCTGCTTCAAGAGAAACAATCCACATCCTCAGCTCTCATGTTGTCAAAGTAAAAAATGACCGGTCTAATAAGGAGTCCATTTCTGCCTGCTGATGGCGTCTAAATACAGGCAATTTAAAACCACACTGGCAAGCCTACATGGATACTGTGCGGCACTTGACAATGCAGACCCTTCCAGCCCGGACAAGCGTCACGACCGAGTAGTTGAATGGGCATGCACACATGCTCCTTGCGCCCGTGCTTTGTTGTGTTGGTCATAGTTGTAGGCCTGGTTGGCTTCAGCATCAGGCTGCTTCAAGGTAGCTATCCGGGCTCATAGTCCACAGGTCAGGTTTAAGGATAAATCATTAGGGGCAAGAGGAAGGGAGAGAGTGTGTCGCCTTGGATGCTTCCTTTTTCAATGGAAATCTATGCGTGTATCCCCGAGATGGCAATCTGCTTTGTGTGGTGGCATCTTATGAAGGTTGTTCACTGCATTCATGGCATTTGTAGGGAAGCCTAAGTCGTACATGATCCAGAGCATCCGGTGATGGTCTGTGGTATTAACTGAATAATTTTGAAAAGCTGATGTGACTCACATCTTGAAGTGAATGTGCTGAGGTCTCAGGCGTTGCCCTGTACTGCTGTAGTACAGTCAGTTAATGCCTGGAAATTTGCCTTGAATGCAAGAAGTTGTTCGCGTAACCTCTCTTACCCTTTGCACAACACATCGTCACCTGTTTAGATGAGGTCTGTCATTAATAAGATCGCTCAACTTCTGAGCCTTTCTTGGTGCAGCGCTTCTGCTTTTCAGACATTGCCTTCAAGGAAAGTTTCCTTCTCTATACATCTTATATATCTGTGCCTTGGAAGTTCCCAGATTCAGCTTCAGGTTGTAGGCCTGACAGGCTTCAGCTCAGCTGAGCTCAGCTGAGGCTAAGCTGTCCTTGTTTAAACCTAAAAAAGGAAACATACATACTTTCAGGGATAACTGCCTGAACCTTATTAGTCATTTGCATAACAATAATTTCCATTAAAATTCATTATATTGAAAATCGCGACTCAGGAATACATAATGGGAAGACATGGAAGAAATGAGGTTATGGTAGTTGATTTACAAATTGTTAAAAAGCTCGAGCTCCAGCACAAGCACTTGGATGCAAGCTCCCACCTCAGGAGCAATTATCACAAATTAATTACAAGCCCACCTCCGCCTCAACCATGTTGAGCTAGGGCATCGAGTGAGGGCAAGGGATGAGGATGCTGCAAGGTGGAAGATGGGTTGCTTTGGAGGCACAGTGGACGACCCTGCCCTGATGACATGTGTCAAGGGCCTGATTTACTGGTCAATGCAGTACTTGGTCACCGATTAGCATGCATTTTGAGGCTTTTCCCTGTACCACAGCAAATCACCTTCGGCGCAAATCCACCACACATGCGCACACAAATGCATGCATTGAAGAAAACTTGCTCATGCAAAGCACAACGCGAGCATAAACCCACTCAAATGACTGCAGCCTGGAATGCATGACCCACAATAAGCACACACTTCACTCTGAACACAGCGCGCATACTGCGCCTTCCACATACCTCCCCCCCCCCAAACTTCGCTTGCAGTCACCATCACACTGAGAGCACCATCACACTGAGAGCACCATCACATTCAGAGCACCAGAACTTTCAATGAGCAGCATGAGCCCTCGGGTAATCCTGCTCAAGTTGAAGAGCACTGGGATCCGTGTCACAGCCACCACAGGAGCAAGACCAAGTCACAGTCAATGGGCCCGACAGCAAGCGCAGCTCAACACCCCAGTTCGCTTGGGAGTGCTTGCACGTTGGGCAGAAGCATATGACGCGGTTGCCTCAACTTAGCGTAGATGACGGAAGCTGCACCTAGTGCGCACGGCAATGCTGGAATCTTTTGCTGCATTAAAACATGGAACACAAATTCCCTGGAACATCCTTAAAAGACAAAAATACAAGTTCTGAATGTAAAACCCATGTCCATGCGATTTCAGTTGCATGCATCCCACCTCAGTCACGAGGCGCATACTTCTGGAACAGACCTGCACGAGCACACCCAACTCACACAGGTAGGTGCTCGCCGCTAACACAAATCCAAATCATGAACAATATGCCAATCCCCAGTCTTGCTGGCATTACTTTCGCCACATTGTTTCTGAAGGGCCTGCCCTGCCATAGCCCGGAGAGGGCTGGAGCAGCGTGGCAACTACCCAGCTTTTCTGATGTGCGCGCCTGACTCCACAGGACGCAGGAGGGATGCGGAAAGCCTGCCTCCATAACACATGAAGTGGCCGCCATGCCAACACACCACACAGGGTGCGTAGGCACGGCCCGCACCTGCACCTACACATCAGCCACTTTCATCCTCTACCAACATTGCTTTAGAAATTAGAAATAAATCATGTTCCCCACTCACCAACATATTGAGTTTTTGCATGTTGAATGACCTCCGGCACAGTAATTGAATTCACGGCTCACTTGCCCTCCACTTCCCACTTACAACCCCAGCCCCAGCAAAACACCCCAGCTTGCTTTCATCTTGGTCACAAACTTAGCGTCCACCCTGAATGGCCCAGTCCCCCACCATCGATGTCGCCCTTACACTCACCCCTGAACTTCTGGGTTTTACCAAAGCCTGACTCCTCTCCCTTACGACGACCCCAACCCCCCCCTTCACCTCTTAAGCCGCAACCCCTCAGTGCGCGCGGCCCCTCTCTGCACGTCCTTCTCACCGCCTCCTACCCCCGCCCATCACCTACCCATCGCCCCTAACAGGCAGCAGGGGCCAGGGGCTGCACTGCCCCAGGCATATAGGTATTCCCCACAGCTCATCCATACCCTAGCAGAGCCACATTTGCTCACGTAGCTCAGCCAGCCAGCCACAGTTTGGGCATCTGTCGCGGCCGTCGCTGCCAGCATGCATGGGCCACGCACCATACTGCAGAGGGCCCATGGCCCACCTGCACTGCTTCCGCCCCGCCAGCCCATCAGCTTGCCCAGTAAGAGCTTGCTTCCTCCAAGGGCGCAGCTCCCGGTCCCGCCAGTACAGGCATGGTGTTACAGGCCCCACCAGCTCACGGGCTTTTGCGACCGCCCCTGCAAAGACGCAGCTCCCGGTCCTGCCAGCACGGGCAGGGCCTGCACAGCGATGGAGGCTCCACGCGCGCGCCTCTGGAGGCTCCACACGTGCGATGGAGACTCCACACGCGCGCCTTCACGTGCGACGGAGGCTCCATGCGCGCCCACATGTGCAATGGAGCTCCACACGCACGCCTCTGGCGGCTCCACACGTGCGATGGAGACTCCGCTCGCGCACCCACACGTGCGATGGAGGCTCCACGCGCGCGCCTCTGGAGGTTCCACACGTGCGATGGAGACTCCACACGTGCGATAGAGACTCCACACGCGCGCCCACACATGGGATGGAGGCTCCACGCGCGCGCCTCTGGAGGCTCCACCCGTGCGACGGAGGCTCCACACGCGCGCCCACATGTGCAATGGAGCTCCACACGCACGCCTCTGGAGGCTCCACACGTGCATCCCTGACCCCTGGCCTCCGCCAGCCCACCCTGAAGTGTGCCCCCCTTCCCCCCTGGCCAGTGCATACCCCCGCAACACAGCGCCTGCCACGTCCCGCCATCCCTAGCTCCCCCCAGCGCGGGCAGCGGCCCTGGCCGGCTCAGCCCTGGGTGCCCCCCACACACAACACACGCTCTGCCACGCGCACTTTTGGGCGAGCGCCCCTGGGCCTCCGCCAGCTGTGGGCCCCTCCTCAGGGCCCACACGCCCCTCAGGAGCACCACAGCCCACCGGCCCATCCTCCAGAGCTCGTCCTCCGGCCCACCATCCAGCGCGTGGGCTGGACACACCTCTGCAAGCACGGGATGCCCCCCTCTGGCTCGAGGCTGGGGAGCGCGCGTCTACCAGCCCATCCTCCGCGCGGGCCTCAGAACGTGCCCACCAGCTCATCCTCCAGCTCGTCCAGCATGGGCAGGATTTCCGCGAACGTGGGCCGGTCCTCGGGCTTGACGCTGAGGCACCTGAAGATGAACTTCTTGAGCGCCGTGGGGCAGCTGGTGGCCAGCTGCAGCGTCTTGAGGCTGGTGACCTGCGTGCATTGCACACGAGGGGCGGGGGGAGGGATGCGTGGGCGGAGGAAGGGGGAGAGCGCCGCAGCGCCCCCAAGGCAGGCCGGTGACCTCTGCGCCCGGGGGGCAGTTGCGCCTTGTGAAGGTGTGTGAGGGATGGGCAGCGGCGCTTCATTGAGGCCTGACCGGCAGCTGAGAGCCTGATGGAAGGTTTGGAGGCAGCAGGGTGCTTGGTGGAGGGCTGAAAAGCAGCTGAGAACCTGATGGAAGGTTGGGAGGCAGCGGTGGGCGGAAGTGCTGAGATTGAAAGCTGGCGCGCCTTGGCAGCATGGCTATTGAGCTACAGGAACGGGGCACCCCTGGCCCGCTGAACCAGAAAATGAGAGCAGGTAGGTATGCATTGCACCAGGGAGTGCAAAGCATCGGCAAGAGATGAGCCAGCGGAAAGCCAAACGCAGGCTTGCTCGCAGGCAGGTAGGTCTGCACGCGCGTGACACAATTTCTTCAGGCAGTGGCAGCAAAATCGCGCAGTGGATGACTGCAAAAGTGCGTGTGTATGTGTGTGCATGTGTATGTGTGTGCGTGTGCGTGTGCGCACGTGCGCATGTTCGCATACATCTGTGCGTTGGTTGTGTGTTGTGTATGTGTGTGCGCGTGTGTGTATGCGTATGTACATGTGTGTGTTGCGTGAATGCATGTGTGTGCATGTGTGTGCGCATGCCTGCTCCATGGATGAGCGCTGCGCGGCGCACCTGGTGGATGATCTGGCCGTGGCTCAGCCCCGACCAAGGGCGCTGCGCCATGTACATCTCCCTGCACATGCGCAGGACAAGCGCATGCAGGTGCCGGTGAATGGAGTGCGTGTCGGTGTGCGCCTGCGTGTGTGGGCGCACGCTCATGCGCGTGCGCACGTCTTGGCACACATTATGCATGCGTGCACAGGACGGCAGGCCATGGAGCGCCAGGCTTGCACAGCACAGGCGTGCCAGGGGGTGCGCATGTACGCACACATGCACACCCACGCGCGCAGCACCTGTGCCTCGCCCCATACTCAGCCAGTGGGCGGCCCCATTTACACAATGCACAGCAACCCCCAGAGGGCCCATGGCTGCACCACGACTCAGCACAGCACCCCCCAGGACCCAAATGCATATGCCGCACAGCCGTGGCGCGACCACAGTCCCAGCACGCGAGCCATGTGGACCAGATGGCCCAAGCACACGAGCCACATGGCCTGAATGGCTCCGGCACACGAGCCACACGGCCACAGATGTGGCATGTGAGCCATATGGCCACGGTCGTGGCATGTGAGCCATACGGCCACGGTCGTGGCATGTGAGTTTCATGGCCCAAATGGCCCCAGCACAAGCCCCAATCCCCACGCTTTGGTGAGAAGGCGGGCATGGTTGCAGAGTCAGCACAGGCACAGCGGCGGGCATGCATGGCTGCAGCCCAATGGCTACAGTCCCAGCTTCGGCAAGCATGAGCCCCCCCAGCAGGCCTTCCATCCCACCCCATTCCCATCACTTTCCTTTGTATGCCCCCCTTCCCACCTTCCTGGGGCTGCAGCCTCACACCGCAACTCTCCACACACCCGTTGCGGTGCACGCCGCACGCCCAAATCCTCATAGGCAGGATTGCTTGTATACTCACGTGTAGCAATGGCATTGAAAAAATGCTAACACAGCACCAAAGCAGAGCAGAGAGGGACCCAAGGCAAATAGTGAAGGCAGCGAGGAAGTTTGGAGCAGGAGCAGCAGTGATGAAGAAGGTGTTGGCACCCCCAAGGAATGCCGCCGCAGGACGCAGGCCCAGGCCCACTGGTAGGCTGAGATTGAGAAGACCTGTTAGGAGAGCATTGCGTCCAGCAATGCGATCTAGGCCACATAGACTATTTGGAACGCGCACATCATCCACGCCGCGCTCACCAAACAATCACGCCGTAGCCGTACACGTCGCACGCCTTGGTCATCTTGCCCTCCATGAGCAGCTCAGGCGGCATGTACGTGACGGTGCCGTATGTCTTGGTCTGGATCGTGTCCTTGCCCAGGTCCAGCACCCTGACGCACAGGGTCAGCCCCACAAGCGAGAGCCCTTGACCAACACAACTCTGACGTGGGTAGCAGGTCAGTTTTTCAAGCGAGCCCTTGACCAACACAACCCTGACATGGACACAAGGAGAGCCCAGACCAGTAGCGTTTCTTGAATTTCTTGAACCTTTTTTAAAAGGTTTTGAAAAACATCAAGCCTGCCATGGCACAAGGGGCCTTGACATGGGCACAAGGTGCTCAGGCCTGTAACGTTTCTTGAACCTTTTTAAAAAGGTTCAAATATCAAAAACAAAAAACATTAAGCCTGCCATGGCGCAAGGAGCCTTGACATGGGCACAAGGTGCTCAGGCCAGTAACGCTCCCTGAACCTTATATGGACCTTAAGAAGCCTGCCGTGGGTACAGCGAGCCCATGCTGCTAGAGCGCATGCGCGAGCAGGACAGAGGAACATTTTGGGGGGGAGTGGGGGAGGGTGTGTATGAAATGGCGGTGTTGCAAGTCTGTGGGTGTTCGGGACAAGCCCTTGCCCGGGTGCGCCACCCTCTGCTGTGCGTGCCGGGGGGGTTGGGGCGGAAGTTTGAGGAGGCCTGCTCTGGCGTGGAGGAGGTACCAAATGCTAATTGATGGCCGCAGAGAGGACCAGCTGCGGCTGTTGCTGCCGCTACAACTTCATGGATTGTCATCACAAGTTTATGAGTCAGGTGAAAGGAGGCGTGAGAAGAGAGCTTGCTGCAGCTCGAACTGTCAGTGCTATAGCTCCAATCTATAGATGGTTACCACATGGCTCTCTACGCTGATCACTGATGGGGATGCTGCCTCCACAACGAGCCTACTGCTTGTAAGGCTTGTTAAGCAGCAGAAGGGCTGCTTGCTTCTTGCTTGAGGTGGACATGCTCGGAGACCGCACATCTGTTCCCCGGCCCAGGCAGGACGGCTTAGCCTTTTGGGCTCAGTGACGATCTACGGCACCCAACTCTATCAGATCTATAGATGAAGCAGTCATGAAATGCATGTGAACATTAATATGTTAGACGATGGTGCCGCCCACACGCTGCATGCACGCACGCCCCATGCCCAGCTGCCCGCCCTGAGGCATGCAGTTGCAAGCTGCACATTGTGCTCACCCACTTCTGCAGCGCAGTATCTGCTGCGCGCGCTGCATTGGCGCGCACAGTTCCGGGCATTGCAATGGAAATGTGAGAAGGCTCGGGAGCATGGAGCTTTCCCTCAAACTGAGACATGATAGGCCTAGGCGGCTGAGGGGCTTTGAGTGCACAAGCCACTCTAAATTTCAGTGCAAGTCCCCACAAGCCAGTTGTCCACATGAGACACGGAAGCATTAGTGCCTTTATTCATGAGAACTCGTCTCTAAGTCACACCCGGGCCATCGCCAACAGCAGCTGGCCTTTCTGCGCCTCTTATGCCCTTCAATCAGTGGATTTTTGTTGCCAGGGCAACCCAGCTGAGAGGCGCCAGAGCGATGGATTGTTCTGGCGACAAATCTGGTGCAGATGTGCTTCTCTGAACCCTCTTCCTTGAGCAGTGATTCTCTTTCAGCGGCAATTGCGCACATTTGTTGCAGGGACGCCACGACATCGGGCGCCACGCGGTTTACTGGCGTGGGTGATATGACGATGTTTTGTTCCACGCCCCTGCATGCCCAACTCCACGCACCTGCCGACACCCTGCCCATATCCCCGGTCAGTCTTACTCACCGTGAGAGGCCTGCAAGGTGTAGGCAAAAGACACAAAGGCGCAGGCGGTGCGTCAAAAAAGGAAAAAGGTACAGGCAAACAACAAAGATGTAGGCAAACGACACAAAGGCACAGGCGGCGTGCAGAAAACCGGGTCGCTGGCAGAGCACAGGATGCGAAGTCACTGGCAGAGCACAGGGTGGCAGGGCACAGCACCCACCCACCAATGTCCGCCACCTTGGACACAAAGGTAAGCCCCCCCCACGCACACTCACCGAAGTCCGCCACCTTGGACACGAACATGCGCTGGTCCTTCTCGCCGCCCGCCAGCAGGATATTGTTGCTGGTGAGATCCCCATGCAGGATGTTGCAGCCATGCAGGTAGCACATGGCGCTCGCAATCTCCTTGGCCGTGATGATCTGCGCACGCGTGCGTGCGTGCATTTGTGTCCCCAGGTGAAGGATGGATATGGATGCCTTGCCGCTAAAATTTGACCTTGCTGGAATTGACTGTGAACCCACACATTTCTGAACCTCAACTGACCTTCTGCTTGCTTTGCTCAGTGCTGCGCGCGTTGCATTCCGCACAGGACGCACCAGGCCCTCAGCTCAGCCACCACTGAGAGGCACTGGGTATGCATGATGGAGTGTGCAGCGCTCGCGGAAGAGAAAAAAATGAGCATCACGCCAGTGGTGCACACTCGCATGCACACACAGCGCGATGTTGCTGCGTGGCTGCGTGCTCACACAGCGCGATGGGCTGCACATATGATCAGCAGGGCTGCAGCGACACACACGGCTTGATTGGGTGCGCGGCCACCCACACTGTGCTTCAACACACGAGTTCAGCCACGTCCCTGTCTCATCCACTAGCGTCTGGCACTCCCGGTCTGGGGGCCGGGGGAGGAACACACAAGGACAGAAAACTCCAGCAGGAGCCTGTCAGAGAATGCGGCTCAATATTCTCCCCACCCCCACACTCCCCACCCTTCCACCCTCACTCGTACCCACCAGCGCCTTGCACCCCCACACTCCCCACCCTCCCACCT
>LFCJ01004668.1_pt1 | contig 10044 bp, 14 predicted proteins | sample 643141 | NCBI WGS metagenome assembly LFCJ01 (sample SAMN03766243, study PRJNA286221) | soda lake metagenome | biome: soda lake; feature: Kulunda steppe; material: water; isolation source: sample B1-Br-g2 brine of Lake Bitter-1 | place: Russia: Kulunda steppe | collected 2010-07 | reverse complement strand
TTGTGATAATAAAGTGATTATTGTCTAATTAATAACCATCTTCTAAATTTCATTTTTGAATAATCTGATGTAAATCTTACTTTATTTATAGAACCATCATCTCCAACAAATTGACATATATTATTTTGAATATCTATTGGTTGCAAAATTATTTCTTCGTAATTATTTTCATATCCAAACTTAATTAGTAAATTATTATTTGTATGTTTTTCAATATGAGCGTGCCTAACATCATTTTCGAGACCATATTTACCTGTAACATTACGTAAAAATTTATTTAATTTATAACGGGGGTCTTTGTTTTCTAACATAATGTATTTACCTAATTCAGATATATCATTATTTGGTCTTCCGTCACATGATAATACTATTCCAACATTTTTATTTTGTAAATATCCAAACCATGAATTACACGCCATAGCACCCCTATGATATATTAAAGTATCATTATCTATGTTTTGAATTTTGACGCCCATCCCATAATAAGATTTATTTCCACATGTGAATTTTTTCCTTTCGTTATGTGATTCAACAATTGTATCATATGAATTTATAATTGAATTATTATTAGTAATATTTTGTATTAATTTAGCATAATCTTTAGTAGATATAATTAGACCTCCAGCCGGATTTATATCTTTATTTATTATGTTTACTCCAGTCATATCTTCATAAACAGATTTGCGATAGATTTCATTACTTACAGGATGAAATGAACATTCATTTATATTTAATGGATTTAGTATTTCATTAATTATATAATTTTCATATGTTGTACCGGTAACTTCTTTAATTATTTTACCTAAAAGAATATATCCTGTATTATAATAATAAAAATTGCATAAAAGATTTGTATCTCGAAAATCTTTAGAGTATAATTTTTCAATATACTCCATAAAATCTAAATTTGAATTGTATTCTTTTCTTCTTTCTGTCTGTCCATCAAGAATATAACTTAGAAAACCATCAGAAGGATACTTTGAAGAGTGCGTTAATAAATTTAAAATTGTAACATCGTTGTCAATATAACCTTTGAATTTTGGTAAATGCATTATAACTTTGTCATCAATAGTCAATTTATTTTCTTCATGTAATTTAATAATACCAATTGATGTTACGAATTTGGTGAGTGAACCAACGCCATATTTTTTGCAAATTCATTATTTTGGATTCCTGAATCTAATTTAACATAATTTATCGTATTTAAATTATTTTTAGATAGCGTCGTTATAGATAGATTCATAATATCGTCTGTTTGACGTAACCATTCTTTAGATTTTTCTTGAATATTATTCATATTAAATAAAATTATTAGCTATACATAAATAGGTTTAGCTTATTTAATGAAAAAAGTTATAACCTCTGTATATAACATTTATATATGAGAAATTTTGACTCAATATCAAACTTAATCAAAGAATCCGTATCAAATAATCAAACAACAACATATGAATATACAGATGATGATGTATGTATTCGAACGCAACCAAAACAAAATGATGATAATGAATCATGTCTACTTATAACCGTTCGAATATTTAATGAATATAAAGATTTAAAAGGTTTTGACAGTGTATCATCACGTTCATATCCGGGTTCTGATTCAGTTAAAAATAAACTGAATCTATTAGAAAATGAAATTAGCGTACGTTTAAATGTTCCTAAAAATACAGTTAATTTTGAAAATAAAGAAGTAATTGATGGAGGTAGCGTAAAATATAGATATTTAACTCAACAATAATTTACAATCTTAACCTTCCTTCGATAACTTTAGAATCCGTACTACCTTGATTATGTTCAACAATATCATCAAAACCGCATTTTTTTAATACATATTTTGTAGAACCACCAGATTTAGATATAGATGTGTGAATAAATTTTAATCGTGATATTTGTTTTAATTGTGTGATTAATTCCTCACACATTATTGTTCCAATACCATTACCTCTTAATTTAGAGTCAATCCAAAAATGATGAATGATTGCACCTTCGGGATTATCCCATCCGACTTCAATTTCTATACCTTGTAATGTAGAACATCTTTTCTTACCGTCTGATACTTGAATATTGGAACGTAATTCATCATCAGACATATCTAAAATTTTATTCGCTTCTAATTGGGATATATTATTTCTCCGATACATAATAAACCTTTATTAATATGATATTAATAATGTATCGACAAAATTAAAAATTATAATTTTTATATTACATTAAATAAATATTTATCGTCATAGTATTATAATTTATAATTACTTAACGTTTCGTTTACTTTATTTCTGGTTACTAAACTACAATCGTTAATATTCATATATAAAAACACTATCGGATAGGTTATATTATTTATGATAGATTTTTTTAGATAATACAAAATTAATTAAATCTATAGGATATTCAATATAATACATTAATATGAAGAAAGCACCTCAAGTGAGTACGGTTAAATTTGATTCTGAAGAAGAATTATCTATAGAAAAAATCAATGCTATAATTGATAATATAAATCGCATAAACGGAATTGTCGCATATGAAGAATCAAGAAAAAATAATGAATTTACAATTGTTCAAACATCAGAATAATTCCCACCTAAATTTAAATCGTAATCATATTCTTCAAAGATAGATTCTTCATTCTTTACATCGGTTATATTTTTATAATATGGTTTACCTTTATGGATGTTAAATTTATATTGTTTTCTGGAGGGTAAATGAATCATGACGCCTGTTTCAGAGGTATCATTAACGTAATATACGAATGCTTCATCGTATTCCTTATCTTCTATTATATCTACTTTAGGAGTATTATATACACCTGTTCCAAATTGTGTGCCTGTATCTATTACGTTATCATCTACAATTAAATTATATGAATACCAAGAACCCATGTATAAATATGAATTTATAATATATAAATATGTTTGGATTATTTTTCGAATTAATCCACGATACAAAATAATTATATATAAGACTATGATATATTAATATATGCGTAATATAAATTTATTTACATATGGTAGTTTAATGGATTTAAATGAATTAGAGAATATGTTTGGAGATGTTACGTATGAAAAATGTTGGCTATCAGGGTATGTACGTGATTTTTCTAAAATTTCTCACTCATGGGGTGACGAAAAAGATGTTGGCGTTTTGGGTATTATACCTGAACCCACAAAAAAAGTAAATGGTTTACTAATTTCAAACCTATCAAAATCAGATTTAGATAAATATGCAAAAAGAGAAACAGGATATGAATTTAATGTAGCAAAAGAAAAAGAAACCGGATATATATTTGTAAATGTTAATCAATCAAGAATTAAACCATATAAAAATAAGTCTGTCAATATATCAGATAATATAATTACGGTCGTTACAAATAAACGTTTAAATGAACCGAATATTCATAAAGAATATAAAGAATTGTGTCATTCTGCTGCGAAATCTCACGGTGAAAATTTTTATAACGATTTTTGTGATACCACATTTGAATATTATTAATCTTCCTAATCTGAATTTATTTATAATAATAATCTTAAATATCTATACATAATGTCAAATAATCTCACTTACAGCGTTGTTAGTGAGAATTATGGTCTAAACGTACGCTAAACGTTGTTTAGCGTTGTTTTAGAAGTAGAACCCACTCTAACGAACCCTTTTAATACAAGTATAGTTTAATTAATACACAAGTGAACTTGTATAAATCAGGTAATTTGGCTTGTTTTCGACGGTCGGTAACAACATCCCACTAACAACGCTGTTAGTGAGTTGTAATTCAATCAAAGAACGTAATCTATAAAAGATTTTTGTTTAAATTATATCATAATGGTTTAATATATTGAGATTCAATTATATATTATGACGAACCATAAGTATCCGATTGATGCTATTAAATTTCCTAAAAAATTTCCTAACGGTTATACAAGAAATCCTAATGCAACAGGGTTATGTATTGAAAATTTAGGTTTAAAAAATAAAAATAAATATATTTTATCAGAATGGCAGAGAGAACCATCAAAGAGCGTATGGGGTCACGACAAATCGGTATGCGAATATATTGATAATCCGAATAAGAAGGTAAAAACGTGTAAATCAATTATAATTGAATTAAAAAATACATATCCAAATATCAAAACAAGTAATCCTCATAATAAAAGTGTTTGTAGATGTTCTCTTCCTAAATTTTCAAACGTTGACTTAGATAACGGTCGAAGACTTGTTTATATCCCTGACACGAAGTTTAAATTATATATTGGATGGTATCACCGTATAGATGAAGAAATAAATTCAGATACATATCAACGCATGATTCCAGACCAAATCGAATATGAGAAAAAATGGAACAGAAATCATAAATGTGCATTAAATTCCGTAAAAGATGCAATTTCTCGAATACATAATATATGCGGTAACGAAACTATTTATTTAATGCAATTAGAAAGATGGCGAAAATATAATAATCCCGTTTAATATTCTAATAAACATAATATAGATAAATAAAAACAAAATTTGAAAATAGGTAGGATGATGTCGAAGATAGAAAATATATCATCGTTGCCGTTAAACGAAAATATAATTAATTACGGTACTTATTATTCTCGCTCAAATATAAGAATATAATTTTTATTATTATATTCAATATGCATATCAAAACTTTCCGTATTTTCATCTAAATTATCATCACAAAATGAATGTCCTAAATTAACATATGGGTCAGCAACTAATTTAAACAATTTTTGAGCAAAAGATTTTTCATAATCTACATCTGAAATATCATTATTACCTCTATCAATTTTAATATTTGTGAGTTCAAAATCTATAGAAAAAGTATGTGACTCTTGTGATTTGATATCTTCATATGTTTCATCTCTACGGGAATCTGTATTATATTTTACATCTGTTTCTATTTCTGTCACATATAATGTGTAATAACAAGATTCAATGAAAAATTCTTCATCATATTCCATATCGTATTCCATATATAATTTATTATCTATTTACACTATATATCTTTATATTTATGCTATTTTAGAATCTTTCAAATTTAATATATATGGTCCACCTTCTCCTTTATTCCAAGACGATTTAAGTTTATTTCTGGATACTTCCACTCCAAAATAAATAGCATCTTTAGACGGTATAGGTTTGTGCCATGGCCATGTTAATTCAACAACACGTTTATTATGTTCAATCCACCCATGACCAACAATTCTAGCTGCATTTTTCGGTAATGCAATACCTTCTACATATTTCACATTATTATTCTTCCAATATCTATCTGTTTGCAACACTTTTCTCACATTTTTGTAACAGCTATTATTATCAAAATTTATATTTTTATGTATTGCCTTAGAAAAACTTTTTAAATCTTTTTCTTTCGAATGATTTCTCCATGTGCCGATTTGAAGAATATCTTCGTATAATGGGTCCCATTCTGTATCCCTCTCTGCTTGATTTAATAATCGAATTCGTCTATCTGATATGGACATATTATTTAACCAAGAATTATACCGTTCGTATTTTTGAGGTATCTGATTTTTCAATCCGTCATACGTGCTTTCTTCTGTAACATTATGTAATTCAAGATATTGAATATATAAACCTAACCACAAATTAAAATCCGACACGACTGTATTAATAACCTTACCGTTTTTTAAACTATATGGTTCAACTAATTTGTTGGTTTGTTTTGAGACTCCACCTTGTGACAAAATTAGATGTCTCATTGAATCTTCATTATGTGCTGAAACGAAAACATTCAAAATAACATTTTGTTCATTAGAACCATCATCTAAAGATATAATAAATCTCTGTGCATTTTTGTGAACATATTCTGGATTAGCTATAACGACCTCATCCCATTTAAACATAATTCGTTAAACGTTTTCTTCAAATATAATTATTTGGAAAAGACAAATATTATTAATTTTAATCTGATATTCTTAATTGCGAGAATAACATTTATTTATATTCATCTCATACCTTAATTCATGGTATTCATATATCATGGGACGCGCGGAAAATATAGTGATAATATTCTTGAAAATGGATTAAAACCCCGGAAGTCTACGGGGCGTTCAAATTGGAGCGATTCAGATATGGATAGCCTTCCAAATCACGTTTATTTAACGGACGTATATGGTATTTACTTTGGGATGTGTTCCGTAGATAATATGAAAGAAGAACCTATTGCTGTATTTAAGATTAATTTAGATATGTTAAACGAAGATAAATTATATCCTGATGAAGATTTTATAGAACAAGCTATTCGAAAACCAGAACTTGGTATTAAAAGCAAAGGGAATTATTCTGAAGAAGATACGATTACGCAACGAACAAAATCTGTTCGAGATTCAATTGAATTATATAAAGAATATTGGATGGCTTCATTAAACGGTATTGGAAATATATCTCATAAAGGAAAAATTCCTTCCGAAGCTATCAAAAGTGTATCTGTGGTTAATGCTCCGATGTCATTTTATATGCAAATTGACCCCACAGTAACTATTGAAAATTATACTTTAATCGGTAAAAATCGGTATAAATTTTATAATAATTTAATATTCGGTAAAAAATATACCGTTGAAGATGCCTTTATCATGGCAAATTTTTCAACGGTTAATGTTGATGAATTAACAAATAAAGAGAAAAACAGATTGATTAATAAATTTAAAGATGCTGGACTATTTGAACAACAAAAAGAGCAATATGAAAATTTAATCAATAATGATTTTTATACGATTACGCAAAATTCTAATTATAATGAAAATTAATTAAATATCGTCAATTTTGTACCATGACCCATCATCGTAAGTGTAATTAGAATAATCATCTACGACAGCTATTTCCATATTATAATCCGCATCAGATTTTTCTATATATCGATACACGATACAAATTGATTCTTTTTCATGTATTTCTTTAACTTTCATTATAACTTTGTCAAATATACGTTGGTTTGTTTTATCATTATTTTTATCCTTGATAATTATATATTCATTATATTTTACTTCAATGACATCATTAAATTCTGTATATAAAATACTAGCTATTGCAGACATCTTTTCATCGGTATTATAATTCATGTATTAACAATTAAATACAGTGGGTATATATTTTGGGTTATTATTGTAATCTACGAAATAATTCTTTTAAATTATTAATATTCGTTACATTTAAATCAGAACTTAATTCCATTCTTTCCTTAAATCGAGAACTATTTAATGCCTGTTCAACAGATACAGCTTTTGTATAATTATTCCCATAGACTTCAACATCAGGTGCGGCTATTATCGCACATGCTTGTGCAACTCCATTCGCCTCTATTTTTGTATTAGATATAACAATAGCTCCACCTGTGATTTGTTCACGAACCTTAATTGGACCTAAACAAATAACAACAGCACCACCTGTAATTTTACCCACATCTACTTTATTTTTAGCAAAAATAACGGAACCTGCCGTGATTTTATGTTTATGTATTTTGTTTTCCATATTAATACGATAATACCAGTACACTATTAGTTTTTATAATTATTATATAATAACTGCCATAATTGAATTTTTAATAAGTATATCATTATTAAAAAAGATTGAATTTGAATACGAAAATATATCTTATCTACATTTGGATTGGGCGTAGGTTTTGGATTAGGAATCAAATCCACATCCCAACAAGCAATAGCTGCAGATATTGATTTAAGCGATACTATCTCATTACCTGACGAAATAGAAAATACACAAGAATACATAATTGAATTAACATTATCACAATTTAAAATAATACCAAAGTACATAGGTGAAGATATAAATATAAAGGATATAATTGTTAAAGCTAAAACAAATTCTACTCAATTTGAGAATACAGAAAAAATACCTATTAAAGAAGATATATCTCTACATAATAATAAAAAAACAGATAATTTACTAAAAGATAACATAACAAAAATTCCGATTACCGTTGAATTTAATGAATATAGCACACTTCTAACTATTAAATTTATTATTAATACTACAAATGAATCTTTTTCAATTACAAAATCAGTACCAATTGTAGAAGAAAATTATTATATTAATGACGATTTCTCATCAAATGATATTAAAGATTGGTGGACGAAAGAAACACCGGGAGCATCAATAATTCGAGCCAAAAACAATAGATTAGAATATAGAGGTGGGAGAAATGCAGGCGGTAGTCTAAGTGACAGGCCGTATTTAATTACATCTGAAAAAATTATTGACTCATCTGATTTCGATATATCCATAGAAGGAGATTTCTATATCGACGGCTCTGAACAAAGAGTATGGTTTATGTCATTATGGGACGGTAATTCCGGTGGAAGATATAATAGTCCATCAAATGCTGTTCATACACAAATAACAACAGGCGGTTGCTCTTTACGTGTGCGTGAAAGTGGAAATAGCAATACAATCGATTCCACAAATAATTTCGAAGCTGATTTACAAACATGGTATAATGCAAAATTAAATCTAAAAGGGTCATATACAAATTTTGAATACCAAGTAATTATTGATGATGATGTAATACTATCTGGAAATTATACTAATTTTAATCCCGGTACAGAAGAACTACCTTATCTTGGATTAGGTGGTAGAGAATATGGCGATTGGTTATATTACGATAATATAGTAATAAAATAAAAATTTAAATTAATACAATAATTCACGCAAAAATATCTGCATACGTTGAAGTATTACCATCAAAATTTTCAACAAACGATGGTTCTGTTATATCTTCATTATATGGAGCTACTTTAAATACATCTTCTTCGAGTGTATTCGCTGATGATTTTAATACTAAACCAGTTTCTTTATGAATATATATTTTTGAATCATCAAAATTCCATACACGTTCATAAACAAGAACTTCTTCACCATAATATTCTTTCACTCCTGTGAATATAAGATGTTCTGTTGTAAATTTTGTGTCAGCATAAGTTACATTATTATAAATACGTGGTTCTGTAGTTATCATATTTTCCGTTCTAAACACATCAAAATCAATGTTATCAATACTTTCAGAATCTACGTCATAATTATATTGCGTATTATAAGAATCTAAATAATCCGATGCTGTATAGGTATAACTTTCATTCTTATATGCGTATTCATACATGTAACTTTTACTATTATTATTTGTATATTTTAAACGCTTATTTTCTACTATCTTATTATCTTCTACTTCACTAATCAACTTCGTACGTGCATCAATATCATTATTATCTTTAATAACCATAGGATTATCAAAATTATTAATTTTATTTAAAGATGTATTAGAATACATCGATATCGTATACGGGCCATCAAATATTTCATAGTATGCTAATTTATAATCTGTCGGCGGAGATAAATCATTGCTACCTATAACACCATTAAATTCATTAGAACTCATAATATAATCAAACTCTTGTACATTATTGTCTATAGCATTTTGTTGTAAATCTGTTTGAGGTGAGTAAATAATACTTTGTATGACAGGCATAAATGTAAAACCTAATATTAATATGTAAAAAATTACAAACAAAATACCGAAATTCTTAATTTGTTGAACAGAAAATTTATTATTATAAAACAAATTCAACCATCCTGTGATAAAATTTGTGAAAAACATTATGACAGAACCTACAGATAAAAATATTAATGTAACCATACTTGTGTGAGGGAACCAAGAACCTCTAAAATCACCATCAAGAAAACTAGCACTTGAAAAAACATATAACGATATAACTATAAATGAAATACTTATAGTCCATAAAAATATTTCAATGCAATTAGTAACAAAATATTTTTTATTAATATTATTAAATTTATAAATATTAATAAGTGTTTGACTATAATTTAAAACAAATAAAATTAAACCTGTAACGATAAGTATAGATGTAAATGATTCTAATTCTTGTGAGTATAATCTACCAGTAAAACCAAATATAAACACAAAAACAATCAATGCTATGAAACTTATACTAAATTTTAATTGCGTAAATCTATAATTAAAATTTTTAATCATACAATATAATACAATAAATA
>LFCJ01004667.1_pt1 | contig 10045 bp, 4 predicted proteins | sample 643141 | NCBI WGS metagenome assembly LFCJ01 (sample SAMN03766243, study PRJNA286221) | soda lake metagenome | biome: soda lake; feature: Kulunda steppe; material: water; isolation source: sample B1-Br-g2 brine of Lake Bitter-1 | place: Russia: Kulunda steppe | collected 2010-07 | reverse complement strand
ACCTGTCCGAAAAACAGGATCGCCGCCTGAGAGGCGTCGCTCTCAGGCGACTCAATTCATGACGAAACCTCGACCAGTAGCGGCGAATCAAGACACAACTCGACCGCTATTGTCAGGTCAATCACGGTCGATTTACCCGATTTTGTCCTCGGTCGCTTGAACAGCGGCTATCCTGCCACGTCGTGCGAACTGATTTTGAAGATGCAACAGGCTATTTGTTACTGATGCTATTAAGTACGGGTACATATACAGTACATAAATTAGAGATCAGCAGCTGTCGCAGACGAAGCAGTCGATCTCGACTCACAGCTCAACACCTCCTTGGATTGACTCAATGACGTTTCTCTTCGTTTCCGGCGTTGGGTGTGCATATTGTCGAGCTGCTTCCAGACTCGCCTGCCGGAGGACCTGCGCGACTAATTCCAGATCCCTCTCTTGATTATAAACATACATTCCCGTACTATGACGGATACTATGCCAGGTTAGTTTCCGACCTTCTTGCTTAATTCCGGCTTCATCAATCAAATTATTAAGGAGGTTATTGAGGGAGCCCGAATCGTAGGGGTTGCCCTTACGATTAAGCCATAAATGATCACTATCGTCATACTTCGGCTTATTGGCTCTCTGTTCAAGCCATTTCCTCAATATTTTTACTGACCGACTAGACAATTCTGTTTCCCACTTTTTGTTATTTTTTACAGCTATTTCCGGTGGAATGATTATTTGTCCGTTATCCAAATTGACTAAGTGTGTTTTAAGGCGTCCGACCAATTCTGCTCGCCAAGCACCATCAAGCGCGGTTGCTATCAGGCTTGGTATCTTCCAATTCTGTTGTAACTTTTCCCAGTCATCTGGGCCGACTTCTCTTTTCGGTTTACCTAGGTATTGTGCTAGATGCGCGTTCCATCGGTCGCGTTCTTCAGGAGTGACGTTTTTATAACTCGGTGGTGACTGATATTCGAGAGCAGCATTGAGCAGTAACTCACGCTCGCGAAGATTAAACGGATCCGACGCTAGCGTGGGCTCTCCATCACCAAATTTTATTTCGGGCTCCCACGACTCCCCAGAGTATTCAAAATATGATTCAATCGCCTGAACAAATTTTCGTTTACTTCCTTCCGAGTATGCCTTCCCCCATTTATTCAACACATCATCTTGATTGAGCGCCTCCACAAATTGATCAGCGTGGCTAGGGTTTGGTTTAATGACGACGAAATCATTTTCCCAACAGTATTGATGAAATTGATGAATTCGCCGTGCGATCGGTCTAATATTCGATTGGGCATAACCGATGTTCCGTTTGGGGTTTTTACCCTTCGTGCGCAAAAACTCAATTAATCCTTCCCAATCATCATGGTACAATATCGACTGTTGATAGTTAAGAGCTGATAGACTATCTGGACCCAAAAATTCGAAGTCCAACTCATCTATCACCTGATCGGTCGACATATTTCCGATTAAGGACGGAGTGACAATCTGAGACTGGACTGCACTACAGATGCACATCTCCGCAACAGCAGACGATCACTATGCGGTCAGTTGCACTCTTTCTGCAAGAGAAAACTATAAGTTCCATCAATCAACCGTTTAAGTATTGTGGACGTCAGCGATTTCAGCGACCCTGTTGACAAAGAGATAATAGCCATATTGAATCACGGTAAGAAGCAGCAAAAAGAAATTATTGAATTAGTTGATAAAAGTTCAGGAACAGTTCGAAACCACTTGAGCTATTTGGTTGATAGCCATAATATTATACGAAAAGAAGAGAACGGCGGTGTGTTTTATTATTTAGAAGAGCAGGGAGGAGATATAATACGTCCAAAACCTTCGGCAGATATTGATAAAGTGAATCTGACTTTACATAAAATGAGTGTGTGTCTCAGGGAAGGTTCTGGAAATAAAGCATCGTATCAGAACTTGGGCCACTCTCATCAACAACCCGGGTTTATGAACGTGGCTTCGGGATTTCACATAATTGCCTCAAATAACTACTATGTGTTGGATAACCAAGAGAATTTCGGGATGTTTTTTAATATATTCGATAGTGTAATTGACCGATTAGATGACTATTCCAAAGGTGATTCTCTCACACATTCAGTAGATGGCTATAGACTCTTCTTCATGGCTACTAACAATATATATTCAAACTGGGAAAAAGGAAAAGAGAACGAGGCGTTCCATTCCCACATGTCTAAAAGAAGTGAACAGATTCAGTCAACTCTCAGCTGCCTTCCTACAGAAATTGCAAGTAATATTAGCATGTTATTATTCCACATTGATATTCGAGAGGGTCAAAAAGCGTTCATTCAGATGGTGGCCTCCGGAGATCATGACCGCGAATATTTACTTTCTAATGCATTTTACACGTACGACGCTGAAAATCAGATTGACACACTAATTGGGGATTTAGAAGATGCGAAAAAGTGTGTTGACGAAAAAGAAGAGCATCGAGTAGAAGAGCTAATTACGGAGATTAAAAGACGGTACAAGAGAGTAAATTGAATCTCACACATCTTGAAGAGGTTGGGGAAATCCCTGAGAGTGCATCTAATACTCTACTGTTATACAATCGGTTCCGCGTAACCGGCGTGAAGGAACATCGTGTAGTCATCGATCGCGAAGTCATGTTGGAACAGAACGATAGTAGAAGGCTCTCGTAGATTTTGAACTATCTAAGTGATTATCTTAGAACAGAACTTTAACATATTGGTTCAGTTAGTAGTACGTAATGACCGAGAATCGGGTGTTTTCAGCACCGATACCAGAGCGTGGACGCGACGCCGCGGTTCAATGGGCTGGTAAGCGGACCAGCGGCGTTCCTGATTCTGTACTCTATCTCAAACCACCATCTGTAGAGGATCACACTATCGAAAATCAGTGGGACGCGTACGGATCTCGTATCGAGCTTCGTCTCGATTCGTTCCGCGATCTCGTTGATGAGTTGTACGAGGCAGATACGTACAACGGATCTTCCCTGTTCATCACCGATGCTGAACGTCGATGGCTCGTAGAAGAAGCACTTCGGCGTATCGACGATCCTGAACATCCACTATACAGTGCGGACGATCCCCCGGTTGGTCTAATCGAACAAGCTGAAGAACTCCTTTCGCTACTGGAGTTCGCAGGAGCGATCACGGCAGCCGATGTCGAACAGCGCCTTCAGGAAGAGGGGATTGCTGACCTTGGAGGATCACTCTCAACGTTCGTTTCGCACGTGCATGAGGTTCGTGATGACGTCTTCTCCAGCGAAAAGACGTTCCGAAGTGAACGATTTCAGCATGTACTCGAGTGCGGACCACCACTTGTCGAGTCGGAGTTGCCGACAACGGATGTAGTGATCGTCGGCTCGTTCCAGACAATCTCGCCGCTTGAGCGAGACCTGATCGAGTTGCTCGCTTCAGTAATCGATACAGGCGTGGTTCTAACTCGCGTTACCGAAACTGAATCACCAAGTGGGGCAGACGATGCGATCCAACGTATCCACTCGTGGTATGATAATCTCGGGTTCAAGCATGGATCAGGGACAGACACCTCATCATCACAGTCTACACGGGAAATAGCTGCAGCAGCGCTCTACCAGTACGACGAGGGACAGACTGAAACACTCTCTGTCGGATCAGATGTGTCGGTAGAGACGCACACTACCGTCCAACATGAGGTTCGAGCAATCGCACGCCAAATTCGCTCGCTGATCGGAGACGGCGTAGATCCAGAGACGATCGTTGTTGCTCCGTTCGACGAAAATACGTACGGTGCACGTATCACGGACGCGTTAGCCGAAGCTGACGTGCCGGTGACGTTCCGAATGACGCGGCCGTTCTTCGCGACGACAACCGGCAAACTGTTCGAAGCTGCGATGAACCTCGGCGCAGAACCGGATCGACAGGCACCGCTCATACGGCTACTCTCGAACCCGCTTGTTTATCCCGACGACCAAGCATTGACCGAGGCTATCCTCCAACAAGCAGAGCTATTAGAATCAACCCGCGTTGCTACGTTGACCGAACACGTCAATGCGGACGCTGATACACTCATTTCCGATATTATCGAGGCCTGTGAAGAGTTTGTAAAGGCGACCGATATCGATGCAGCTCGCGAAAATCTGTTTCGCGTCCTCGATGTTCCAACGCATGATAGCGGTACGACGCTCGTCAACAGTGTCGAATTTGCGCGACCAGTTTGTGCGCGCGAAGAGCAAGCCCTCACTGAAGTTGCAGAGGTCTGCGAGGCACTGACGACGCTACGCCGTACTTCGGGAAAATCAGGTAGCGAGAGCGAGGACGATGTTGAAGATGTTCGACGCGCACTTGAACAGATTTCGATCGCCACGCCGACCGGTCGTGACTCGAACAGCGTGCGCGTCTGTTCACCGACCGATGCAGTAGCGAATCCAACAGCACACGTGTTCGTTCCGGGACTTACGACCGAGCATACGCCGTCACCACCACGACGACTCGCGTTTGCTCGACCGCTTAACAATGCTCATCCTGATTTCGAGGCAGCCGATCCTGTCGCTGGGACGCGATATGCAGTCGGACAGTTTCTCGCTTCCAACGCAGCCGTGACGTTCACTGCACCAGAGAGAAACGCAAACGGAGACCCGTACGTGCTCGCTGATGTCCTCGTCGAACTCGAGCGCACCACCGAACTCGAGCCGCGGAGCGGCGCGGACGAATTGGCTGGACCGGCGAGCTATACGGACGTCCATCGAGAACTTGCCGTTGCCACTAATACGGGAAGCATCACAGTCGAAGAGATCCAAGCAAACGCTCACGCATACGATATTGACGTCCCCAATACGAACGCGTCTACGCGACTCCCCGACGGCGTGAAAGTCGCTGCGGAACGAGCGAGCGAGCAGCTTGGAGCACACGATGGACATATCGCTCCTGATGTCGTCACAGAACTTCGCGACGAGAATCAACCATTCAGTCCGAGTCGCCTCGAAACGTACGCTTCGTGCGGCTTCAAATATTATCTGAAATACATCTTAGGGATCGAGTCAGACGACGAGATCACCCTGGAGTTGAATGCGCCCGACGCGGGTACGTACATCCACGATGTGCTTGAACACTTTTACCGAGAGTGGCGATCCCGAGGGAATGACGCCGTAACCGATGCAACACTGAATGATGCACAGACTGTGCTGTACGAGGTCGCCGACGAGCGACTCGACGAACTCGATACACGCGATACCGTATTCCACCGGGCGTGGGTTACGGCACTCTTTGACGGACTCGATGTGCCCGAGAATCAGCACGGCGACGCTGATGGTCCCGACGGGCTGTTCAAACGGTTCTTGGAAGCGGAAGCCACACTCGAACCACGGAACGTAGTTCCGTCGTACTTCGAGGCACACGTCGGCCTTCAGCCCGATGAACCCGGACCGGAGGTGATTTCGGAAACCCCTATCCAGATTCCCGGAACTGATGTTCAAATCCACGGGAAAATCGACCGACTCGATATCACGCCCGACGGCGGGCTGGTCGGCATAGATTATAAAACAGGAAGCACGCCAAGTGAGAGCGATACGATCGATGGAGACGCCTTCCAACTCCCAGCATACCTCTTGATGGCTGAGGCTGCACTGAACGGGACCGCAATCGGTGCGTCCTATTATCAAGTCAAGCCAACCAGTTCTATCTCGCCGCACGCAGGCACTATCGGGGGTGACGAGGACGCGGCACACGCGTTGTACGGAAAAGGTGACTCGGAGCCGCTTCGTCGCTACCGATCACTAGCGTTCGAAACGCGAGACGAGTTCACGGACTTCCTGCATGAAACGGTCCCAGACAGGATCAAGCAGATTTCGAATGCGATCGAGAACGGGTCGTTCCACCCGACTGTGCGCGGTGCGGACGCCGCCAAGTGTGAGTACTGCTCGTATCGGGATGCCTGCGACGTACGTCACCATCGCAGACACGAACTCTACGACCACCTCAACGAGACGAACACGCCACAGTACGCTCCTGACCTCAACACGGAGGAACCACAATGAACGAGGATATTACACTCAAACCTGCTCAGCAACGCGCCGCAAGAACTCTCGATCGAAACATTACCGTCGAAGCTGGCGCCGGTAGTGGGAAGACGACGACACTCACGGAGCGATATCTCACCATACTCCGCGCACACCTCGATGGACCCGAGAGTCTCTCCGCCAATGATGACGAAATCGACTACCGACTCCCGGATGATATCGATCGAATCACTGATCCAGCCGTTGCCCGACGACTCCCTGAACGCATCGTAGTCACCACGTTCACTGACCGTGCTGCGGAGGACCTGAAGCAATCCATTCGAGAGAAGATCCGGGACCACCTCGAGGATATTGACGATCCAGAACGCTGGGCCGTATGGCGAGCTGTTGCTGATGGCATCGAATCTGGGTATATCGATACCACGCATGGGTTCTGCAGCCGTATCCTCGAAGAGTACGCGATTACCCATCCAGCGGTGGATCCAGACTTCGAAGTGATGGAAGAAGACGACGCGAAGCGACTACTTGTCACCGTCGTCAACGAACTGGTTGAAGCCGCCCCTCCCGAAACGCGCGTGCTCGCTCCAGTATTCGATCGGCAAAAACTCGCTGACGTACTGGTCGAACTCGTTGTCGAGCGCGACATGACTGAAGAGTGGATCGAAGCAATACGCAAGCTGGAAAATCCGGGCGCGTACGAAGCGCACCTCGTTGACCTGCATCCGTTCGACGCCGACCCGCAACGTCTTCTCGAGGCCGTTCAAGACGACTTGGAGACACTGTACGAACTGTACTGTGACGAGGAGGTCTGTGACAGGATCGGAACGAACCCGATGAAATACATCGGAAACGACCTCTGTGATTTCTACGAGGAATATTCTGAAATAGATCTCATGGAGGTCCCCCCAGTCGAACAGCTCCAACTGTGCATCCGCCTCTGTAAGCTCTTGACGAGCGACGGCGACCGGTACGCCGACGGTTCCTATTACGGGAACAAGTCGTTCCGAACGAGCGATGATCCGGACGCCACACAGTTCCGGGAGGCGATGGATAGCCTCCTCGAAACGCTCACGCCGGAAACTCGGCAGACCGACGCGTCACTCGACCCGGATCGTGACGCACACGACTTGCTCCTCGCACTCGCCGACCTAGCTGAGATGGCCATCGACGAGTATACTGACCGAAAACAGCAGCGTGGTGTACTCGACTATACGGACCTGATCAACCACACGCTCACCTTTCTAACTGACACTGATTCGACCGCTGTTGACCAACTTCGCGACGATATCTGGTACGTCATGGTCGACGAGTTCCAGGATACGAACACCCAACAGTGGAAGCTCGTCCAAGCGCTTACGAGCGACGCGGACCCATTTGATGCTGACAACGTCTGTGTCGTCGGCGACATCAAACAGAGCATCTACCGCTTCCGGGACGCCGACGTTACCGTTTTCGGCGATGCTACTTCGGTTTTGCAGACTGCCAACACCGAAACCGGAACCGCTGAGTGTAACCCAGAGCTCACCACGAACTTCCGAACGCTTCCTGAGACCCTTCAGGCGATCAACGGTCTGTTCGACGATATTTTCGCGGCTGGTGAAACGGAACCGTATGAAGCCGTAAGCGCACCGCTCATCGCAGGACGGGAGACACCGCCAGCTCTCGACCCGATCGCCGAGTATATTCCTGTCCCTGTTGAGACCGATATTCGTGACCGATACCTCGGTGACGAACATGGACTCACGGCTCTTCCTGAATCCGAAGGTGGCGACCTCGAGGCCACTGCGATCGCCAATCGCATTGCTACTCTCCTGAACACTAAGACACCGGTTACCGACGAGAAGAACGATTCTGAGGGGGAGACGCGGCCTATTGAACCGAACGATATCGCCGTCCTCATCCGCTCTCGAAGCGATCTGAAGGACTACGAGCGTGGCCTTCGCGCCGCAAAAATCCCGTACACCGTCGTTAAAGGCGAAGGCTTCTTCGAGACTCCCGAAATCCGTGCGTTCACTGCACTGCTTTCGGCGCTTGCTGACCCGACCGACGATATCGCGCTGTACGCTGCCGCCCGCTCACCCCTCTGTGGACTGTCAGACACGCAACTTGCCACCGCACACACTCCCGGCGACGACCTCTGGGAGTCACTGCAAAAAAGCGATGATCCCGACGTTCAACGCGTCGTTGACGACCTCGAGCGCTGGCGTACGTACGCTGGAACAGCCGACGCGACTGGACCGACAGTCGAAAGTTGGGTCATGCTCGCCGACCGAATCCTTGCGGAAACCGGCTACCTCACCGCTGTCGCTGTCGACGAACGCGGTACCACTGCTCTCGCCAACATCGACAAACTCCGCGACAAACTCCGTGAACTCGACACTGCCGGCACACCCTCTCTCGAGCGCGTTAATACACGACTTGCCGATCAGGCCGGCCAGGGTCGTGCGGAAGCTGAAGCCAACAACGCTGCAGATGCGACCGGCGTCCGCATCATGACTGTTCACGAAGCCAAAGGTCAGGAATACCCCGTTGTGATTGTTCCTGGTCTCGGCAAGGAATTCAATGATCGCGCTCGGATCAGTAATGGCAGTGTCGAGTACGAACAGGTTCCACTCAATGGTGAGCGGCAACCGATTCTCGGGCTCAAGGTCCCGACCGCTGATCGAACCGACACCGACGCCACACTTATGCGACACGTTGCCCGCGACCGTCGTCGAGCCGAAGAACGTGCTGAGGAAAAACGGATCCTGTATGTCGCCTGTACCCGAGCGAAGGACCACCTCATCCTTACCGGTCGCCATACTCACGATAGCGACCACGAAGCCGGGATTGCCCAACCCGATCTAGATGAACCCACCTCCTACCGCGATTTGGTCCAACCGGCGCTATTCGGCACTGCTGACGACGCTACTGCGCGCTGGAACGAGCTGGAAACGGACGGGAAATTCACCTCCAATCTCGAGTACGAGCTCGAAGACACGACCAAACACGGCTCAGTGACCGTTCGGCTCCCTCCAGATACCGAGACATACGACCACGATCCTGACCCAGTTCCAGCAGAGACTTTCCGCACCTCATGCGAGTGCGACCTACCGTGGGAGTTTACGCTCTCGGCATCCGATCTGAGCCGGATTCCTGCGAGGGCTGTTGAAGTTCAGTACCACGAGGAGACGAACCAGGTGACCTGTATCCCGTCGAGCTCCGGGCCCCAAAGAAGTGCAGATGGTGGGGTCGAAGTACGTGATTCGAAAGAGATGCCGGCAGCAATTCATGGACATGCCGTCCACCGGCTCTGTGAAACACGCCCACCGCGTAATAAGTGGCGCAACGTCATCCAACAGGCGATTCAAGAGCAGCATGACCGCGATCCCGGGATTACTGACGTTACGTACCAAGAATCTGCAATAGAGACGGTGGTGACGGAGGCAGAACGCGCTATCGAGTATATTGAGACTCTACACGAAACACTTACCGTCGAAGCCACATATGACGAATACCCCATTGAACTCTCGTTCGAGAACGGCACAATACGGGGGTTCATCGATCACCTCATTGTCACCCCCGACACGTACCACATCATCGACTACAAGACTGACCAGATTGAGCACGACCAAACCACGGACGAGTTCTTAGCCTCGCGGTCCGAACATCATCGCCCGCAGCTACGTGCCTATGCTGCTGCCTTATCGCAACAGGATCCGACACGTGATGTCACTGCGACGCTCTATTTCACTGCTATCGATGAATCATATACATGGGAACCGCATCAGTTAGCGGATGCTCTGTCTACGACAGCCACCCTCATCGAGGAGTATCTCTCAACGTCGAAGCTGCATCTCGAACCCCAGCTGCCCGACTGAGTCAGTACCCTCCCGAACGTGGACCGGCTAGTTGAGAGTTAGCCAAACCAACCACGATCCTCGATCAGAAGTAGAGCGCACTAGTCGGCTCTGTTTAATCGCTAGACGGCGTCGAGTTGAGTCGTTAGAATCACGGTATTGAAGCGGAAGACCGGAAAGTGTGCCAACCCAAATCTTCCGCTTCACCGAACGCTGTGTCTGGATT
>LFCJ01004666.1_pt1 | contig 10046 bp, 15 predicted proteins | sample 643141 | NCBI WGS metagenome assembly LFCJ01 (sample SAMN03766243, study PRJNA286221) | soda lake metagenome | biome: soda lake; feature: Kulunda steppe; material: water; isolation source: sample B1-Br-g2 brine of Lake Bitter-1 | place: Russia: Kulunda steppe | collected 2010-07 | reverse complement strand
GTCCCCTCCCACATGCGCATGCGCACCTGCATCTTGGCCAGGCCATTGCCGGTGCCGCTGATGAGGTGGCTGCCGAGCATGCCGGAGGCAGGGCCCAGGCCGAGGCCGTTGCCTGCATGCCTGCGCATCACGAGTGCGGCAGGCACAGCAGCAGCACGCGTGGTCAGGGGGGGCAAGGGCAGGCAAGGTTGGCCGACGCGCAGGCCCCGCGGGGGAGTGGGTGGGTGGGTGCAGGCGGCACACCACTGGCTGCCTGCCTGCGCCACAAATCAAGGCCCTGGTGGCCGCTGCTGGCGGGCGGCGCATGGCACGCAGGAGCCGGGCTGTTCTCCGGCACACAACGCTCCTGCTCCCTGGCCCACCTCCCTGCAGTCCGCCGGGCTCTGCACAAGACACCAAGTGGGTGGCTGCCAGGCCAGGGGGGCACCGCCATCCTGGTCCCCCACCTCACCAACGTGAGCCTGCTGCCCAGGGGCACCACCACCCTGTGCTGAGCCCCGGCCCACCACGGGAGGCCTCTGCCCATCAACAAGGGCAGGCAGGGCGCGCGCTCCGCTGCTCGAGCTTGCGGCAGGCGTGGCATGCAGGCAGGCGGCGGCTGCAGCCGCAGTAGGGCGGGCACCACACAGAGGGCCACGCCAGCCAGCACCTACGTGTAAAAGCCCGCTGCTGCTCCTGCGCCGGCGCCAAAGGGTGCCAGGCCTGCTCCGGCCCCCGTCAGCATGCTCACGGCGGGGTGCATGGCAGTGGCTGTCGGAGCAGCACTACTTGCGACGGCCTTCGCACGTGCCTTGGCCTTGCGCACCACCAGTGGTCGGTCCTGCGAGGGAGGCGGCAGCGGAGGGAGCTCTTCATATCAGCAGGCCTTAGCGCATACCTTGGCCTTTGTTCATGTCGGCAGGGGGCCAGGGATTGGGCGAGAGCAGGCGGGTGGGGTGGGGGACGGGAAGAGAAGTGCCACTTGAAAGGAGGAGGTGCGGGCGCGAGGCACGAGCAGCGCGCTTGCGCCGCTCGAATCCCCCAACCGCTGCGCCTCCCCAGGCATGCCAGGTGTCCGTCTGGCTGCAAGCGGCTTGAAGGCCGCGGCAACCGTGCTGGTGAGGCCATCCGCTCAGCATAGGCCCTCTGCTGCTACACCGAGTGTGGGAAGGGCTGCCCTCCACAGGAGCTGGCTGCGGCCGGCGGGGCGTGCCTGGGCGCGCCCGCAGAATGACCGACCTGGTTGCCCATTGCATACCCGATCGTAATTACATGCGAGTGCAATCAACGCACGGACCCAGGCCCTGAGCGCGCGCGCCCCTCATCCAGCCCGCGACCATCCCCACCTTTCGTCCGAACCCCTCTTCGCTGCGTCCCAGGGAGTCGCTCACCTGCTCGCCAGAGGGGTCAGGCAGCACATGGCGGAGGTTGAACTGCAGAATGGCGCGCTCGGCGTGCGCGCGCGAGCTGTACCACACGAAAGCGCTGCCCTTGGACTCGTGGCTGATCTTGTCCCGCACAATCACCAGCTCCACGACCTTGCCGATGGTCTCAAAGAACGGCAGCAGCTGCTCCTCGGTGCACAGCTTGGGGATGTTGCCAATGAACAGCTTGATGGCGTCCTGCAGGCAGAGCAAGGGGGAGTGCGGGCAAGTGAGTGAGGCCTGCCCTCTCCACCGCATGTGGGCAAGTGCGCAAGTGCACACCCAGGTGGCCCCGGCTGCCGCATGCGTGTCATGCGCGTCTGCAGCTTGCCTGGGCCCCTGCGCGCTAAGGGTTGACGCACAGGCCGTGGCTGTGGGGCCAGGCAGGGCCAGGGTGCATGAGCACCTTGCTGCGGGCGACCGAATGCTGTCCTAGCGCCCAGTGCAGGTCGGGCAGGCCCCTCTCCCCACGTCCTCCTGTTCACGGACGCCATGGGTGTTGCCCACACGCTTCACTGTGTGTGCATTGCATTGCCAGCGCACCTGCGCGCAGCCTGCGGGCGGCGTCTCTGACAGCTCTGGCTCCGAGGGCAAGTACATGGGCATCATGCTCATGCGCGCGGCCTCCGGCAGGTTAGGCAGCGCCATGCCAGCAGGCACCCATGCTTCGTTGCCTGCAGGCAATTCAAACAGCACAGGGCACACGTCAAGGCTCTTGCAGTGGGGCTGCGTACGCGGTCTGGCTGCAAGCGGCCGGGCAAGATGAAGGAAGGGCCAGCATGGGCTCGCGCCCACGCGCACGCACAGACCTGCTGGCCAGCCCCTCCAGGAACCCGTGGCAATCCTGCTGATCCCAACGGCAAGCACAGCTGCACAAAAAACCTCAGGCTCAGGGCCTAGGCTCTGCAGCCCATGCACCACCCCAGCCAGCACAGCAGAGCATCCCCTTGGCCAGCTGCACAAGGCCCAACGACCCACCCCAGGGCCCCTCCAGGGTCCCTTGGCACGAGCAAGACAGCCAGCACGGCAGCACACAGCCCTTGGCCCAACCCAGCGCCCAGCGATCACAAGCCACCCATCCTGAATGACACCAACACCATCTCACTCACCCATCCTGAATGACACCAACACCATCTCACTCACCCATGGTCATGTTGGGGTAACATCACACTCACCCATCCTGAATGACACCAACACCATCACACTCACCCATGGTCATGTTGGGGTAACATCTCACTCACCCATCCTGAATGACACCAACACCATCACACTCACCCATGGTCATGTTGGGGTAACATCACACTCACCCATCCTGAATGACACCAACACCATCACACTCACCCATGGTCATGTTGGGCACAAGGCCCTGCCGCATCGCCGCCAGGTGCTGCTCCCGCCGCCTCCGCTGCAGCGCCGCGTCCATCCACTTGACCACCATGGGCGACTCCATGCCCTCCCACACAAACTTGCTGTCCAGGTGGTCGATTGCGTTCACCGCCTCCTCATGCGAGCCCATGGTCACCAGCCCGCAGCCCTGCAGAAAAGAGCAAGGCGCGGCGGGGGAGTGCAGCAGTTGCCGCAGCGCAAGGGCACGGGTGTGGGCCTGCGCGCAGGCTCGCATGCCCTCTGAGGCACACGGCAGGCTGGATGACTTGGGGACTGTATCTTGATGTCTTGCCAGCCCGCAGCACTCCCATGGCTCCAGCACCAAACATGCCAACCAGCTGATTCCTGCACCTGCCTTGCATGCAACAGCTGCCTCCACCCGGGCACATCAGCATGCAACGCACAGTCCCCTCCCAGCTGTTCCAGGATGCCAGCCTCCTCAAGACAAAGGACTTGCAACCCCTGCACTAGGCATCCAGCCTGGAGAGCTCGGCGCGCCTGGCCTGGTGACGCGTCTGGCTGAGAAGCAGGGAATCTGGGGAGGGAGGCTCACCTTCGTGGTTGGCGCCCCCTGGAAGGCCCTGAAGAGGTTCACGTCATACACCTTGCCGAAGCCTGAGAAGAGCGTGCGCACTTCCTCCTCGGTGGCGGACCGCAGCACCTTGGCGAAGAACAACTGCAGAGTGCGGGGCACAGGGCGATCTGGCGGCCTCCGGCAGAGACCAGGAACCCTCCCTGGAAGGAAAGAGCGCTGCGCAGGCATCGCATCAAGAGCTGGGGTGCCTCTCTCCTCAAGTGGAGGCGCTGTTCGCAGTGCAAGCCCCACACAACTCCTTAACCCTAGACCCGCCACCTCCCCAGGTGCACCGCCACTCACCATGCGGTTGTCAGCGTTGGACTCATCCACAGCCTTCTTCTTCTTCACTTGCAGCTCAGGGTCTGCCCACTTGACTTGCATGGAGTCCTGCGCTCGTGAGCAGGCCACGCATGAACCTTGGGGCACGTGCTCAGTATTTGGGCAGCATCGACTTATCAAGACCACGTATGGTGGAGCGCGGAGCAGGAGCCGGGCAGGCACGAATGTCAGGGTGCAAACTCACCTCCGGCTCCCCTGCCATTGTCTCAATCGCCTTCAGCGCCTGGTCCCGCGTCTGCATGGTGACGAAGCCACAGGCCTTGCTCTTGCCGGTCTTGCGCTCGCGGAACAGGTTGACCTCCTCGACCACACCAAACTGTGAGAAGAAGGTGCTGATCTCCTGCTCCCCAAGCTGTGTGGGAGCGTTGGAATAGAAGCAGCAGCGGTTGTCTTTAGGCCCGGGTCCTGCCTGGATGTAGTGGTGGCTCTTGGCAAACCGGACCTGCAGTAACAGACAGCAAGAATGAAAGATGGAGAAGCAGGCCCCTGCTTGCTTGCTTGCCTATGCTGCAGTCTCAGTTTTGATAGCCCACCACGTCACCCAGGCAGGCGTACGCAACTGCTGAGATGATGGTTGGATCAGGGAGCCTGCAAACCTCACAAACCCTTGGCCTGTCTCCCAGCGCCCAGGCATAAGCGGCACTGCGAACTGCCCTGCTCTGTATGCTGCATGCCTCACCTCAAGGGGACAGAGGGCACCAGGCAGGTGAGCTTGCTTGTCCAGGTGCTGAATGGCGAGTTCTGCCTCGGAGCGAGCTCCGTAGCTGACAAAAGCACAGCCTCGGGGTTGGTTGGTTAGCTTGTCCTGCATGGAGGGAGAACGCCAAGGCAGATGGTGTGGGGCTCAAATTTCGTGTTCGTTTCGTTATCTTGCCCCTCACGCCATGTACAGCAGGGCAGGCGGAGGAGGAGGAGGCGTAGCTCTTAACACCGGCTTGTGCTCCAAGGGTGTGGCCCAGTAATCAGGTGTCACCAAAGCGAAACCGTTTCTACTTCTCCCACATCCCTGTGTGGACACAGGGATATCCCTGTGCCAGGCGCCAGTTCAAAAACGGGACGCGCAAGGAGCGCAGAAGCAATGCGCGTGTGGTCCTGAAGGTGAGAGCCCCATTCCGATGGACTTCAGGAAGAGTACAATCCAGGCACCGCGGGAATCACGAAAGGGGTTCTTCTCTCCCTCCCCTCACGACTCACAGCTCCCATTTTACAGCTCCCATTTTGCTGCTGAGTGGAAGTGTAGCCTCACCCGTGCACAGCGAGCTGGGTGCAGTTGAGGGGGAGTAAGCGTCCAAAATGTCAGCCGAGGGGGTGTCTTGACCCTACATTTACCTTGAGGCAAATGATATCGCGCACCACGCCAAACTTGCTGAAGAGCGGCAACAAGTCCTTGCTCTCGTAGTGCTTGGGCACCCTGCGGAGCAATTGATGCGTCGCAGAGTGGAAGTTGGGGGTATCACGCAGCAGCAGAGGGGCCCCATGCGTGCCGCTTAGGTCACAAGTTTGGCAGAGCAGCATCAATCTAACAGCCGGTGTGAAGCTTATGCCTTGGTCAGACATAGACCGAAGACGGAAAGGTAATTGGTACATCCCTTGCAAGCATATCAACACCCATGCAGGTGAATTGCCAGCCCAGACAAGCGCCGTGCACACCCGGCCTGCACTGCTCACATACGTAGCACACACCATCCCACAAAGAGCCGGAGCAGGTGGTTCCGCTCCTCCTGCTTCTCAGCTTCCACCTCCTCCTCCACCGTCTTGCAGGTTATGCTGCGGTGCTCCTTAAGCAACTCGTAATCATCCATTTTGATTGATATGCTAAATCCCATTAATTGTCGATGTTCCTGAAACCCTGAGAACTCGTTGACGACCCCATCACAACAAGTTCCCTCCCCCACACTCACCAATCGTCGCCTCTGCGGCCACCAGCAACTAAGAGTGAGGAGTTCAGGATGCTTTAGGACGGGTGCCGCTTTTCTGGCCGTCTCCCGGCTGGCCAGTTGTGTGCTCCTCGTCCAGGCGCCTGGCTGCTATGAGAGCGCAGCCTCCTCACGAGTTTCTCCCTTTCTCTCCCTTTCGCAACCCTTGCAAACGATGTAGGGCAGAAGTGTCACTGACCGGCTGTTGCCTAATTATGCAAAGAGGATTCGCGCAGGAGCCTAGCTCGCGGTTCAGGATCAAATTTATAAAGAGCCAATTGGAACCGTGAATGGAACCACCCAAGAATAAAACTAGCAGACTTTGTTTGTTGGTTGCTTACTGTGGTAAATCCTACAAGGTACGGGTATTTTTCTCTAGGTGTATGGTGTGTTTGGTGTGTTTAATGTGTGTGTGTGTTGTGGGGTGGTGGGGGGGGGGTCAAGAGGATGGAGATTTGTGTGCGTATACATCATGATGCCCGTCATGAATACATGCATGCACACTCCCAGCCATTGTGGGGTGTTGGAAGTTGCATGTCCCTGACACACACATTTTTTGGGCCGCTCACATTTCGGCACATGCACGCAGGGCCTGCAAGACCAACCTGGTCAGGACGTGCAGACCATTGAGGGGCAGCTTAAAGTTGCATTGGCTGCAAGTGGACTGGCCAACACTTTAAAGCAGGTGCCGCTGCTGCTGCTGCTGCTGCTGCTGCTGCTGCTGCTGCTGCTGCTGCACAAAATGCCTGGTCTTCATCTTAGCAGGAGGTTGGGAAGGTCAAAACTTGTTGCTGGTGCGGCAGGTGCACTGGAGCCGTGCGGCGAGGACTGACTGCGGTGTTAGCGCTGCAGCCAACATGGTGGCCTTTGATGCCTCTCTTATCTCACACGAAGGCTTGGATGCTGATGGCCTCAGCAAGTAGGTATTTGAGCAAGGCTTGCTCAGCAAGCCTTTTTTCAATTCACTAAATCCACCTGCTGTTCAACATGCTTGTGTGTGCACGTGTGAGCGTGCATGTGTGTGAGTGTGTGAGGGCATATGTATGCGTGTGCATGAATGCGTGTGCATGCGTGCGTGCACAGGTGTGCACACTGACACTGTCATACATGCCCGTGTGTGTGCGTGCGCTTTGGGTGCTCAAGTGGGCCTTGCACTGATTCTTGCGTGCTCCTGTGCCAGCATGCGTATGCCCATGCATGTGCATAATTGAGCACATGCATGTGCAGGCTTGCACTTTCCTTCATTTGCTGAAAGCATTGATCATCAGGAGGCCATTCACCGGCCAATTCCTGTTCTTGCATCCTCTAGGTGTATAAATGCTCACCTACCTGAGGACATCCGAGTGCTGGCGGTGCTATACCCAGCCAGTGCTCATTTTCATGCGCGCAAGCAATGCCGGGCGCGTTGCTATGAGTACTTGATGCCTGCTTGGGCTCTTGATCCTCAGGTGGGCACACACACGCACACACACACTCACACACACGTCCTTTTGGTGAAGGAATGTCACTTCCTAACCCTCTGTGCGCAGTCAAAGAAGATGGTGACAAGCCCCTGTAATAAATGCGCACGTGCACACATGCGCCCAAGGACACGTGAACAGTGACGCATGCATGCACATCCTCTTGAAAATTATCATACTCATACCAGCACCACCACCATGCTTGTTGACTCAAGCTCTGCCAGAGCACGTACAGCCATTCCCCAAAAGTGATTCACCTGGGCACATGCACGTTTCCATTCTTCTTCTGGGGTTCTTGGTCCCCACTGCTCCCAGCATGAGTAAAAAATGCATGCCTCGCCTGTGCTCATCCATGCTTTGCCTGCGCTGAGCGTCAACCTGTCTCCATGTGCGCATCTTCAACTGGTAGCGCTAAAACCCTCTGTAAGAGGCTTCACTCGCTGCTGTGCAGGTTGCAGTGCCCTCCAGGTTGAAATCAGACTCAGCACCCCAGCAAGCTTGCCTAAGGCATGCTTCAGGCGCAGGTTGGTTATCATTTGAAAAGGAGGAGGGAGGAGGAGGAGGAGGAGGAGGAGGATGCACAGGGACAAAATTAAAGATTATTGGTTCATGACAAAACAACATGGCAAGCCTGCCTATTTCTTCTTCTCAAGCACAACGCCATGCACGTGCCTGACCCGGCTTCCGACAATTTCAAGGTTGCTTCATGCCTGTTGCTTGATGCAAATTTCCTATCAACCCAGCTAAACCACTTTAAGACAGTGTCAGTTTAGGTCGCCACACACCTGCAGCACGCTCTCTTGAATCCAACAGTGTGTATGCTAGCAATCAAATGGCATGCTGCGTTGTCGAAGCCTGCTCAACCACACTTGAACCCCACGCTCGCCGGCAGGTAGGCAAGGCTGGCTAGTGGGGAAGGAGTTGCTCGCAGAAAGAGATGCGTATGGGAGCCAGCTCCATACCCACCCTGAGGCCTTCGCTGCCGCTGTACACCGTTTGAACGAGGCCTGCGCGGCCTTTGTTGGGTGCCATAGCTTCCATGCCTTTGCGTGCAGAAGAGAGGTCCGTGCAAGCGGCAAGGTGCTGAGTGTGCGCAGCCTTGTCTGAGCCTTCCTCACCCACATTCCAGACCCTGAGCACCTGCAAATACAGTGGCAAACACCTGTGATGTAGCACAACCCCGATCCTTGATCTGCTCGGGCATGCATGCCGTGCGCCACAAGGCCCCCAGACTTATGCATGCCAGGCATGCTTCAACCTTGACCACAGCTTGAAAGTGGGAAGCACTGTGTGCACTGTGAGAACTGTATGCACTGTGTGAATGTGCCTCTTGCAGGCTGCTGGGGTTGCAGATTTCAGGCGGACAATACTGGAGTGCAGAGCAGACGTGCAAGAAAGCCTGGAGCCCCCCCTCAGAAGCTCTCAATGCCCAGCAGCTGGCCTGCTCCCGGCAGCTGGTAGCTGCACTGCCCCCCCACCATCGAGCACACCCTTTGTCAGGATCAGCATCATTGGGCAGTCCTTCCACATGTACCAAATTCGAAAAATGGTGAGGGTCCCTCACTGAGGGGGTTCTCTAGGCGTCTGTGCATGGTCGGTCCCGGTGGCGGGCACTGGAACCGCACTTGAGGTGGATGCATGCAGGTTGGAGCGCTGCACATGCTGCACATGCTTTTTTGCCTGTGCTGCATGTGTGCGCCTGAGCTGAGTTTGAGCCTGAGCCGGAGCCTGAGCCTAGAGGTCAGCTGGGCAGCTGGGCAGCTGTAGAACAGGAACACCTGTATCATATTGCACATCCTGCTTGCTCCAGGTGGGCTTAGCCATTGCCGTTGCCCGCGGGTCAGCGCACCCCAGCACCATCGCCGCAGCTCTATGCCCAGCCAACTACCACCACCTCCCCGTTGCCCCAGCCTCCCTGTTGCTCTTGGTGAGCGCGTGTCCCCATGGTGAGAGCGTGCCTCTGTGAGCACAAAGAGGTGCACAAATTGCAGTGATTGCACCTTGGGCGCCAGCTTGTGTGTTCCCTTTTGCGTTGGTGCCTGGCATGCACTGTACATACCGAGACAAACAGTTTGTGTTTTTCACGCTAAGGCAAAATAAGATTACATTTATATGTAGGGTTGCTGAATACCGTATAATTATATATAACCGTATATTTATACCTACGGTATATACCGTAGGTATACGGGAGGGGGCAAGTTATATAACCCGTACACCCAAACCGTATACACGGTTTGCTCCGTATGTATATACGGATATTTATAACGTCGAATCAGTGGTTCTTTGGACATCTGCACACATTCCCGATTGATTCTTCGTCATTGTTTGACGGATAACTGGTGACTTTTTAAACATGAATGAAAAAGGCAGTGTACATGAGACGGAGGGGGAGGGGAGCATAGTGGAGTCAGGGACTGCAGCAACAGCAGGTGCAGCAGCAGTAGCCTTAGCAGCAGAAGCAGCAGCAAGCTTGACATCTGAACATGAGCAGCAGGCTGAAGAGGATACGGAAAAGCAAGCAGCAGAGCGGGAAGCCCATGCAATTAAGCGCCAGATGCAGCGCGCATTGGCTGCAAGGAGCGTGCACCCTACTGGAAGACCTTGGTGCTTGTGCTTGTGCCAGTGGTTGGCAGGTTGAAGTGCATGGTGAAGTGCATCAAAGCTGGTGATGGCGTTTGTGGCAAGCTTTTGAGCTCCAAGAATATTGCGAAGTCAGCAAAAAATCACTGCACTTGGAATGGCTGCAAAGGTGTGCGGATAGAGCAGGGTCAAGCAATGCTGCAGCCAGGGCCAAGTACCACTCAAAGCGTGGGCTTCAAGCGGGCAGCTGAGAGCACAGAAAGCATAGCCAGCAGCAGCAAGCAGGCCCGCACAGGTCAACAGCTCATCACGCAGCACATCGTCAGCCAGCATGCAATGCAGCAAGCAGGGGCAGATGAGGATGTTGCTCTGTCCCTTTCAGACG
>LFCJ01004665.1_pt1 | contig 10047 bp, 14 predicted proteins | sample 643141 | NCBI WGS metagenome assembly LFCJ01 (sample SAMN03766243, study PRJNA286221) | soda lake metagenome | biome: soda lake; feature: Kulunda steppe; material: water; isolation source: sample B1-Br-g2 brine of Lake Bitter-1 | place: Russia: Kulunda steppe | collected 2010-07 | reverse complement strand
TGTGCTGGCTTCTTTCCCTCGACCTCCGCCAAGACCTGGCGGAGGTCTTCAGTAGAGACGTTGTCGAGAGAGTTCATATTCGATCAATGTCTCTCTTCCTTGAAAAACTTTTAGCCGACAGTATGAGTATTAGTCGAAACTCTCGTAATGTGAAGCTTTTGGTTGCGCTGCTAGGTTTCGACGATCTCGATGCGTTCTCGAGCGTATTGGTACGGGATCTCTGGATCGAGGTGTGACTCCATCCGCTCGAGGACCGCCTCGACGTGGGCGACTGGGTCGTCGACGACGTGGTCCGGCACTGGATGAAAGTGACTTGAGACTTCGGGCCATCGGTCGGCGGGGATTTCGTGGAAGATGTCGCCAGTGTCGGGATCGAGGAGACAGACAGTGCCTTCGCCCTCTGTGAGGCGACAAAACTGTCCGCTGTTGGCGTCGTAATAGACGGCTGTTGTCCGGTGCTGTTCGTCTAGAATCGGTTTCGGGGATTGCTCTGACATTGAGATCAGTTCATTCGGGGAAGTCGATTTGTTCTGGGTTCACTGCGAGGTCTGCTGCGATCTCGTCGATCACATCGGCGGGGACGGTTTTTTCGATCCAGTCTGTTAGTTCGTATGCTGCCGCCTCGAGGTCGTCTTCGTCTTTGTCTTCGCCGTCCATGCGCTGTTCGAGGGCCGATGTCAAGCGGTTCCCGGCATACATTCGACAGAGGCTTCCCATCTAGGCCACCTCCGCTTTTTCCGCAGTGGGCTCGGGGTCCTCGAGCTTCTGCAGTGTGGTCTCGAGGTCGTCGAGGGCGTAGCTGACTAGCTCGGGATCGTCGGGGCGATTCTGTCGAATCGTAGCCACCGCACCCTTGATGCTTTCGAGGGCGCTAACAGGTACTTCGACAGTTTCGGGGGCTGGGTCTTCGGTTTCCCAGCGTTGGGTGACTTCGTGGGCGAAGCCAACCAGCGATACATGTTCGGTGTCGGAGGGGGGGCCGCCCGGGGGGACCACCCAGCAGGCACCGCCGAGTGGATACCGAAGCTTTTCGTTGGTGGTTTCTTGGACGATCAACGGTTCGTCGATGTGTTCGGCGACGGTAGCGAGGAAGCGTTCGTGTTTCACGTCGTCGTACTTGAGGAAGTCGTGGTCGTTTTCGGGCGCGTTGGAGCGGTGGACTGGAGCGAACGGACCTTCCCCACAAATCGAGAGAGATCCGTTTCGGACTTCGGCCGAGATACTGCCGGCTGGTCCAGGGACGAATTCGAACTCTTCGAGAACGGCTTCGAGCGCATCTGGATCGCGTAGTTCTGGGCTGTTGCTAGTCGTGCGTTGGATTAAGGTTGCCATTGGTGTGGAGTGTCAGTTTGCGGGTTCGACTTCGATCGGCCCACCATACCGGCTGTGGGCTTTCTCGAGTGCGTCGGTGTGCGAACCGGCGGTGACCGAGCCGATCGCGTTTCGCGTAGTCTCGTAAAGTTCGAAGACGGTGTAGGTGGTTCCGGACATTGTTAGCGAGGAGGTTGGGGGGCCTCGAACGCAGGATACTCGCCGTCGTCGGCGGATTTGATGGAGTCCTCCTCGGCTAAGCGGCCGAGAAGGCTGGCGGCACCGGCCTCGACTGCTTCGAGGTCCACGTCGGTATTTTGCAACAGCCCCTCGAGGTAGGCGTCGACGGCCTGGGCTTGCGATGGGCTCAACTCCCCCGAGTTCTCGAGGGCGGTCAGACAGGCAGCAAGTGCGGTCTCGTTGTCCCGCTCTGGAGGCGTATACTCGAGTTCGATGGTGCCGTTGGAAGTCCATTCGATGTCGTGGACTTCGCCACCTTCGGCTGGCGTCCCGTCTAGGACGCTGTCGAAGGGAACTTCTGTGGATTCGGTCGGCGTGGACTGGCTGGACATGCGTCGCGACTCTGCGAAGAAAAATTCGGGTTAGCGAGCGATTGCCGGGCGTCGGGGCGGTGGTGCCCAGCGGCGGCGCTCTGCGCTGCGACACGACAGCGGGTGCTCCGGCAGCGGCGCTCGGTGCGCAGCCTGCCGGCGGGCGCTCTGCGCTGCGTGCGCTCCGCTGGCAACGGCACGCTCCGCGTGCGCTCCGCCGCAGGCGCTCTGTGTTTCGATATCCGGGGGCAGCGTCTTTTCAGCGACATCCCTCCATTCTTCGCCAACAACATCTCGTATATCTTCTTTCCCAACCAACACCCCGCACATCTTTTTTTTTTCAACCAACATCTCGCATATCTCGATCCACCGAGAATATGGTATGCCGCCCACCGAACAGTGGTGGGTAGCAGCTCCCCTCGAGGGACCACGGAACGCACGGACGTGATTGGGACCTCGCCCATGGAGGAAGAAAAATTGAGGAACGACAGCTGGCCTAGCTCCACAGGCACCCACCGAAGGGCCGAAGTTATCAGCAAAAAAGTGGCCTGCAACAATGCGGAGTCGATCGGGGCGCAGGCCGACGGCGAATTTTCTGATCAACCGACCATCGCGACGAGAAGCGGCTGTCCTTTCAGTCCGCCGAGACAGCCTCTGCAATCTCGCCCGTGTCGGGCGCTCGCTCGTGGGCCGCTTTGTGCTCGTCGCACCCCTGGACTGCCTTTCCGCCCATGTGGGTGACGATTTGAGTGCGGTCCGTATCGGTCTCTCCACAGACCGGGCATTCCCAGAGCATCTGCTCGTTGAGGTAGACAGTTCGAGGGTCTTGTTCGCCCCGTGGAACCCGGGAGAGGTCTCGGATGTCCTCTGCAGCGATGTCGTCGCCCCACCGCTCGCGTTCTTCGGGAAGCAGACGGTGCTCGTCCTCCTCGGCATCCCTGATATCTCGCAGCGTCTTCACCAGTCGGCGGTCCCAGCCAGCCGTCTTCACGATCACGGCGGGCGCACCGACTGCCTCGTCTGCCTCGGTGTCCCACTCTCGAATCCGAATCGTTGGCACAACGTCCTCACCGGAGAGGTCGATCCCACTGAACACTCGCAGTTCTCGGCCTTCTGGGGCATGTGGGTGGTGCGTGACCGTCATGATGACTTCGCCGGCGTCCTCCAGCGTTTCCGGGTCAGCCAGCATGGAGACCTCGGCCTTGCTGTCGAGGTGTTGGAACGAGCGAGCACCAGGGACCTGACCGAGCCACGGTTTCTCCTGCTCGTCGCCTGGGTTGTTCTCCAGACGGGCGAGTGCGAGTGCCAGTTCGTCCGTCGAGATGTCGAGCTTGTCGTCGTCGCCGAACTCGGTTGGCTCGGTGCCGATCGGGACGAGTTCGGCCGTGACGTTCTTTCGAAGGTCGCCTTCTGGGAGAGGGCTGTGTCGGGCGACCCACTCCGTGACGGGGTAGCTCCACTGCCAGTCGAGGCGTTTTCGAGCCATTGGCTTTGCCACGTAGTTGAGCTTATCTTCGTAGCCAGGCGCCTCGATGAACGTCGCCTCTGGCTGGCGGTGGCGCTTGTCGTGAATTCGCGTTACCTCGGCATCCTGTTCATCGTCGATAGTGCCTTCGACTGCAAGAGTGTCACCGGTCTGTGGCCGGTGTGCGCCATCGTTTGCGCCACTGAAGTCGATCGCGTCGATGTAGGTCCGAATTGGGCCATTGCCGTGTTTGAGCACGCTGATCGTCGTCCCGCCCGTCGCAGCGAGCGTCTTCTGGTTCCGGTACTGGCCGGGTTTTGCATTCGACAGCATGACGATGTCACCTTCGGCGACCTCGGTCTCGAGGTAGGAGTTTCGCCAGACGGTCACTTTCGCCTCATCTGCGAGTTGGTCGTCGCCACCCAGGGATGGAGCGATGTCCTCGAGCATGAACACTTGGGCCTGACTGGTGGGGTCGTTCGGGACGAACGATCGGGCGACCCGGCCGTAGGCCGTACAACCCGGCCAGTCAGCGTCGATGTCTGCGAGTGACTGTGAGCCAGTTGCGTGCCAGATGTCCTTCATCGCTGGCTCGTAGGCCGCGAGTTCGTCGTGTTTCTCTGCGAGCGCCTCTTCGAAGGACGTTCGGATGTGCTCGACGCTCGGGATGCCCATCGCGAAGGCGTCGGCGGTGCGCTCGACGCTCCCGTCAGGGGCGACGTGGATCTGATCGCACTGCTCGTTGGCTGGGTGGGCTTCGCCCTCCTCGAGGTCCTCGGAGAGATCCGCGAAGAACGTCTCGTCTGCCTCGAGGCCCAGGATATCTGCATGGCGATCGAACAGGCGCATGGTTGGCGACTCGATATCTGCCAACTGCGAGGCAGTCATCGTCTGGACGCGTGCGTATCGGTCAGCAGCCTCGAGTTCAGCCTCTCCAACGGGGGCGACTGGCTCGACTGCAACCTCGACGGTCTGGCCGCCGATTTTGACTGTCTCGGTCTCGGGGGACGTGCCCCAGCGTGGGTGTGCGGCGAACACGTCACGCTCCTGGGTGAAGTCTCGAGCGACGCTTCGGTGGGTGTCGCTGGTGCGCGTGGCCTGCTCGGCCTCGGCGGTGCGCTCGCCGTTGTTGGTGTATCGCTCGAAGGTGAGACGCGCCGTGCCTTCGATTGGGTCGTCCGTCAGCGACTGCCGAGTGCGGGCTGCCCACTCGCCGAACGCTTCGACGGTCATCTCGCGCACCTCTTCGTACATCTCTGGAACCGACATCTCGAGCGTCTGGCCGACGCCAGTGGTGGGGCTTGCCTCGAGGATGTCGTCACCAACTTCGTCCCACAGCGTGTACACGTCGTCTTCACGCGAGTCGTAGACGAATCGGTCGTTGCTCTCGACGTAGTACTCATGAACGTCGTCGTAGGTTGGGATCAGGCCCTTGCGTCGCTCTTCGATCTCGAGTTCGCCAACAGCGGCCTCGAGTCGAGCGTAGGCGCTGTTGTCGAGACGAGCGCCCGTCGCGTCGTGGATCTCTGCGATCATCTCTTCGCGCTCGAGCACCCAGCCAGCGCCGACTTCGGCACCTTGGCCGGTCGGGGTGTTCTCGTAGTTACCACGCTTGACGCCTTCGATGCCGGCGACGAGTTCCTGGCCTTTGCTGTCTGTTCCGTAGACGTACTCTTCATCGGTCGAAACCGGCTGATTGAAGCCTTCGGATTCGGTCTGGGCAGCGTCTTCGTCAATCGCAACAGCGCTTTTCGTCTCGGCGTCGGGGTGTGCGTCTCCGTCGTATTCGGTGAACGACTCAACTTCGACAGCAGCGGCGGTCTGGTTAGCGGACTCAACGTCGTCTTCGGAAGTGAAGTTCTCACTCATGGGTGAATCTCTCTCCGGGCCACCCCTCCCGGGGAAACCCTCATCTCGGGTGTTAGCAACACTTTGTGGCCCGAATCGGCCGGCAAATCCAACCACCGACCGCGTTCGAGCTGAGACGAGCGGTTAGTCGCTCCAGTGGGCCCCCTTTCGACCCACTCGAGCAACGAGGTTCACACGCCATCTGGACTGCGACTGTCGCAGTCCGTCCGACGGCGGTCCCTCCATCTTCGGGAAGCGTGTCACCCTTCTTCAAAAATAAATTGGGCTTCGTTCGGCCCAGTCAGTCGTTGTCCTCGAGTGCAATCGTTTCCGTTCCACCGACGGTGGTTGTTTTTCCACTGAGTTTTGTCTAGGCTGTGTTCCCCTGTCCACATCGAGCGTGTTGTGCGTCCGGTCCCCTTGCAACAAACTGGCTACAGGCCTAGACGGCCGGGATCTCTGGCCACGATACGTCGTTGATCTCGCAGCCGACTGGGCAGCCACACGACTTGCGCTCGAGGGAGTCAGTCGTCGTTCCACAACCTAGGCAAAAGTACTCGATCTCGGGATCGTACTCGCCACGGAGGAACTCGAAGGCCTCCCCGAGATCGACGGTCGCGGACTCGAGGGCAACGGCAATCGAGTACTCGGCTCCCTCCGGGGGGACCTCCTGGAGCCTGTTGGGGCCAACGCGGAGGACCAGCCCGTTCACCACGGTGAAGTACTCTCGTCGCGATGGGTCGCCAGCTGCTCCATCGATTCGAATTGCAGTTCCGTCGGCAATTCCGAGGTCGGTTGCTCCGACATCTGGAGTCATCGACCATCAACGGTGACAAATTCTGTGGTTCTTGTTCATATTCCTCTGTCCACATCGAGTGTGTTGTGCGAGTCGGAGGTGTGCAAGAAAGCAGTCTCGAGGCCGCTCGCCTAGGAACTGGCCTGGGCAGCAGCCGTCTTCTCGAGGTGGGAATCGAAGACGAGGATGAACGCGACAGCGATCATCCCACTTGCTCCGAGGGCTGCACTGGCAGCGGTCGTCGACGATGCGATAACGCCAACAGTGCTGTACACGAACCACGCAACCGGCGTCACGAGGAAGGCAATACCGACGGCTAGAAGGATCAACGCCAGACCAACCTCTGCATGGCGGTCGATGGCCCACTGGCCGCGAACAACGATGGTGGCGATCACGGCGGCCGCGATGGTTGTAAGGACGATACCGACGAGCAGGACGAGTACGGCGTCTGGAATTGCGAATTGCATGGGTATCTGGGGGAACCCTCTCTTTTCGAGAAGGTGTTCTGGTCGATATCAGCTAAATCTTCTGGCCTGCCAGGGAACCAAGGTCTCCGGACAGTCGCTGATATCTCGCCCAATCTGGAAAGATAAATGCACCGACGCTGTGTCCGAAAACCAGCCCAAAAAAAGAGCCCGGACTGGCTACTCGCCGTCGGGTCGGGCAAGCAAGGTCTCGCGATCTAGCTTGTCGTAGCGAACGACGGTCACGCGAACGTCGGCCGCGAACGCTTTCTTGATCGTATCCTGGGTACCTCTCGAGTTGCCGTTCCAGAAGGCCAGGATGTGATCGGCGTCGTCGACGATCCGCTGGTTGCGAACGAAGCCGGCTCGCTTCCAGTACTGGGATCCATCGCGACGGGTGCCGATCTCGGAATCGGGCTTGCCCTCGATGGCTTCCCACTCGGCCTCGTGGACGACGACGTCGACCCCATCGGTTGCCTCGCCCCAGGCCTCCCCAGCGGTGTCGGCACCCGACGCTCCGCCAGAGATCATCTGGTTCACGTCCTCTGGGGGGAACGGACACTCGCGGGCGATCGTGGCGTCGACGGCGGCCGTTCGAAGGTCGTCGCTGAACAATGCGCCTTTGAGAAAGCCTCGAGAGCCAACGACGGCAAGCGAAAGCTGGCTGGAGTCGGTATCTGGATCGGAATCGGAATCGGTACTCGAATCGGTGTTGGATGCTGTGGACATGTGGACAATCTCTCCTGGGGCCCTCTGCGAAGCCCTCGTCTCGGTCGTCGGCAATACTTTGTTCTCGCTGGCGGTAACTCTAGGGGGAAAGATCCTTGGCGAGATGCAAAAAGGGGGGCCTCGCCTAGGCAGGCAAAATATTCGAGACACGGAAGACTGTTGCATCCACAGCAGCCAATCGGCGGATACCGTGGGTTGGATACGGCGCCGTCTCGAGACGGGCCTCCTCGAGGTCAGACCGGACGCGAGAAACGGCGCCGTCGACCAAGACGAGTGGGACGAGATCGGCCGACAGGCCCCAGTATTCTACACCGTCGATATCGTCGACAGCGGCCTCGACGAACGCCTCGACACTGCTGGGCGTCGAAGGCACGCCAGGGCTAGGGGACGCTGTTGGGAACTCGCTACCGTGGGCTGCGGTCGGATTAACACTCATAGGTCACCCATTTAGGAAGACAAATGCCGGCGGTCGGAGGCGGTCGGCCCAGCCCAATAAAAGAGGCCGGACTGGTTACTCTGCGTTGATTCCACATGCCCGGCAGACCACGGGACGGTCTGGGCCGCCGTTGAAGCGGCCGTCAGCGGCCTCGAGTGCCATCGTCGGCACCAGGCCGTGTTTTCCACATCGATCGCAGGAGGTCCCGGAGTGGGCGGCTGCTGCACACGTCTCGCCGTGTGGGTCGTGGTCGGGTGTCTGGAACGCCGGTTCGTCGCCGCTTTTGAACGTGACGACGACTGGCTCGACTGGCTGTGTTGGAGGGGCTGTCGAAGACATCAGCACTGGCCTCCGTTGTGGAAGGTCTGGCGACCGTTCGTCGGGGAGCGAAGTCGGTCCTCGGCGTTGGGATGTTGGAAGCGGCCCTCCGTGGAGAACTCGACTGGCGTGCCTGCGGTCTCGAGTTCGTCTTTTAGGTCGATGGGGAGCTGGCCCATACCAATCCAGCGGCCGAACACTGGGTGTTTGTCTTCCGTTTGGGTCATCGCTGTGATCGCGGCGCGGTCATCGTCGCCGATCGCGAGGACTGCACAGTCGCCGTCGATATCGAGTTCGCGAACGACTGCGCCGATGTCCTCGGAGTACGCAGACGTGGTGATGGTGTTCGGGAGTCGTTCCAACAACTGCGAGGACAGCTCGGCCGACTCGGTGAGAACGAACAGCGAAGCGGTCTGGATGTCGATGCCACCGGTAACGGATCTGGTAAATGCACTCATGATGATCTCTCTCTGGGCCTCCTCTTCGGAAGCCCTCGTCTGGGTCGTCAGCAATACTTTGTTCGCAGACAAATGCAGGGCGACGGCGCTACGGGGGCGAGCCCGTTCGTGTGGAGTCGTCTAGGACCGAGGGACGAGCACCCGATCGACGGCTCGAGCAATCACTTCGCCGTGGCACAGATCCCCATCATCCTCGTGTTCGCGCTGGCACCAACAGCCAAGGGTCGCCCCTTCAAGATCCCCAACGGCGTTGCGAAACTCGATATCGTCCTCGAGTTTCTGCAAGAATTCGGTGGTGAACAGCGCGACGGACTCCTCTCGGGTATATCCGGCTTCACTGTCCTCGTCGACGACGTAGGGATTGCCAAGCCAGCCGCGTTGGCCAACCGCAACAGTCCCCATCGCTTCTCCGTCGAACCCACGCCCGACGTAGACGTCGCAATCGTCGATCTTGCAGTGGCCGACCGTGGTTCGATGCTGGTCCGTCTCGTCGTTGCACATCTGTTGACTCATGGTGGTCTCTCCAGGCCTTCCTTCTCTTCGGAAGACCTCGGCTTGGTCGTCAGTAATACTTTGTTGGAGAAAAATGAAGGCCAGTAGCCCCACGAATCGATCAGACCGGCTTCTCGGTTCCACCGTGTTCTGTTACCGTTCACACCGAGCCTGTTGTGCGTGCCGGACCAGCGCAAAAAAAGGGGCTCAGACTGGCTACTCTCGGAGTTCGTCTGCTGTGTCGTACCACTCGTCGACGAGATCGTGGACGGCCTCTCGAGAGAGGGTGCCGTGGGCGTCCTCGAGGAGGGCATCGCGAACAGCCCGTGTCGCCAGATGTGCTTCGAGTTCCTCGTCGGCCTGTTGTTGAGGTTCGACCTCGGCGAAGAGAATCGCCAACGCCGAGACGACGAGCTGCTGGTGGACGTCGGTACGGTAGGCAATGCCGTCGTCGCGAAGACCGAGCGGGTCATCTCTCCACAACTGCCCCCAGATCTCGGCCTCGTCGACGGCCTCGCCGGCGATGGGGCCCTCGATATCTGGGTTCGAAGACATCCACGGGCTCAGGCGTTTTCCAAGGTAGGTAGCGAGTCGATCGGCGGCCGCGTGCAACGAGATCGTCGACTGCGGGGCAGCCGTCTCGCCTGCATGGGAGTGCTCGAAGTACAGTGCCTGCTGGGCACCTTCCACGAGGTCCTCGAGAGTGACATAGAGGCCTCGGTGTTCGAAGCCATCGAATTCCTCGAGGTCGTCGATGCCGGTCTGGATCGCGACCGCTGGAGGAACGGAGAAATCCGCAATCGACTCGTAGTCGAGGTCGCTGTCGTGGGTCTGGTTGTCGTCGGTACGTGCGTCGGATGTCGTGTTAACACTCATCGAAATCTCTCTCCAGGCCTCCGTCCTCGGAAGCCCTCGTCTTGGTCGTCAGCAACACTTTGTGCGAAACAAATGCAGGCTGGTGGATCCACGGGTGGTGTGTTCCGGGAGTGATTGGCGCTAAGGAGCCTGTCCAAGAAATATCGGCAGAGAACTCACATGACGTAGACCTTATTTAGCAGAAACTCCTGTATAGCGTAAGGATTCACCCGTGACGTTCAATTTTATCCGATACGATCAAGATCAGCAACACCTCTTGCCAAAGAACGTCGCGGAGTGGGTCGAAGAAGATAGTCTCGAACG
>LFCJ01004664.1_pt1 | contig 10048 bp, 16 predicted proteins | sample 643141 | NCBI WGS metagenome assembly LFCJ01 (sample SAMN03766243, study PRJNA286221) | soda lake metagenome | biome: soda lake; feature: Kulunda steppe; material: water; isolation source: sample B1-Br-g2 brine of Lake Bitter-1 | place: Russia: Kulunda steppe | collected 2010-07 | reverse complement strand
TTACAATTGTGCACGTGTGGGCGTGTAAGCGTGGGTGGGCTCCCTCAATTGTGCCCGTGCGGCCTCCAGCCCACATGGTGGGTGCTCAATGCTTGACTGGGTTTGCCTAGCATGTGCAGCATGCAGCCCGCCTTGCAGCTGTGCCCACCAACCTCACCCTTCCTTGTGCATAACGCTCCCATGTCAAAAAGTAGACATGTGTGCCAGCGTACGGCGTTCAGATTCCACGCCCAACGACACCGTGCGCTCTTGTGCTCAGGGAGCAACGCCGGAGAGAGCGGGACCGCGCCGCCGCCACCAGGGCCGCCCTCAAGCGCCAGCGGGAGCAGCTCGCACAGCTGCCTGCCATCATCAACGACCTCAACAAAGAGGAGGTGGAGCGCGCGTGCCGGCGGCAGGTGCGAGCGTGTGTGCATGGTTTATGTGTGCCACTTACAGGCCTGGATTCAGTGTACATTGGGTTATGCACTGTTAGCAGCCTTTCTGTCAAAAAGGGTGCGTGCTCGGCACAAGCTTAAGGTCAAGCGTGTCCAGCTCTGTCCCGCCAGATCGGGAATGGCCAAACCCATCTTCACATGGTAGGGCTGCCAGGGGCATACCCCTCAGCGCGGACACCGTCTGTGCATCACCCATGCACACCCCATCACCTGTTGAATCACCGCATGACCAGCCATGCGTGGATTCGACAGATGGGGAGAGGGAAACAGCGCAGGATGATGAACCCATGGTTGGGTCCGGCCGGCGTGGGCGCAAGCTCTTCCGCGAGATGAATGCAGCCACAGAGCGGCAGCACACGACGCCACTGCGCACAGCCCTCAGCGCCCTGTACTTGGCAGCAGCTATGGCCGCCTACCCGGACAACCTCCAATTGCACTACCTCGGGTTGATGCAGATCGTGCGAGAGGTGCAAGGTGTGTCAGTGCATGTCGTTGGTCCCGATACGCACCTGTGCCCGCATGGCGAATTGGATCTGTGCAATGGCTGAAACTTCAGCGTACACAGGCCCAGGAGGGAATTCTCAAGATCACGGCATCTTTCCACGTGTACAGAGCAAGAGTGAAGCCCTTTCATCTACCTACCTCGCGACATGTCCAATTAATGCGGCATGCACGCAGGCACGCGTGTGCACGCACACAAACACACACACCCACAGGCACAGGCACACAGGCACACACACAGAGGCACACACGCATACACACCCACACACAGGCACACGCACAAGCACGTCCCTGCACGCGCTCACGCCAACAAGCACGCACACATAGGCACTCAGGCACACGCACGCTTGGGCACCCGCACACACACAAACAAGCACACGCACGTAGGCAAACACACACACGCGCTCAAACAAGCGCACGCACGCAGGCAAACACATACACGCGCGCACTGAGGCACAGGCACAAGCACGGGCACAGGCACAGGCGCAGGCACACACTTGCATACACATGCACACACAGGCACACACATGTACACACACGCACACATGCACAACCACGAGCAAAGGCGCAAGCATGGTCACAGCCACAGGCGCGCACACGCACACACACAGGCACACGCACACACACACACGCTCACAAGCACACCCACAAGCGTCTCACGGCTGGCAGAGGCAGCCATGGGGTCTGCATAGTCAATGAAGGAGCCGGGGTGGCTCAGCACCTGCACCCAGGGGAAGCAAAGGTGTGGTCGAGAGCTGACAAAGAGAAGGGGCATTGAAGGAGTGGAACGTAAATTTAGGGCATGCAATGAGATCCTGGGCTCCATTCATGAACGGTCAAGCATGAGGACACAATCTGCAAGGGAGGCAGAGCTCTCTTTTTCTGTGCATGCTCCTGCCAAACAAAGAGATTTCCTCCTCCTGCAACAGCATTGGCACTTTTATGGGCAGGGATATGCATGTGGAGGAAGAGAGAGGGAACGATAAAGTAGAAGCCATGGCTGTCAGTATGCTTGTATACCTAGGAATAAGCAGCTTCTGCAACAAGCAGACTTGTCACTTTGGCCAGGTGTGCACACCTTAATGCTGTAGATGACGTGCTGGGTAGCTGCGTGGCTGCGGTATAGCAGCATGGGCTTCTTGCAGGCTGGAGGGATGGAGAATGAAGAAATCGAGGAGGCAAGGGGCTCTCGAGGCGGTGATGCGGCGGTGCTGCAGGTCAGCATGGATGGCTGAGACTGCGAAGAACTAACAGTAGATGGAATGTTCTCTTGGAGGTTTTGCGCTAATAGGGGTGGATCCTGCAGGCTCAGGGGAGATGGAAGCAATAAATGAGAAGCCGAAGGTGGAGGCTCCAGCATTGTGTGGGGGACAGGAGTCAGTGGCGGACTGAGCGTGAGTGGGGCTAATGCACCTGACTGGCTGCCGCTGCTGCTGCTGCTGCCAGTGCTACACATGCTTGTACTCTCCTGTTTTTGCTGTTGCTGCTGCTGCTGCTGCTGCGGACGGTGGCTCCTCCGCCCTTGCCGCTGCTGGTCCTGGAAAGCGCGCCAAAGTAGGGCCTCGTGCTTGCGCACCGACACCAGGGCAGGAGGTACAGCAGCAGAATGACCAGGGCAAGCTGCCCCCATCCCATCTTCAAGCTGCACGTGACTGACCAGTGGGAGAGAGCAAAGGCAATGCACACCAACGATGTCTCCAGCAACCCGTACATGAGTTGCAGCGGCGTAGGGACCTGTCATGTGCGTGTGTGTGTTATTATATGTGTGCGTGTGTCTGTGTGTGTTTAAGGGGGACCTGCCAAGCCTGGGGAGGGAACATACTTGCAAGATCTGTCCATAACAGAAATGTGGCATACAAGGCATATGTGAAGTCTGTGCAAGGGCAGCCTTGCTCGCAAGCTGTAGTCGGACATGTGCATTGACAGTAGGAGGTAGTGGGCTACAATTGTGATGAAATTATCTTAAGGTCATGATACACATAAGTGCACCCGTCTCATAAGCAATTGAATAGGTCTGAGAAGAGCCCAGATCAGGGCAAGAAAATGATAGCTTGTCACGCCTTGCAACTGCCAACCAATCCACCCTGTATTATCAGCCATTCAGAAGCCACATTGTACCAGCAGCTTAACTATTGTACCAGCAGCTTAACTACCTTCCATGGCGCAAAGCACTGTGCCTTTTCACTATGTGCAAAATGCATCTTGAACCACCAGGGCTCACCCAGTTTGACAGGCAGGCCCACAAGGTGTAGCATAGGATGATGCCTAGGCTCCGGTTGCTGAGGAACAGTGAGGTTGAGGCCGCCACAGCACCAGGGTGTGTCTTCCCAGACAGCAGGCAGTGTACAATCTTTGCAACAGCACTCCCGGCGCGCACACACAGCGCCTGGGCACACCAGCGCCTGTGCTGCTCCCAGAACCTGTGTGCAAGCATACACGTAGTGTGCTCATGGGTGTTCCTGCAAAAACTCAGTCCTGCAAGCACCTTCGCATGCAGTTGTGCTGGGCAAGAAGCTAACGAGTAGGAACTTTGCAATGGGCAAGACGTGTGCAATGTCAGATGAGACATGGATGCCAAAGTCATGGGCAGATCTGCGCAATGACATGCATGCTGCAAGGAGCACTGGTTATGGTCAGAGCGGTTGATATCAAACACTGCTGTGCAGCTGCTTAGTCCATGCACCATCCTTTGTGATGGGCACTGCAAGGTAGGCTCTCACAGTGATGACCATGCAGCCTAACCTTGCAGGCACAGAGGCGCTGGCCCTCAGAAACCTGACATACGCTGGTGTATTTCACTTGACCATGTGTGAGGAGCAAGGACAGTAGCAGGCGCCAGCAGCACAACATGCAAAACATTAATGCTCAGTGGGGCCCCCGTGCTCCTCTGCAGACAAAGAAAGGTGCTGCAGCAAGGGTGTTTCGTTCCAAGGTGAATCTGGTACTGGAAAGAGCTTGCTTACCTGGGTGCAAGGAGCATGATGGCAATGGAGGCCCAGCAAAGTGTCTGGAAGTAGGTCAGGCCTATGTCACCGCAGGTGACATATGAGACCTGCATGCAAGGAGTATGTTAGGCATGGAAAACCTGCACACCCTTCAAGGCAGCTAGCTGAAACAACCACAGGCCTGCACGCAAGGGGCTTGCAAGGGCGCTAAGGTTTGCTGATTCTGGCCAGCGCAGCGGGCAAGGTGCTGGGGCATCATGTGAAGCACTGAAACAAACAACAATACAGATGCACTGGTAGTTAGCTGCAAAGGCTCATCCTCAAAAACAACCATGAAGCTTGTGGCCTTCCCGGCGGGCCTCCTGCTAGATCAAAGCCATCAACGGCGTAGATGCTTACCCATGGGTTCAGGATGGTCATGTGCCCCATGAGGTGCAGGGTGCGCACCCACACGCCTGAGCACGGACATGTGGACAATACAGGGTGCTGGAGCAGGGCTGCAGGCAGGTGGGGGGCTGCAGCGGCCTTGGCGGCTTGATCGCAGCCGGAGGCTATCCAAGCGACCCTTAGGTTGAGGCTCCAACTGCACAGCAGAGAACAAGGAATAGACAAACCAGAAAAAGCATGAAAACATTCTGTTGCTCCTGTCCAGCCTGCAGGCCACCGCAAGCTAGCCAACACGGCAGGCCCTTGCACATGGAGCATCTCCCAAGGCAAAATATTTTGATGCTGAAATAGAAGAACATGCGTGCTCTGAGCTGCTTGGTAGACGGGTCCTAGAACTTGTGGTGGTCAAGCTGTTAACAAGGCACGTTTCCTGAACAAGAATGCATGCACACACATGGCAATGCCGATCTGTCGCAGCTATCTCACCTGAAGAAACACAACTCTAGGAAGCACAATAGTAGTCTCCTTTTCCTTTCGCGGTGGGCAACAAATGCATAGAAATCCTGTCGGCCGCCGCGGCCGGCAGTAGCCCCATGCGCAGGTGCAGGCGTAGCCCGCAGCCGCGAGTCCATTCCACAGCCTCCAGCTCGCGCTTGGCTTTCATTTTTGCCACCCATACCTCCTGAGTCTCTAACTTTCCCAATCTTATGACTGCAAACAAGAATCGCCGAGATCACAGGATGATCATGACAAAGAAAGACGGCACGCGAGTTCACTTATCTCGACAAGAATTACCAATTTCTGTCTTGTTGCTTGCCTGTCCAGTCGCCGGCTGAGCTCGCAGGCTGACGCACCGTCGGACGTCCTGCGATGTTATTGAATAAATTCTATAGAATCAAGAGTCTCGTACACATTATTGTTCCTAGTACACATAATTGTTCCTAGTACAACGTTTGGAAGATTATGAGTTCAGCCGAACATTCAGACTGGCAATCAACTCCAAATCATACCTGTTCATGTTCAGCTGAGTGTCCCTTTCTATTATTCTTTAGCTCTAGACACGGCCTGGACACCAATTGGGGGCTTATAAGTTATAGAACTTCTTTGAAAGCAACGTGAGATTCTTTGCAAACGTATTCTCAGTCATCCTTCACGTCATCGCTCTTGATGTGGGGGGCTTTATTCAAACCTCCCCTATTCTAAATCATCTTAGCGGCAACTGTGACACGTGTTTCCGTGCTGCTGCTCCAAATGAGGTGCATGTTCTTTTTCACTGTCAAGACTTGCTGCCCTCTCAAAAGGAAGTACTCATTCCTTTTCTTCCCTTTCTGCCAATCCTTTTCTATGGAGGCCCCTTATATTCTACATGCCTTGCCTAGTCAGACTGTCTTTGATTTTCCTTCTCAAAGGCACAATAGACTCTGCCATTTCATTTCGGACATTATGGACTATTTTTTGGCTGGCGAAGACCAGCAACAAACAAATTAGCCTAACGACCTGGCTGGCGTCTAACCCAAACTTGTAACCTTGTAAATCATCTTGATAAAAGAGCTCGGCCTTGATACACAAAATGCCCGGAAGACTGCGCTTACATCACATGCTCACTCTGTGCTTTATGCACACAAACTCTAAACAAGAAGAAGCGCTCTTGAAAAATGCAACTGCTCTCAAGGTCTTGGTCTGGAGCAGGGGGGCCTGACTTGCGGAAAATATTTCCCTGGTGGAGGAGAATCCCCTCACGGCTCTTTGGGCTTATGTGTATCCTTTCCCTTAATTGATGTAAGGATTGGTTTCACTGCCTGAATGGTTTTTCTTTTCTTTCTTTGTGTGGAGGCCTTTTGTATGTTGCATGCCTTGCCTAGTCAGACTGTCTTTGATATCCTTCCTCAGCAGCACAACAAACTTTACTGTTTCATCTCGGAAGTTATGGAGTACTTTTCGGCTAGGGATGACCTGCCACAAATTAATTAGCCTAACAGGCAGGCTGGCGGCTAACCCTAACTTGTCAACTTTATTTGATCTAACCTCATGCCTGTACAGCTCACACCTCTACTTATACCGTGGGTAAACTCTATGAAAGCCACACTTGGCACAGCTACACGCCATGTGATTCCATTCTGTGCATCCCATACTGTGTGTGTCAAAGCCAATCTTCTGGATGCCTGCAGATGCGATCCTGCCAGAACTTGCGCATAGGGCAGAAGTCCTCACATAACTTTTGCACACATAATCAGGCGCTTATGCAGCTTGGATGATAACGAGGCGGACACGGACCAACACATTTCTGAACCTGGCAAGCTGTGCAGCATGCCTCACGTGCAACACTATCAGGAACGGCTCCAACCGGACAGGGCTTGCTTTATGTGGCATAATTCGTCCTGAGAAAGACGCTCTGTAAACACGTCAACCACAATCAAGCTGGCAGATGGCTCAGCAGAAAGCACTAAAAAGAGTCGCATGCACACTGTATCCGCACAAGTAAAGCACGTTCCTCATGTTCGCCCCGCTAAAGCAAATAATCTGAAATGGACTGCACTCTCTGGCCGCACTATCATTGAGTTTGCTGCCTGGTCACGGCAGCAAGCTGGATGCGCTCATATGCCCAAGACACCAAGTGTTGTTGCTGCTGATTAAGCTTGGCCAGGTGCGTGGAGAAGCTGCACGCAAGCAGGGGGGTAAGAAAGTGTGCAGTGAGTGCCATGTGAGGGCGCATGTGTGACTGGCATGGCCATGACACAGTCTCACATGACTTTTGCAAACCCACTGGTACAACGGGCCAGGAAATAGAGGGCGTACAGAGCCACCTGCAATGCATTGCCTGGCCCTAACATCCATCAGGGCAATCACCAGGGCTGTGCCAAGACAGGCTGTACCAAGACGGCACCTTTCCAGGCAGCCAAGACTCTTCTAAATGCAGCCCAAGCCAAGATTATGTGTCTTGCAATGAGTGAAGAAAAAGTTCGCACACACGGCGTCAATGCACAAAAACAGCCGCGCAAACACTTTGGCGGACCAAATAAGGTAAGAGCACTATGCCGAGGAGACAGAGCAGCAGCAGCAGCAGCAGCTGGAGCACAAGGGGAACCAAGATGAGCAGCAGCAGCGGTGTTGCAGTATCTCTGCAGGCCTCGCATGCTCTAAGTTGGATGGTTGGAGCCACAACCACCCTGCTATACAAGGCTGAGCAACACCGCTCAAAGGGTCCTGGTGAGAGGCGGTGGTGAAAAGAGTGAGCCTGACAAGGGTCTCCTCGTGCAAGGGGCTGAGCCCTGAAAAAGCCATGCGATCCGAGGAAAGCACACGGCTGCACACAGCACCCACTGCTCGCCCGCTTCCTCTGTGGCAAGCCAGCAGCTGCCAGGGAGCGCACCTCTCCCCACACGCAGCCTGCAGCCCACATACCTTGCATCCCCCATCTTGTGCCACATCTCGGCAATGGCAAACACCGCGGCTTTGCGCACATCAGCGCGCACATGGTCGCACGCCCGCACCAGACCTGCGAGCAAGCGCACACAGCCGCAGAGCTCTGCCTTACCTGCGCTGCTCCCATGAGCGTTGCATTCAGAGTTGTGCAAATACGGCGTCAATCAGAAATGGCACCGTCAATTACGGTGCGTAATTGACGTTGACGTCACATTACCGTAAATTACGGTGAAATTCATACTGATGGCGGGAAATCGTAAGTAACAGTGCTGCGTCAGGACCTCTGGCTCAGAGGCCAGCGAGCTCAAACTCAAGGAGCGCGCTCATCGCCCCTACTACTCAAGAACAAAATTTTAAAGAAACATGTTCTCCGACAATCAAGCTAAGAGGGTCGTGTGGACCTGGGTCACCGAGCTTGGCCTGGCCTGGCCAGCTGCTGCTAGCACCACCTCCCACAGGCCTGGTAGTGGGTGGGCAGAGGAAGAGGGGTGGCAGGAAGGTCAAGAATAGCTGGGCTAAGGCAGAGTTTGAGAGGAAGGAGACGCAGCAGGATGGCAAGACAACTGTGGAGTACAGCTGCACATGCCTGCACTGCCAGAGGACGCTCATGAGTGACCACAGGGCTGAACTCAACGCGGCTCAAGAACCACCTGCTCAATCCTGGCACCTGCAAGTCCCTGTACAGCCCCTCCGCACATTACGTGGCAAAGCAGGTGCCTGAATTGATCATGATGACAGTGCCAGGAGTTTGCAGCATGCATAACTGGCCGGTCCATGGCCATGGAGATGTCTGTCGACAGTCCAGCTGGACTGCAGCATACGAATGCTGCAGAGCCAGTTGCAGAGGGGGTTGCAGCAGTGCACATAGATGTGGAGCAGATGCAAGTGGATGAAGGGGGGGATGAGCAGCAGGGGGGTGAGCAGCGGGAGGGAGACGAAGAGTGGGAGGGGTGAGCTCACCTGGAGGAGTGGGAATGGGGAATTTGAATTTCAGAGGAGACCTTTGGAAAGAATTACGGAGCAAAGGAGACAAATTCTGTCTCAGATTGCTGCCGAACTGTGCTCTTAAATTGCCTATCTGTAATTTCTGACGGTTTTGCACCGTAAATATCTGGAAACCCGACCGTCTGACGTCAAAAATGGAAATCACCGTAATTTACGCCTGAAACTCAATTTGTGACGGTCAAAACTGTAAATTTCGCCAAACCGTCAAATGACGGTTGACGGCGTCAGTAGGTAAGTGCACAACTCTGGTTGCATTACTCTTGCAAGTGGCGTGCACCCTGCAGGCACGCAAGCTGTGTTGGGTGCATGGGCCCGCCGAGCGAGCGCACAACCCTTCAGTATGCATGGATGTGCGAGCCGGCAGCATCATTAAAGAGCTCTTGAACCCTAGCTACATGCCATGGAAGGAGAGATGCGTGATGGGCGGGTCGAGCATCAAGCTCTGGCCACCTGATGTATCCCAGGAACTGCAAGAAACAGAGGGAGGCACCAGGCACTACCGCAGCCCCGGCCAACCCCCGCCCCAGGCCATAATGACCCAAACTGGGGCTTGCAAGCGAAAACTTCAGGAGTGTACATGCACTCATGCAAGGTTGGAAAAAAAAAACAGGCAGTCCCAGGAACCATCTCCCTCGTGCTCATCAGCTCCCGCGCAACACTTACCTGGCATCAGGTCCAGGGCGATGCGCGGCCCCAGCTCCTCGGCGGTGGTACTGTGCGCCACGCGCTGCACGCAGCGGCATGCCGCGCAAGCCACCTCGCCTGCAGTAGGCAGGAAGGCTTTGAGGGTGAGCGGATGGGTAGCCCACAGGGTTGTGCGTGCACGCACGCGTGCCTTGAGTGCAGACACGAACATGCGAGGATGTGAGCGGCACGAATGCGCCATGGCGCCCATGCCTGTGCACGGCCTGCGTTCAAAGAGCCCCTGAGCTTGCTGGCTACCCTTGCAGCAAAAGCAACGTTCATCTGTGGCTAGGCCCATCCTCCTGCGCCAAGCCCATGTGGTGCAGCTGAGCCTGCCCACAACAAACACACACACACCGTGCAGGCAACATGGGGGGTGCGCAGCGGGCTGGTGCATGGGTCTCACTTTGGACACACACACACTCACACGCGCACAACACACACACACCGTGCAGGCAACGGAGGGGGTGCGCAGCGGCCTGGTGCACGCGTCTCACTTTGGACACACACCCCAGTAGCAGCAGCAGGAAGACAATCCGACCAGGGCCATGCACACCGCACAGCGCTGCACTGGCAGGCGCCGCCGCCCTCTGCTGCAGCATACCCACACTTGCACCTCACCTGGCACGCCGCACAAGTCCCACCTGCATTCTGCGCGTCCAGCAC
>LFCJ01004663.1_pt1 | contig 10048 bp, 14 predicted proteins | sample 643141 | NCBI WGS metagenome assembly LFCJ01 (sample SAMN03766243, study PRJNA286221) | soda lake metagenome | biome: soda lake; feature: Kulunda steppe; material: water; isolation source: sample B1-Br-g2 brine of Lake Bitter-1 | place: Russia: Kulunda steppe | collected 2010-07 | reverse complement strand
GTTTAATATGTGTTTCACATTCTTTATCTATATTTAATTCATTGCAGAGATAATTAGATGTTTCTTCAGCCATTTGTCTATATGTTGTTAATTTACCTCCTACTACACTTAACATATTTTCGATTTCGTCATGGTCTAATAACTGAAACCCTCGTGATATTTTTCTTCTATCTTTTCTTTCTTCATCTGGGCTATATAATGGTCTTGCTCCCCACCAAACACGTTCTATAGATGCATCTTTAATATTTGGAATCATTTTTGCACATTCTGTAATACAAATATCAATTTCTTTTTCATCTGTTTCATAATTTTCAGGTTTTGAAACAGGGATACTTGTTGTTCCGACAACTACTTGTTCTTCGTGTGGTACGATAATATCACCATCAGATGGAGGACGACATCTATTAATGGCAATATCTATATTAGGGTAATCTAATGCAACCATAACGCCTCTTGAAGGTGCCATACTAATATCTAATTTAGTTAAATCACCAATTTTTTCAGCCCAAGCACCCGTACAATTTATAATGTAATCTGGATTCATTTCCTTATTAATGTTACCTTTCAAAGTAACAGATTCAATTTTATTATTTGAAGTATGAATATTTGTTACTTTTGTGTTAGTATATATCTCTGCGCCATGTTTAACAGCATCTTCAGCATTTAATGCTACTAATCGAGACGGATATATCACAGAGTCAGGAACTTTCATTGCTTTAACAACATTATCTGATATATCAGGGACAATATTTTTAATTTCTTTGTCACTTAAAATTTCTGTTTCAATCCCAATTTCTTCGCAAGCTTTTCTTTTTTGTTCAAAGTATTTATCGTCATCTTCTTTTAATTGTACGAAAACACCATTTGTATCTCGTATACATTCTCCGGCAATATTTCGTAAAATTTCATTTTCTTCAATACATTCTTTTGCTCCATCATAATCATTTTCAGCATATCTTGCTCCACTGTGTAATAATCCATGAGATTTGCCAGACGTTCCTGAACCTAATGTATTCTTTTCTACAAGTGTTACATCTAATCCTCTCATAGATAAATCTCTAGCTATTCCTGTTCCCGTTGCACCACCCCCAATTATTAATATGTTCATCATAAATACTTTGTTTTAATCAAATAAATAATTTTCCCAATTTTAAAAATATCCTTACAATTTAAATAATATAATTTATAATGTATCTATATATGATTTACATAAATAAAATTAATTTTGATAAAAAAATTACGTATGATAAACCAGTTCCGTGTTATATTGAATCAGATAATTTAATTTTAAAAGGACCATTGCATGAACATTGGAATTTAGGTAATTTTCATAGATTTCAAACGAGTTATTGTGGAGATGAAATGGCAAAATATAATTTATACATTGAACCAACATCTTTGAAATATACCAGAGATAACATGTATAAATATATGATTGAACAATGGAATGAAATGGAAGATATGTATTATGTTATTGAAGAAAAACAAGAACGTTCTAATTATAATTATGATTATATTGGCGTAATAGGATTGAATTTTGAATGGGATAAAAAATACGCAGAATTTGGAATTTGGTTACATAAAGATGTTTGGGGCAATGAATATTTTGCACAATCATTTGAATCCATGTGTGAAGCTATTTTTAATCATCCGTTAGATTTAGGAATAGAGTTGATTTCTGCCGTTCCAAGTTCAAATAATAAAAATTCAATTAGAGCTATAGAAAAAATTATGAATGAGTTAAATGGTCAATTAGATGGTGTTATTAGAAACTATGAATTTTTTGATGGTATTGGTGTAGATGATTGTCATCGATTTTCAATATCTGAAGACGAATTTAAAAACAGATATTAAATTATTTATCTGTATCTTGTAATTCAAAATCTCTTGATAAAACGCGTACTTTAAATGACCACATAGCAATCTTTGTAGAAAAAGGAATATGATATGTATATGACGAATATTTATTACCTCTTGTTAAAAACCATGCTAGTCCAGCCAATTTAAATTTCCACCAAGATTCTTTTGAAGGGCCAATAAATAATTTCTTTTCTTTAGTCATATAGTTATGTTATAGATTAATGTAATTAAATATTTCTATTTAATTTGGAACCAATAATTAATAACGCATATATTTAATTATATTGGTTAATATTTTAAGTATATTTTATTTGTAGTATAAATAAATAAATAAATAAATTAATAGTGTATTATTATATATATATAAGTATGGTAAAATTAATAATTACGGCACATTGTAATGAAGATATTGATTCAGAACCAGAAAAAGTATTAAATACTGTGAAAAAATTTTGTGTAAATAAAGAAAATATGAGGTGGGTTGAAAATGAAGATTATCCTAAATTTTTTGATGGACAGAGTATAAAATTATTATGTATGATTGATGGTGAATATGATGAAGTACAAAATGAATTATTAGATGAATTCCGTTCTGGAAATAATCCTTTATTCCATCGACTTAAAGTAGAAATGAAATAATTTACTGTTTTTTCAATCGCCATCTTTTAAATTCAACATACATATTGTTATCTTCTTTATAAAATTTAATAGGTACTTTTAAACCGTTAAGTAAAATTGTGTAATAAGATAAATTATTTTTTGGGAATGCTATATATTCAATATCTTCTCCAGCATAATTATATATAATTTTAATTCCATTCGTATGGTTTTTTATATTTAATGTAACAATATTATCATATGACTTATATGTTCCTGTTATTTTTAAATTATTTTTTTCTTTAATATATGGATATACCGTGTTTTTGTAACTATTTTTTAATATAATAGACATAATAGCTTTTCCGATTGTTTTTGTTGTTTTTTTGGTCTAAATTACATCCAATACAAACAGTTAGTTTATTATTTTTTAATGTACCCATCCATACTGTATTGACGGTCATATGTCCTGAATGATTAATTAATGTATCATTTATAAAATCTTCTATCTGAATACCATATCCATAATATATTTTATTGTTATTTATTTTTGAATGTTTTAATTTATGTTTTTTAATCATCTTATTATGATATTTTTTGTTAATAATTTTTGTAGGATTATATATTATTGTGTTTATATATTTCGTTAAATCAGACATTGATATAAATAATCCTGCGGCTGAATTTATTTTCTTTTCATAATAAAAATTACTTTTTTCTACAGTATCATTTGTAATAATATATGGATTATTTTCTGTACCTTTACCAGATAAATTATTATGAATATATTTTAAGTTATTTGGTTCTATATCATTTGGTTCGCTCCAGTTATCATCATCTATTGAAATTGTTTCTTGAATATTGTGACTTGTATTATCTGTTTCAATCAGAAATTCAAGTATTAATCGAATACTATTTTCATTGAATTCAACGGTTAATGGAATAACAGCTTGTTCGTCATTTAAAACATCATTTATAGTTTGATTATTTGATAATAAAATATCGTTTCGAATCCTATTTTTGGCAAATGATTCCAACAAGTCTTGACTAATAAGATATTCACAATTTCTTTTTATTATATTTTCACCTGCTTTTTAACAGCTTTCTTATTTTTAAATTTTAACTCATTTAATTTATTTCTATAGGTTTAAATGTATTGGAATCTTAATCATTATATTCTGTTCGCGTAATAATATTTTTAAATTTTCTTTTAGATGTATTGATACTTTCAATATCTTCCATATATAATAGAATATAATAGTATCTTATATTTTTATTTATTATGGAGACAGATTTAATTTTTAAATTTTATTATAAGGATAAATAATATATACCTTTAAATCTATAATTAAATATGAAACATACAATTGTTTGTGGTAGTATTATTGAAAATGAAGATAAAATTGCTTTTGTTCAAGAATCAAAAGAAAGCGCGTATGGTAAATGGAATTTACCAGCGGGTCGATTAGAAAAAGATGAAAGTTGTATTGAAGGAGCAAAACGTGAAGCAAAAGAAGAATTAAATTTAAATATTAAACCCGAATCTATAATTGGAATTTATACTAAAGACGGTGAAAAAAGTGATGTCACTTTAATAATTATATTCAAATCTTCACTTGAATCGAATCCATCAAACTTAAAACCAAATAAAAAACATGTACTCAATGGCAAATGGATACCTGTTAATGAGATTAATAATTATAATCTAAGAAGTAAATATATTGAAAATTCGATTGAAGATTACAAAAATGGAAAAGAATACAATTTAGAATTATTTACAAATATTAATTAGAGTTAAAACGAGTATATTTTGATATGGTTAGTACGTATTCAATAGATAAATTTGGGAATCATATTTGTCCAAATTGTGGCGAACATTATGAACCGGATTTTGATTCGAAAGAAGAAGCAAAGAAATATGCTGAAGAAAAATATCAAACGGAACAATATATCACTGGGTTATGTTCTAATGAATGTTGGAATTCGTATCTTGGTATTGAATAAACTATTTTTGTAGTATAAAGTAAACATTACATTTTATAGCCAATATAAAATATCAGATGTTATATAGTAATGTATATAAGGTTTGTTAATTATAATTATACGCGAATAAAATTAATAATTTAAAAAAAGAAGGTTTGAGTCCAGTTATTGGTGTTATACTTCTCGTTGCTGTAGTTGTTGCCCTTGTAGCATTAGCTACATTAATAGTATTTGATATTGGTGGGGATATTCAAGATACAGAATCATCTACATCTGTAGTAAATGTAGATGAAACAAATGATGGTATTTTTGTATCAGTATATAAAAATAATAATGGTCAATTTATAATTAAAGGTCCAAATGGAGCTGAAAACATTATCTGGTGATGTTGGTTCACATACATATATGAATAATGGTGATGGGTATTATTCTGTTATTCATCAATCATCTACTTCTGAAACTTATTTGACAGGGATTTTTGTATCTGATAAACCGGGGGTATTTAATCAATTAAGTTCAACGGGGGTATCGCCTTTATGGGTATATGATGGACATTCTAGCACCATAGCAGATATTACCGTAACAGATTCAGGCTTATATACAGCATCACATGATGGTAGAGTAAAATCTATTGATAAAGATAGTGGGAATAAAATTTGGTCTTATTCTCCCTATGACCCGCCCTCAGGTTCGGCACGTTCTCTTGCTATCAAAGATGATGTTTTATATGCGGGTGGATTTGCTGGAGGAGGAATTATGTCTTTAGATAAAAACACAGGGGTTAAAATTTGGCAAAATGAAAATGTGGAATCAGCAGATGATTTAGATGTTTACGGTGATGTATTATATGCTAGTTCTAACGATGGTTTAAAAGCTGTAGATATATATACTGGAAATATACTTTGGACTATTGATGGGAGAATGATTGGTAGTACAGTAGAAGATGGTATTATTTATACAGCAGAACAAGATGATGATGCTATTCATCAATCTGATAAGATGATGATTAGAGCATATGATATAGATGCGAGGTCTCAAATATGGGAGTATGATGGTCATGATGGAACTATTAAAGGTTTATCTGTATCTAATGGTATATTATATTCATCTTCCTATGATGAAACGGTTAAAGCACTTAATGTACAAGATGGAAGCCTTAAATGGATTTATAATGGACATGATAATAGAGTTTTTCCAGTGTATGCATCAAAAGGTGTCGTTTATTCTGGTTCTGGTGAATGGGAAAATTTTGGAGTTATAAAAGCTATCAATGCGGAAGACAAATCTTTACTATGGGAATTTAATGAACATAATAATGATATGAGGTCTGTAATAGAATACAATGGTATAATGTATTCAGGTGATGCTGATGGAGTCTTAATAGCAACAGAGCTTATAATTGATACAGACTAATCTATTTCGATAGTTTTAAATATAGATATATTGTGTATATTCATATACAGATGAACATTACAAATGCTCGAAAAAGCGTTGAATCTGTGGTGGAAAAAGAATATACTCTTGAATACACAGATGAAACGGAAGTTAAAGAAGGAGATGAAATTTATGTTCATGGACAACGGTTTATGCAGAAAGGAAAATCGAATTGGCGACTTCGTGGAATTTTTTCTACAGAGATTAGTATTGGAGATGACGTTGAAATAGATAAAGGTCGCCAACAAGTAGTTCTAAAAATGTCGGTGGACACAATTGAAAAAAGAAGAAATAAAATTTCAAATGTATCCACCGTAGACCGTTCTGAAATTTATAAAGATAAAGAATATATTCTAGACACGGTTATTCAACTATGGAGAACCGGTTGGGAAACTAAGTATATTTCAGACAGTCTTATGGTGAGAGATATTGATGATTATTCTGGCCAAACTATTCGGCCCATTCAAAGAAATGATTTTAAAATTACAACGGTATGGAGTCAGAGTAAAGCCATGCATTTAGGTCATGCTTCACATGATAAAGATTACTTATTCAAATTAGGTGTTAATTGGGTTTCTTGGCACCGAAAGAGTGATACACAGCGTTTAAAAACATTAACGCATGAGATTTGTCATTGTCGGCATTCTAATCACAGAGAAATTTTCTTCCAAGAACACGCAAAATTTATCTCTAAACTATATAATTCTGAATCACGTCGAAAACGTGTTGAAGAATTATTTGAAGATAATATAAACTGGAGTGAATTAAAAGCAAGTGTATTAGATGGCGTCCACAATCAACCAAAAGAAATAAACATATCTGGTCATCCTCATCGAAGAAGTGCTTGCAATGCTGTTGTAGACCGTCTTGAAGATATTCTTTCATATAATTATAAAATGGGTTGTGCATTTTATATTTATCCAACAAAACGTATTTATGATGAATGGACTTATAACGCAGGGTTTGGGAATATGGATTGTGAAAATCCAGACAACTTTGAATCAAAAGAACTTAAAAATTTAGATTATAATGACGATTATACTGATGAAGAATTGTATGAATTTTATCAGGAATGCAAAACAGATAAATATTCAACATGTACAGAAGATGTAATTAAAAAAGAAGATATTCCTGTTATTGATGGACAGACAGTGGTTGAAAATGATATGACGGTTTCACTATATTCTAAAATGGCCCATCCATCTAAATTCAAAGGATTAAGTGAGCCAATCAAAATTCCTGTATTAATTAAAAATTAACGATTTTGTGATATATTTCTTGCCGTTTTATGACGAAACTTATCTCCATGAAGTCCCGGTTCATATATCGCTGCTGCTAAAATATTATTTGCTTCTTTAATATTTGTCATATATGTACGTATATTATACACCCCTTTATATATTTATAATATTTTATTTTTAATCACTAAATGAAATATTTGTGGATTTATCTCTTTTAAAGTAAGATATAAAAATAGACTGTATACTATTTAATCCAATAATAACAAATCCAACAAATATAATAATAAATCCAATAACAGAATTTATAGTGATAGATTCACCTAAGAAAAACCAACCACCAATTGTAGCTACAACAGGACTTATGTAAAATACAAAACTTGATTTCATAGCTCCCACTTCGTTTAATAATTCAAAATATGCGACATAAGCAACGGCTCCTGCAAAAATACCGACATATAATAGTGAGATTATTGATACTGAGTTCCAAGTTATATTAGATACGGATTCACCTACTTGAAAACTAATTATGTGTAACATTATTGCACTTATTGGTAATGCCCATGCGATTCGAGCCGTACTTGATAATACCGGGTTTGTTTTACGTATTATAACACTACCTAAAGATGTACAAAAAGCACCTAATAGTACAAATAAAGTACTCATTGTTAAAGAAGATAATATTGTTGTAGGAGTAATATTAATCACAAATGAGACGCCAATCAGAGATACGATAGTTCCAACAACTAATTTAAATGTTAGTCTTTCATCTTCAAGCATGAAACTAGCTAAAAGAAGTGAAAATATTGGAATGAGACTAAATACAATTGCGGCAATTGAACTTTTTACTTCGACTTGACCGAGGAATAAAAATCCATTAGCTGCCCCTATAGCAAGAATACCTGCTGCAAAAATTCCTATTATATCACTTTTATTTTTTGGTATTAATTCAGAAATAGGATAATTCACAAATACATATCCTATTAATACGATTGATGCGATATAATATCTTAATGAAACAAATAAAATAGGTGGTATATAATCTAATCCTGCACGTGCACCAACAAAAGTTCCTCCAAAGAAAACACTTGCTATTATAAATAAAACAATTTTTTTATTTTTTGTTACTCTAAATGGTTTTTTCATCTTAAATTCTAATACGTATGTCAAGCACATAAAATTATTTTGAAAAATTTTTAAATAGTGATTTTATTTCATAACATGAAATTATTATAATTATTTATATAATTTTAATTATTCGATTAAAATTTGTAATTATATTTTTACTTTCAGAAATAATACGATTATTATCTGTTTTAATTACTTTAACACAAATATAGCCATTATTTTTTATATCGTATGGTGAGGTCAGATGTAACTTTTAAAAATATGTTTTATTATTTTACATCTCGACCATGTTTATTATATATCATATTAATCCTTATTCTAAAGAAATAAAACAAATGGGCGTTATAGTGTGATACAAACAATAAGTAAAAATGACGGTTGCGTACTTCAAATTATAATATAATTTTAAGTTTAATGACGTAATATTTATATATTTTTACACTTAAAACGTAATTATGATTTTAATTAATTTATTATTATATTTCATTGAAGGTGTTTATAAATAATGGATATTTTACAAATTGGAATTATATTGGGAATTTTAGCATTTTTTGCTCATATTGTAAAAGGTATTACAGGATTTGGACCTGCAATTATATTTGTATCTTTAGGTTCATTAATTTATAATCCGATAGAAATTATAGTGTTGGCAGCTTTATTAGATATTATTGGTGGAGGATATCTTTCTCTACTGAATCTTCATTTTTTTGAAAATAAGAAATATTGGGTTCCGATGGGACTTTCGATGGTCATAGGTGCGATTATAGGAAGTTTAACATTATATATTATACCTTCTACTTTATTTGAATATATATTAGGTTTTGTAATTATTATAATTTCTTTTTGGTTTTTATTTGGAAATTTTGAACCGGGTGTCGATTCAAATAATCCGAATGATATAACTTTGTTAGATGGTGGAGTTGGTATATTTTCTGGATTTTCTGGTGGTTTTACGGGTATGGGTGGGCCACCATTAATAATTTATCTTGGAGCAAAATATAAAAAAGAATTATTTCGTGCGATAATTGTTCCAATATTTTTAGTATCTGCAATTGCTAGATTTTCTACGTATGGATTTATAGGTATGGTAAATATTAATAATATTTGGATATATATAATTCCTTCAATAGGTGTAATATTTGGCAATTATATTGGAAATAAATTGTTCGATAATTTTGAACAAAAATGGTTTACTATATTAATTGGGATAATATTAATAATTTCAGGTATTCAATTAATTTATTAAACGAAAATTTAATATTATATATTACAATAATATATTATTTGATTTTATTAAATCAGGATGTTTCGTTCCTTTATGAATTTTGCCTCTATATTGAATTGAATTTTGTGTACTGTATAAAGTATTTTCTTCATCATCTTCCTCAGATTTATTTATTTTAGATAAAACCGTATTACGAGAGTTTGATTCAAGTTCATCAGCACATACATTACATCTCTTTTCTGAATGTTTATGACCTAAAGAATCTGTATATGTTATTTCAAAAATATGTTCATTTGAACAAATATAACAAGAACTCATATAATATTATTTTAAAACAATACCTATATATTTAATGTAAAATAAATAATTAAATATTTAGTGTTTTGTAATTATAAATAAAGTAATGAATAGAAGAAAATATTTAATTGGCGTATTAAGTGGAATAGGGTAACACAACAAGTTACAAAAAACAATAGTATTAAGTAATAAGTAGTATAAATAAACATATGAACGGTATACAGTGTAGGAAAGAGAGGTAGAATAATTATGAGTAGTCACTTGTCACTTCCAATTCGATTACCTT
>LFCJ01004660.1_pt1 | contig 10052 bp, 12 predicted proteins | sample 643141 | NCBI WGS metagenome assembly LFCJ01 (sample SAMN03766243, study PRJNA286221) | soda lake metagenome | biome: soda lake; feature: Kulunda steppe; material: water; isolation source: sample B1-Br-g2 brine of Lake Bitter-1 | place: Russia: Kulunda steppe | collected 2010-07 | reverse complement strand
GCTGCTGCTGCTGCTGCTGCTGCTGCTGCTGCTGCTGCTGCTGCTGCTGCTGCGCTGGATTTGCTGCCGGTCTGATCACTGCCATATTTTCTCAAATGCTGGGGAAAGAGTGTTCTGCTTGTATCATATGTGTCTGGAATATCCTGTCCCTGCACACCTGTGTGGTAAAATTGCTTACTTTCATTGAAAACAATCTTAGTGACTCATGGAACAAGTTGAAATGAGATCAGCAAGTGCAAGCAGCAAGCTGACCTTACCCAAGGAATACACCATTCTTTGCCAACATGTTCCATAATTGCAGTTTTGTGCTTTGATTGTGCAGTCAACTCTTACAATGCAGCTTGCTGTCATTATGTCGCGAAGAGAGGTGTGATATTTTGTTTCAGGCTGATATTTTATTTCAGGCTGTGCTTAGAACATGTGAAAGCAGCTCTGGAATTTGGAATGACGTGTTAAGCATGGACTTAGTAGTGGTTGGTGGCCTCAAAGGGGGGTCAAAAATAAAGTGAAGCTGCATCAAGATCTGAGTGCCAGGTGGTCTCAAAGGACAGGGTTGTATATGTTGCCATAGGACTGACCAAACAAGGGCTTGGCTTGTGCCCTCATTGAATATCCCTCTTGCAATACTGTGTCGCATGTCAAAATGCTTGCATTTTCTGTGTTGAAGGGCTGCTCAACTTTCATCATACTTTCATCAAGCAAAGTCCGTGATATGTCAAGAATACGAAGAGTATGGTGCACACTGGGCCCCCGGATACTTTCATTGGGCTGAATGGCTGACATTCTTGGGGCGTTCCATTTGTCATGTTCCCCGGAATGTGCATAATGAAGGACAAAGCCCATTCCTCTGTGCCTGTGTGATTGCAACTATGAGCTTATCTGACCTTTTCCTGTAGGAAATCTGCTCAACTCGATACACATAGCACAAAACTAAGGGCATTACCAAGCATGCCAGTGACAATGTGGATATATGAAAAGCGTTGTGTCCTTCTATAATAGAAATCTGTGCTTGGCAGGTGATTGATCTTTTTCCCGACATACAGGAGCTGTAATACTGGTTGCTCCATGCTTGCAGCCAGTCAATTGGTTTGTGCTTTCTTGGCTTGACCTGAAGGAAAGCACACCTTGTTTTGCTTAGATATCAAAACCTCCTGCAACTGCCAGGGCTATCTCATGGTGTTCCTTGCCAGCTTGGATGGTCATTCATCGTCGCAAATTGAAATCTCTACTTGAGAAGTTATCAAGACTTGATGTGCCCAAGTGTATCTTAGTAGGAGCCCATATTCTCCTTGTTGACTTCTGGGGGTGCATGCGTGCCCTTCAGCCTCCTGCTGACACCATCAGCAGTTTCTTTTGCCCATCTTTTTCTTTCTTTTTCTGTTGTTGAGCAGCAATTTTTTACATGCAAGTAACTTCAGCGGCTGTGTGCTTACATGAAATCTGCTACCAGGTGCCAGCTTCGTGCCAGGGCATTGATTTGCCTATTCGCCTGGTCACACACAGTGTTTCAATTTCACTCCTATTTATAGTTAAGCCAGCCCTGTCATATTAGTTACACTCTTGTCATAATCATGTGGACATTCTCACATCGGACTGGACGGACTGGATGGGATGGCACTGCCATGCCGGTTGCCCCCCAAGGCCTCGGCCTAGGGCTAGGGGAGTCTATTCCCTAGGATTCATCTTACAAGGTCGATATAGGCACAACAGGGTATGGCTGTGAGTCCAAAATCAACATAATCAAACAAGTGATATTAATGGGACCAAATACTCCACAAGGTTACAATGGGTTTAGACCTCCATCCAGATGTGTTGACTGCTGGGCTTGCTGGACACTGCCAGCTAGACAAAGAATATCCGAAGTCTCAGAAAGAAATGTCTGCTTCAAGAGAAACAATTTCACATCCTCAGCTCCGATCTTGTCAAAGTAAAGTTTACAAGTTTAGGGGGGGTTAACCGCCAGCCAGGTCATTAGGCTGATTGGTCAGTTGCTGGTCTTCGCCAGCCAACAAGTAGTCCACAATGTCCGAAATGAAATGGCAGAGTCTATTGTGCCGTTGAGAAAGAAGATCAAAGACAGTCTGACTGGGCAAGGCATGTGGAATATAAGGGGCCTCCATAAGAAAGGATTGGCAGAAAGGGAAGAGAAGGAAAGAGTACTTTCTTCAGAAGTTCCGAGAGAGCACACAAACAAGTCTTGACAGTGAAAAAGAACATGCACCTCATTTTGAACAGCAGCACAGGAACACTTGTCACAGTGGCCATTTCCACCGCGCCAGATAGAGGATTCCACCGCAAGAGTATGAGCTCGCAAGCAAAACCTGCTTTCACATTCCTCATATCATGCTTAGGGAGATCAAGGTGCAGAAAGCGAGGAGGTATCAGGGGGGCACCCCCATTCCGCACCCGTGTGCGTGAATCAGCTAGAAGATCTAAGAGGGGGCAGGCAAACCAAGAATAATAAGTCACCAGTTTGTTGTTTCCAGAGGGTTCATGTCAGCAATGTCCCTCTACACTTTTCTCATCCTAAACCTCAGGTCAGCAGTGAAATCCGAGTAACAAATAGGGAGCCCCTGCAAGGTTAGGTTTGGTTACATAGCTGTATCTGCCAAACGAGGGCAGCTTAGCTGAAGCTAAACGGGCCTGCAACCGAGACCAACAAAAGCAAGCTAGGCAGTGCTCTGAGGTCTAGGCACAGCATTCGAGGCACTCACGCAAATATAAGGCTAGGCCTTTGGTGTCTGCCTGGCTAATAAAGACTCTTAGCCTGTTTGAGCTTCTAGAAGGGGCGCGGAATAGATGATGGTGCTGGATGCGCAAGTTTGCCAAGTCAGCTCTTGGGCAATCTAAGAGGGCATGTTCTTCATCTTGCACACAGTGCCAGTTGCATCTAGTGCAGATCCTAAGCTCATAAGGAACTCTGTGTTGCTGTTGCCTAAGACGCTCGATATTCAAGTTGTGATCAGAAAGTCTGAGTCTGGAGAGAGAACAGGGAGCCCCTGCAAGAAAGCTTGTGCAAGTGTCACAACCTCGCAATCCCTCAAAGGCAAGGATAAGGGATTACAAGAAAAAGATCTTCTGTCAAGGAGTGCGATTGCTAGCCTGCTCATAAACAAACTATCAGTGCATGGAGGAAGAAAAAAGCTCGTTGTTTTCCTGTCCCAGAAAAGCAGACACATTGTTGAAGCCTGCGGGAGGAAAGAGGGGTGCATAAAGTAGGTTAGGTTAAATAGCTGTGTCCGCCGAACGAGGGCTGCTTGGCTGAAGTTTGTAAGGCCTGCAACCCCAAACCAAAAGTAAAAGCGCTCAAATCAGAAGAAAGGTAGTGGAAGAGGAAAGAGGGGTGCATAAGTCCTTCGGAGAGAGACCACGTGTGGATAAGTGCAGTGAAAAGGGATGTGTTGCTCATCTTGTACATCATGAGCATAACACAAGTCACAAGTAGGGGAGGTATTGGGAATCCAGGTCGCATTTTCAGGTTGCGAGTTAGGAGTAACTTGTATTCCTCCTCTACTCTGGAGGGTGCGTATAAATACATCACCTTTGCGCAAAAATCCTGAGCCCCAAACCTGACAGCCCCAGGTCACAGTTCAATTTGTAGAGTGTGGGCATTAAGTCTGAAGCGAGCCACGCTGCGAATAAAGTCACGAGGAAGATCAAAAAGCATGTATCTTGGAAGAGTGTATGGCGAACGTGTGACCAGGGCCCTCTTGGTAGGGAGGGCACACCATTGATGGTAAGTGGAGCGTTTGCTGTTGCGCCCTCGCGGATGTATATCAGAATAAGGTGTCCAATAACCAAGTGCCTCTCCCTGAGGTCCACAACAAAACGACCAAGATTAATGGGCTCACACTTCAGCAGCCTTTCCTTGAACAAGTAGGATTGTATGAGACCATTCATAGCAGACAGGATGTGGGATGACAAACAATCATCGCACCGTGAGCTTAGCTACATGTCAGCTTGTAAGATCTTTCTCGCAGTGGAGCTATTGCTTTGTGTTAAAGCATTGTATAGCCGCATTGCTGCCCGGAACCAGTTGGACTGTAGAGGCTCTTTGGCACCGTCAGCAGCCATTTTTTTAAAGGATTGTCCATTTCTTTGCCCTGTCACAAGGCTTGCATTCATACCAGCAAGAATTGCGTACATTCTAAGGAGCCACATGTAGATGTGTAGCATGTTAGTAAGGTCATGTTCCCGTATGAACTGTTTGATGCGGAAAGTACCAGCTGTGAATGGACGTAGTGCTGTATTATTATTATTATTACTGCAGAATTCATTCATTGATATGTCTGTCACAAACCATGCCCAGATATTTGAAGGAGTCTATGTAGGGGAGCTGCGCGCCGTCATAAAAGAGAGGGGGCAGATTGCTGGTGTGAGAGTTGGCCAAATCACCTCAGACTTTTGTGTATTGACAGTGAGAGACTTTCTCCATGCGCACCCTCGTAGTTTGTTTGACATGGTCTGCATGTGATTAGGATCGTTGGACATGAGGCAGAGGTCATCTGCGAACGGCATGTGGGTCACAAAAAATTTTGGAGTACCGTTGAGCACGCCTTTCACCCCGTCTGCATTGCTATCAATGTCATTCAAGTAGATGGCGAACAGCAGAGGGGAGAGGGGACGTCCTTGTTTAACACCAAAAGATGGCTGCACAGAAGCTATCTTATCCCCATCCAATAACGTTTTCTCATCAGCATGGTACAAGTCTTTTAGGATGAACAGAATATGGTCAGACATCCGGCAACTGCGAAAATGTCTTGAAATACAATTATAAGCTTGTTTGAATTCAATAAACGCAGCATACAACTGTGATGACCCGCCTTACATTCTCTGTGCAGCATGCTTCACATGTCGTAGAATGAATAGGGGTTGCAAGGTGCTTCTGCCTGGATAAAACCCATATTGCGTGTCCGGAATCTTGTTGTGTTGAATGCACCAGTCCTGAATCATGGAGCGTAGCAGATAAGAGTAAAGTCTATACAAGGTGTCACGAAATCATTCTGTACCTCACTGGCTGTGTCAATGGCCCCTTCTTGTGTATGGGAGTGAGCTATTCTTCTTTCCAAGACCTGGGGATGTTGGCTTTTGCGATGAGCAGTTTGAAGAGAGCGACAACGTGAGGAACTAGCATGTTGACACTTTCCCGACTTCTCTCATTTTGTTTGGGCACACGCTTGCAAGCGCATATAATGAAGGTTGGTGTAATTGTGTCAAACCCAGGTGAAGATGACATGTTAATTCTAGAAATAAAGTTAAAAAGCTGTGCCTGCCAAACGAGGGCAGCTTAGCTGAAAACCAAATAGGCCTGCAACCGCACAGCATTTCAGGCACTCGCACACGAACAAGGCCAGGTCTTTGGCGTCTACTTGGCTAGCAAAGGTAAGTCTTTTTGGATTGCTAGAGAAGATGCAGAAGACGTGGTAGTTTTTCATGCGCAAATCTGTCAAGTCTGCGCCCGAGCAGTCTGAAAGTGCACGCTCCTCATCTTGCACACAGTGCCAGTTGCGTTTAGTGCAGATCCTGAGCTCGTAAGGAGCTCTGTGCTGTTGTTGTTGTTTCTGGAGCAGCTCAACCTTCAGGCTATGACCAGGGAGTAAATCTGGAGAGTGCACGGGAAGATGGTTAGGGTTATTTTGTTGAAGGTAAGAAGGAAGGGTTGTTTTGGTTGCGCGTTTCTGATCATCCCTCCAGCCGGTCTGACTCCCTAAGGGCACTCCACAATAAATGTGAAAGGTCCTCATGACTCTGCTGGAAACATGCGTATCATGTGGATGGATCTGGTTCAGATCTTTCCATTCTCATATACTTAAGTCAGGCAGCAAGGTTTTTAAGTAATGTTGATTTTGGAACAGCCCATGATAGCAGAGATGTGCGCATCAGCTTCAGGTATCGCGAAGAGCAGGTAAGACCTCAAATGTCCCATTTCCTTTTCTGTGTGCCATTAGTAAATCAGCCTTGTCAATCTTGCTCAGCAAGGGATTGTTGGTTGTGGAAAGGCTGTTCCAGAGGCAAGCAAAACAGCAAAACCAGTAGAAATACAGGGGCATTTGACCTGTCTATCTTAGAAGGCAATGTGTATTTGTGCTTCGTTTTACACCCAATAGCATCTCTAGAAAGCAAATGTGTTGGATGTGGGATTTAGTAGTGGTGGAAGATTCGAACGTGAGAGTACTTGTCGCCCAAAATTGACATGCATACAGGCCTGCCAATAGTGCAAAGGCTTGAAAAATCCAGAGCATGGCATGCTTCCTAATCTTGCTAGCCAACTCTGAGCAAATCCTCCATACTCTGGCTATGGCACCAGCAAAATTGCATGCCATCTTGTTCCAGGCATTTGTCATCCTCCGATTGTGTCTGGGGATCATGCCCAGGTATTTAAATTTTTGCACATTCTCATGCGGAGTGCCATTGTAGCAAAACACAGGTGGGTTGAAGCAAAAGATGGCCATGATTTTAATCTTGTGCGCATTCAGCGTTAGCCCTATCACAGCCGTGAAGGTGTGGAATTGGTTGAGTTGGAGCTGGAGGTGATGGGCAGTAGTAAGTGGTAGTAAGTGCATTGCCGACAGCGTATTCAGAGTGGTAAACTTTGTTTGTTTGCAAGGCAGTCATGCCCCATAGTCCGACGTATTCAAGAACTTGCCTAAAATGTTTGTGAAGAGAGATTGAATTCAAGGGCTCAGCGGGTATCCCTGCTGTAGTCCTTGAGTTGCCATAATTTCATCTGACACCTTGTCTTTGTCAATGAGGATATAAACACTTTCTTAATGCATAGCCCTTACAAGTTAAATCAAGCACTTAAGGACATGGATGTTTTGAAGGTGGGCCAAGGGTTGGTTAATAGCTCCTCTCTTTGGACACTGTCACAGGCAGCAGTGAGATCAAGAAAGGCAGTGAACAAATTTTTCTAGCTTAGCTTAGCTAGATGTGGCATAGGATGTGGATCGGCTGATTTTTGTTCCTTGTGGGACAGAATTCAAATTGTTTGTCAAATATATGATTCTCAGCTGACGCCCTTTCAGTCATTAAGTCTCCCACCATGGTAGCATATATTGTGTATGTGCATCTGTTGGTGGCTGCTAGCCTGTATATTTGGGAAAGAGATTGCTCAGCTTTTTTGCGTAAAGGCATAATTTCGTCTTCTTCTGAGACTAGGTAGACCATCACGTTAGAGAAGTTTGAGAATATCTGTGAGCATTGAAGGAAATTTCCGAAAAAGGAGTCCCCTCTGTACTTTCCCATGACCATGCCTATGAAAGCAACATGGAAGTCTCCGACGACGCCCTCTACAAAAGGCTGCGCTCCAATAATCTTCTCATGAAGACAAGCTAGGGTTAACCGCTAGCCTGGTCGTTAGGCTGATTGGTTTGTTGCTGAGTTTGTTTTGCCATTGAGAAAGGAAAACACAGTCTCACAAGGCATGGCATGCAACATCTCCTCATAACCCAAGCCCATCCTTACCTGACCCACAGCAGATATATCAAGTCCACTCTAAATTCCCCCGCCAAGCTTCACTACTGCGAGGTATTCCTCTGCAGAATAACCATGCCTTTGCAGCAGAAAATTTTGTGGCATATTGGCTCCACGAATCCCTTCATGACACGCCTGTCAACCTGTGTACATCCAATATAACTTCTCACTTTGCAGCCTTCAAGCTTATTCTGATTCAAAGAAATTCCAGATAATTTACTTTGACCAGTACTTTTCCCTACATGGAAAAGTAAGAAAATCTGTAAGCCTGATTCACTCTTTCAACATGGCTTTTGGTGCGCACATAAGCTGTGGAGATGCCATGCTTTCTCATACCCAAGCAATGGAGAATACTTAAATGTGCTGCAACCTACAAAACCTCATTGATGTACAACGCTATTGTACTAGAACACTGGCAATTTGAACGTTATGATCCTCAACCACTACTAAAGTTAACTCTCATGGAACCAAGACATTCATTACTTGCTTCACTATGCCCACACAGAGCTGGCAAATGGCCAGATATACCAACAAGTGATAAAAGATTTTCTCCTCGAGGCTGCTTACAAAGATACTGTCATTCTCACCACTGTTGATCATAACTCCCAAGGGCATGCAGTCACCCTTTAACGCAACAATAAACCATCTCAAATAATCGCATCCAAATGTTGCAAAGCATTACCAGCTGGGCTACTACAGGTTGCGGAGGCCTTAAGGTCTTGGTCTGGAGCAGGGGCGGCTTGTCACCCTCCAGACCCTCCCTGGTGGAAAACGGCCCTTTGGGCCAGTGTGTCTCCTTTTCTTCTTTTTTTATTGATGTAGGGCGTGGTTTCACTGCCTATGTAGTTTTTCTTTTCTCTTTCTGCTTCAACCACTTTCTGGTTGATTCTTGGTTGATGGTTGAATCTACCGTTGTTTCAACTGGACCTGATTGAATCAACTATGCTTGCTTCAATAGCCCAATCATTTTTTAACATGGTGCTTTAGTTTCTCTCTTTCTTGTCACGCTGAGAGACTGCCTGTTGCACACCAAGCAAACTCATGGCATGATCATAACCAGATTTATGCTGCTTTGTGACCCAGAGGGCTCTATTCCCTGGCGTACATATCACAAGGTCGCTAAGTGCAAACAAAGTATAACTGCGAGTTTATCTCTGACGTGCTCAAATACAGCTTTAGCTGAACTGACAACAGGATCAAATACTCAACCAACTGACTCAACTGACCTCCGGGGCGCAATGCAGCTTAAATCTAGCACTGCAATATTCTGGCGTGATATTCTCCCCTTCTACACACAATTCTTGAAATCATCAATGTTCTGACTGGGCGACATTGCCTAGTCAGACTGTCTTTCTTTCTCAACGGCACAACAGACTCTGCCATTTTATTTTGGACATTATAGACTATTCTTTGCTGGCGAAGACCAGCAACAAAACAGTCAGCCTTACGACCTGGCTGGCGGTTAACCCATAACTTGTAACTTGTACACGCAATTCTTGAAGTGATCAATGTTCTCTTGGCATTTGAATGATGGGTCTGGCGTACAAATACTTAAATTTTCCATTTGCTCTGGCTTTCAAGACAATTCAAATCTTAAGGACTTATCAGATGCTGCAGTTTTTTCCTGGTTTTCTTGTCTTTTGTCCTTTTGCTTCATCGTTACTGTTATTCAATCCACTTGAAATAGTTTTTTCCAGGTATGCTCTTGAAACCACACTAGACTCAAATGGATCATATTTTGCATCTGTTTTCAAAATTGAAGCCCAGAAGTCAGGTGTTTTGACTAAGTGAATTATTTTAAATCTTGTAATTGGACTGATGAGAGGCGGTCCGTTCTGCATGGTATAATCGTACCACCAGCAACAGACCAATCAGCCTAACGACCTGGCTGGCGGTTAAACCATTAACTTGCAACTTGTAACTTGTAATTGGACTGTCTCTTATCTCCTTTTCAACGGCACAGTGCCTCTGCATTTTCAGATGTGGAAAATTGCGTAGGCAGTGAAGAGCAAATCACACAATAATTGAGTCGTCTACAAAGACATCTGTTGCGTCATAACTAAGTCTCATAATTAATGTGCCAAGGTAGATGATCACAAAGTCCATCGTCACGTGCCCCCAATATGTGCTTGGCCATCGCTAGGGTTGCACAAAGTCCTGCAGGCTTCTTATTGTGTGCTTTTTGGTTTGGTATTGCATGGGTTTACGCATCGCTCAACATCCAGGAAGTGGCCAACGCCAACCAGTAGGTGACCAGGACTCTGCACATGTAAGGCTAGAAGCAAGCCGCAGTACATATTCATGCAATCAAGACAGAATAGTTATGAATGAGCAGAAAGTAAGGACATGATAACAGACACCAGTTTTGAAATGCAGGTGCTGGAGCCGGGCTTGAAACTCAGAACGAAGCTCACAATCGAAATTGTCTTGAGCACTGCCTCAACCAGATCAGTTGTCACACAAATCTCACATGGGTACACACATGCGCACACATAAGTGCATGCCAAATAAGGATGGTATACCTGTGTGTGTAAGAGAGAGAGAGAGAGAGAGAGAGAGAGAGAGAGAGAGAGAGAGAG
>LFCJ01004658.1_pt1 | contig 10055 bp, 7 predicted proteins | sample 643141 | NCBI WGS metagenome assembly LFCJ01 (sample SAMN03766243, study PRJNA286221) | soda lake metagenome | biome: soda lake; feature: Kulunda steppe; material: water; isolation source: sample B1-Br-g2 brine of Lake Bitter-1 | place: Russia: Kulunda steppe | collected 2010-07 | reverse complement strand
TGAACCGCCACAGCGGCGTTCGGAGGGAGCCGGCCTCGAGCGCGTCGGCAGCGGGTCCGTCGACGAGCACGGTTCGGAGGACGTGGCGGACCGAGTGCCAGAACGCGAAGTAGAGGCCGATGGCGAGGATCGGCGGGACGACGGCGAAGAAGGCGACGAGCCCGACGGTTTCGCCGGCGTCGAGCGCCCACGAGCGGGACGGGCCGGCCCGGAGGAGCCCCCAGCCGAGCGAGACCGCCACGAGCGCCGCGCCGGCGACGGTGACCCAGCTACGGACGGGGCTCGAAAACGCCGGCTCGAGTGCGGTCGCTGCGGCCGGGTCGAACAGCCCGACGACGGCCGACGCGACGAACGCGTACTGCTCCGGGAAGGCGACGAGCGGGACGAACATCGGGATGCCGCCGCGAACGCAGAGCGCAAGCGCGCGCTGCGGTCGGGTCTCGAGGTGATCGACGCCGAGGAGGGCGACGAGGGCGTAGACGTCGCCCTGTCCCCAGTGGAAGGTGGTCAGGAGGATGAAGCCGGCGAAGGCGAGAACTGGCTCGAGGTACCAGACCACGCCGTAGAGCGCGGCGAGCGCCAGATAGCCGACGCCGAAGCCGACGAGCCACCGCGGGGAGGTCGGTTCGTCGCGCGCTCGAGGGAGCACGAGGTGGTCGACGGCGCCGTGTGGTAGCCCGAGAAGGACGACGCTGACGGCCAGCGGGACGAGCTGGACGGCCAGGGGAAGCGAGTCGAACAGCGCCACGAGCGCGACCCCCGTCACGAGTGCGACGACGCCCCCGCCGAGGCTCACCGACGCCGCGACATTGGTCGTCTCACCGGCCATCGGGTCTGCCCTCCGGGGTTCGGGTCCGTCGGGTTTGGAGGTGCTCGAGCGGACACGGGCCGACGACGCCGGTCCAGTCCATGGTGGTGATCCCCGAAATCGAAGCTCGCGGCCACCGGCCGTCGTCGCGACGGGCCGCGAGCGCCCCGAGGAGACCCATCGGTGACAGGACGACCGACGTGTGAAACGCGAGGGACGGGAGCGCAGCGGACATCAATCTGGTCGACGACTGCTCGTCGTCTCGAATCGTCCTTTCAGCAGAAGGGTTATCAAAGATGTGGCCAACCACAGAACCCGCTCGAGAACGTCCGAGACTACCGTTCGTACATTGTTGGCCACCATCACTAAAATACCCCCGCTCAAATCACTGGTCATGAACGTCTCGGAATCAGTACTGCCCGGCTTCGTTCGCCGGAACTACACGGCAAAGCTCGGTGCGGTTTTCACGCTCGTCACCGCAGTCACGCTCGCGTTCGGCTGGGCGATGAACGCTGAAGTCACGGCCGCGGTCGAAACAGGGGAGGCGGCGGCCGTCGGTGACGCGGCGACGTCGGCGATTCTCGGACTCGTCGTGCTGACCGTGATCAATCTCGGGCTCGTCGCAGCGACGGTCGGGGGCAACACCGCCGCGTCGCTCTCGACGCTGTCTGCCATCGCCACGCGGATGGGTGAGGGCGACCTCGAGGTCGACCTCGAGACGCGCCGCGAGGACGAGATCGGTGACCTCTACGGCTCGTTCGACGAGATGCGATCGTCGCTCCGGGAGTCGATCGAGGAGACCGAGGAGGCCAGACAGGAAGCCGAATCCGCGCGAGCGAACGCCGAGGAGGCCCGCAAGGAGGCGGAAGCGGCCCGAGCGGACGCCGAGCGCGAACGCGAGCGACTCGCGGCGGTCAACGACGAACTCGAGGCCGAAGCCGAACGCTTCTCGAGCGTCATGGCTCGCTGTGCCGACGGCGACCTCACCGCGCGGATGAACGCCGAAACGGACAACGAGGCGATGGCGTCGATCGCCGACTCGTTCGACGAGATGATGGACGGCATCGAGGTGCTCGTCGGTCGCATCCAGGGCTTTGCGGTCGACGTCTCCGACGCCAGCCAGGAGGTCAGATCGAACGCCGAGCGCGTCCGGGAGAAGAGCGCGGACGTGAGCGCGTCGATCGGGGACATCTCCGAGGGGGCGGACGTTCAGACCGAGAAGATCCAGGAGATCGCCCGCGAGATGGACGACATCTCGGCGACGACCGAGGAGATGGCCGCGAGCGCCGCCGAGGTCGCCCAGACGTCGACGGAGGCGGCTCGAGCCAGCGAGAACGGCCTCGAGACCGCCGAGTCGGCCATCGAAGCGATGAACGAGGTGGAAGCCCAGACCGACGAGTCGGTGGCGGCGATCGAAGCCCTCTACGAGGAGATCCAGCAGGTCAGCGAGGTGACCGAGATCATCGCGAACATCGCCGAGCAGACGAACCTGCTGGCGCTGAACGCCTCGATCGAGGCCGCTCACGCCGACGAGACGGGCGACGGCTTCGCCGTCGTCGCCAGCGAGGTGAAATCGCTCGCCGAGGAGACCAAGGAGGCGACCGACGACATCGCCGACTCGATCGAGCGCATCCAGGACCGCACCCAGACGACCGTCGAGGACATCCGGGAGACGAGCGATCGGATCTCGAGCGGCGTCGAGACCGTCGAGGAGACCGCAACCTCCCTCGAACGGATCGTCGAGTCGGTCGAGGAGGCGAACGCCGGCATCCAGGAGATCAACACGTCGACGGATCGCCAGGCCGACTCCGCCGCACAGGTCGTCACGATGGTCGACGACGTCGCCGAGATCTCCGAAACGACGGCAGCCGAGGCGAACGGCGTCGAAAGCGCGGCCGAAGCCCAGTCCGCCTCCGCGCGTGACGTCTTCGACCGCGTCGATGCCCTCTCCAGCGGGGCAGAAACGCTGCTCGAGGCGCTCGAGGACACCCGAGTCTCGGCGACGGACGACGGGCCGAGCGCTGCCCAGGTGCTGCGCTCCGACGGAGGTGTCTCGCGATGATCGAGCCGACCCTGCTGTTCTGGCTCGGTGCGCTCGGGATGGCCGTCGGAACGGTCGCGTTCGTCTGGGGTGGCGTCTCCGCGAGGACCGCCTACCGCCGGTACTACGCGCTCCTGGCGTCGATCAGTCTGATCGCCGCGGTTGCGTACGCGATGATGGCACTCGAGATCGGCTGGGTGACGGTCGGCGACGACGTCGTCTTCACGCCGCGGTACGTCGACTGGATCCTGACGACGCCGTTGCTGTTGGTGTTTCTCGGCTTGCTCGCCGGGAGCGACGGTCGGGAACTCGGGCTGGTCGTCGTCGTCAACACGGTCGTCATGGTTCTCGGCTTCGCCGCCGCGCTCGTCCCCGGCGCGCTCGGCTACGGACTGTTCGTCGTCGCCGGCGTCGTCTACCTCGGCCTGCTCTACCTGCTGATGGGGCCGATGAGCGCCCGGGCTGGCGAACAGGGGGCCGGCGTCACGTCGCTGTTTACCAGCCTGCGAAACCTCACGGTCGTCCTCTGGTCCGTGTATCCGGTCATCTGGCTGCTCGGCCCGCCCGGGATCGGCATGATTACCCCGACGGTCGACATTATGCTCGTCAGTTACCTCGACGTGCTCACCAAGGTCGGCTTCGGCCTGATCGCGCTCAACACGAGCGCCGTCCTCGAGGCCGAACGCGGCCAGTCGATCGCCGAGGCGACCGTGGACGGACCGGTCGGCGCTGACTGATACGGTTTACTGTACGTCAGTTCCGGCGCACCCGCGACCCGGGCGGCGGGTGCGCCGGTACATCGGTACAGGAATCCGTATGAGCCGTCGCTTCCGATTCGGACGGACGCCCAGCACAACCCTTTTCCTCGGGCCGGACACACGCTCTCGCATGCGTGTCACCTTTCTCGGAACCGGAAGCGCGATGCCGACCGGCGACCGCTTCCAGACGGGAATTCTCGTCCAGGAAGACGGTCGGACGCTGCTGGTCGACTGCGGCTCCGGCGTCCTCCACCGCCTCCAGCAATCGGGCGTCGGCTACGAGACCGTCTCGACGGTATTGCTCACACACCACCACCTCGACCACGTCGCCGACCTCTTGCCGCTGTTCAAAGCCCGCTGGCTCGCCGGCGAAGAGCACCTCGAGGTCGTCGGCCCGCAGGGGACGAAGTCGTTGGTCGACGACCTGCTGTCGGTCCACGACTACATGGAGGGACGGCTCGATCTGCAGGTCCGGGAGGTCGTCGCCGGCGAGTTCTCCGTCGCGGGCTTCGACGTCTCGGCCTACGAGACGCGCCACTCCCTGCCGTGTCTGGCCTACCGCTTCGACGATCGGTTTACGTTCAGCGGCGACAGCGAGGCGTTCGACGGACTGGCGAACTTCGCCGACGGTTCGGCGATTCTGGCACACGACTGTTCGTTCCCCGACGACGTCGACGTCGCGAACCACCCCACGCCGGAGACGCTCGGGACGGCCCTCGAGGGCACCGACGTCGGCCGAGTCTACCTGACACACCTCTATCCGCACACCGACGGCCGCCACGAGGAGATGCTCGAGTCGATCGCCACCCACTACGACGGCGACGTGCGGTTCGCCGAGGACCTCACGACGGTCACGGTCGAGTAACGCCGCGTCGCCGGGGGGCGACACGAGGCTCGGCCAGGACGGAATAGTTACTTTTCGGGGATATCTCGAGGGCCCCATAAGTCGCCATATCGCCCCATTATCGTGTCAAAACGAAAGATGTTCTCAAAAGTGTAAGTCTCCAAATATGTATAAGCGGCCGTTTGTTAGGATCGTAACAACAGCATGGTCCCCAGGGTCGATGGTCGGCGAGACGCGGCGGCGAACGCGGAGTCGAGTGGATGAATCTGCCGTACCGGATCGCAAGCGGCGTCACGACCCACTCGAGGGTCGTCCTGGTCGTTCTCGTGCTCTCGACTGCGCTGATCGGTGCCGGCGTGACGATGGTCGACGACGACTCCTCGCTCGAGCAGTTCGAGAGCGAGTCGCCCGAGGGACAGGCAGCGGAAGACATCGACGACCGCTTCGGCGCCGACGACGCGGATACGACGACGATCCAGGTGATCCACCGGGGTGACGCCGACGGCGAGAACGTCCTCGAGCAAGACGTTCTGGTCGAGGCCCTCGAGTTCCAGGAGGAGCTTCGCGGGAGCGAGTCGATCAACGCAACGCTCGTCGACGAGGACCCGATCACCGGTGTCGAGAACCTCGTCGCGATGACGGCGATCAGTCAGGCCGAAGCCGACGAACTCGGAGAGCGCGGCGAGGAACTCGGAGAGCGCGGTGAGGCACTCGAAGAACGGGGTGAAGAACTCGGCGAACGCGGGGCCGAACTCGAAGAGCGCGGCGACGCACTCGGCGAGCGGGAAGCCGAACTCGAGGCCCGAAGCGAGACGCTCGAGGGCGGCATCGACGAGGTCCGCGAACTCCAGCGTGAGTACGAGGAGCTGGCCGCGACGACGGACGAAGCCGACCCCGAGTTCCAGGAGGGTGCGGCCGAACTCGAGGCGGCCATCGACGCGACCATCGAGGAGACGGCCGATGCGGCCGACCTCGACGACGAGCAGGCCGCCGAGTACGAGGAGCTGGCCGAGGGGGCACGCGAGCTCGAGTCCGGCCTGTTCGAGATCGAGCAAGCAACTGACGAGCCCGAGGGCGTCACCGAGTACCAGGAGCTCCAGGACGACCTCGAGGGCGTCTACGCCGGCGCGACCACCGGGGTTCTCGAGGAGGAGTACGCACAACTCGAGGCGGATTTCGAGGCGTTCGAAGACGAGCAAGCGGCTCTCGAGGAGGATCAAGAAGCGTTCGAAGAGGACCAGCAGGCCTTCGAGGACGATCAGGAAGCGTTCGAGGAGGACCAGGAGGCCCTCGAGGAAGACGACGACGGGCCGTCGCTCGAGGAGCAACGCGAGACGCTCGCGGAACTCGACGACGAGGCGTTCGAGGACGCACTCGAGGCGACTCTCGCCGAAGGGGACGACGACGGCGACGAGGGGCCGGGGCTCGGGTTCATGGCCGCCGAGTACGAGCCCGGCGAGACCGAGGCCGACGCCCGGATGACGGCGATAACCCAGGACGTCGGCGACGCCGAACTCGAGATGGGGGCGGTCGACGACGAGGTCCTCGAGACGCAACTCGAGATCCGCGAACTCGCGGACGCTCACGACCACGAGCACGTCGTCTTCGGCGTCGGGATACTCACCGACGAGATCGACCGCTCGATGGGCGACAGTCTGGTGATCGTCGGTCCGCTCGCGCTGGCGTTCGTCGTCGCCGCCCTGTTGATCGCCTATCGCGATCCGCTCGATATCGTTCTCGGCGTCGCGGGCATCGTCGCGGTGCTCGTGTGGACGTTCGGCTTCATGGGCTGGACCGGGATCGCGTTCAACCAGATGTTCGTCGCCGTCCCCGTCCTGCTGATCGGCCTCTCGATCGACTACGCGATTCACGTCTTCATGCGCCACAGAGAACGGCGTTCGGCCCCCGGGGTGACGGACGAGGTCGGCGGCTCGATGGCGATCGCGCTCGCCGGCGTCGGCGTCGCGCTCGTCTGGGTGACGGCGACGACGGCCATCGGCTTCCTCGCGAACCTGGTCAGTCCCATCGCGCCGATCCAGGAGTTCGCGATCGTCAGCGCGGTCGGCATCGTCTCGGCGCTGGTCGTCTTCGGCGCGCTGATCCCCGCCGCGAAGGTCGAACTCGACACGCTGCTCGAGCGGGCGGGGTTCGACCGACACAGGCGCGCGTTCGGCACCGGTGGCGGCCGGTTCAGCGACGCCCTCAGGGTGGGGTCGGTCGCAGCCAGGCGGATTCCGCTGGTTGTGCTGGTGGCCGTCCTCTTGCTCACCGCCGGCGGCGTTTACGGCGCGAGCCAGGTCGACACCAGCTTCGAGGAGGAGGACTTCCTCGCGGAGAGTCCGCCGGAGTGGACACAGAACCTCGGGCCGCTGGCTCCCGGCGAGTACCAGGCCGCCGACGATCTCGAGTACGTCAACGAGAACTTCCAGCGTGACGATCTGCAGGCACAGCTCCTCGTCGAAGGCGACGTCACCAGCCCGGAGACGATGGAACGGCTAGACGCCGCCCAGGACGAGGCCTCCGGGAGTTCCGTCGCGTACACCCGTGCCGACGGCGAGGCCGACGTCGACGGGGCGCTCGCGCTGATGGAAGAGACCGCAGCGCAAAACGAGTCGTTCAACGAGTCGTTCACCGCCGCGGATACGACCGGCGACGGCGTCCCGAACGAGAACGTCACCGAGCTCTACGACGAGCTGTTCGAGGCGACCGAGGACGAGGCGAGCCAGGTGATCGACCGGACCGACGACGGGGAGTACCGGTCGGTCCTGCTGATCGTCCCCATCGAGGGTGATGCGGCCTTCGGCGACGCGACCGACGAGATGCGCGCCATCGCGGCGACGCTCGACGACGACGGCGCCGGGGACGAACGCGAGGTCGACGACGACGGCGTCGCCGTTATCCCCGACGACGGGATCAGCGCCATCGCGACCGGCGACCCCATCGTGAACTACATCGTCGAGGGGGACCTGTTCGACACCGTCATTCAGAGCCTGCTCGTCACGCTCGTGGCCGTCTTCGCGTTCCTGACCGCCGCTTACTGGCTGACCGGCAACGGCGCGACCCTCGGCGCCGTCACGCTCCTCCCCGTCGCGTTCGCCGTCAGCTGGATCCTCGGTACGATGTACCTCGCCGGCATCCCGTTCAACGTCCTGACGGGGATGATCACCAGCCTCACCGTCGGGCTCGGCGTCGCCTACAGCATCCACGTCAGCGCCCGGTACACCCTCGAGCTCGAGCGCCAGGGCAACGTCTGGTCGGCGCTGCACACGACCGTCACGGGCACCGGCGGGGCCTTGCTCGGGAGCGCGGCGACGACCGTCGGCGGCTTCGGCACCCTCGCGTTCGCCATCCTCCCCGTCCTCCGGCAGTTCGGGATCATCACCGGGCTGACGATCACGTACGCGTTCCTCTCGAGCGTCGTCGTCCTCCCGACGCTGCTGGTCCTCTGGACGCGCTATCTCGGCCCGGACGTCTCCTTCGCCGTCGGCGGGGCCGACCGACCGGCGCCGACGGCGAGCGACGGCGGAACGACCCAAAACGATGCGGATCCGAATACTGACCCGGCGGACGACAGTAACGACGGCGGTGAGGACCGATGAGCCCCGACGAGAACGAGGCGGTCGACGCCTTCGAACGACTCGGACTGACCAGTTACGAGGCCAAGGTGTTCATCGCGCTCCACCGGCTTGGCTCGGGGACGGCCAGGGACGTCGCCCGCATCGCGGACGTTCCCCGCTCGCAGGTCTACAGCGTCGCCGAGAGCCTCGCCGACCGCGGCCTGCTCGAGATCCAGCAGTCGAGCCCGATGCGCTACCGGCCCGTGAGCGTCGAGGAGGCGCGCACCACGCTCGAGGAACGGTTCGACCGCGAGCGCGAACGGGCGTTCGCCTACGTCGACGCGGTCAAAGACGCCTCCGCCGGCGAGGAGGAACGCGAGGACATCTGGACGGTCCGCGGGAGAAAGCGAGTGACCGACCGCGTGGTCGACCTCTGTTCGGCGGCCGACGACCGGATCGTCTTCGGCACCCGGCTCTCGGACCTCCTGACCGACTCGATCGAGCGAACGCTCGAAGAGCAAGCCGCAAGCGGGCTGTCGGTGACCGTCGTGAGTCGGTCGGAGGGGGTCAAAGAGCGGTTCCGGGCGCTCGAGGGCGTCGCGGTCGAGGAGCCACCGGCCTACCGGGAGGGCGACCAGCGCTCGGGACGAATCTGTCTGGTCGACGACGACAGCATCCTGCTGAGCGTGGTCGACGACGACGGCGGCGAGACCGCAATCTGGAGCGCCGGCTCGCTGTTCGCCACCGTCCTGATCCAGTTGATCGAGGCGAGCGAGGAGGTCCAGGGGTAGCTTGATCCGTCGCGGACCGGGCTTTATTTCGGAGAGGGTGGAAGTCGGCTCGAGCGATGAACCGGAAGCGGCCCGGAAGACAGACCCGCCCAGCGTACACCACGAAGCGCCGGTCGTGGTACGGCTACGGGAAGACGGCGCAGTTCGAAAAGAACGCGTTCGGCCGCTTTCTGCACGATACGACGTCGATCTTCGGGGAGGTGTCGATCCTCGGGCTCCCGGCGTTGCTGGTCGTTACGGCCACCGGTGGCCCCGATTTCTACGGCCTGACGACGGCCGTACTGGTCGCGTGGGCGACGATGGTGGTCGTCGGGACGCTGATCCGCGGGGGCTGGATTCGACCGCTCGCGACGGACGTCCTGGGCTGGGTGTCGTTCTCGCCCGCACTGCTCGGGCTTCGGCTGGTGTACTACAACGCCGTCCTGATTGGGGCGGGCTACGGCTCGACGACGCTCGCCGACGCGGTCGGCGTTCCCGCCCTCTCGATTCTCGCGGCCGCCGTCGTGGCCGCGGTCGCGACCCTCGCGTTTCCACGGCTGGGAGAGGACGTCGCCCGGTGGCGACTCGAGGCCCGGAGACGGTGACGAGGAGCCGCCTCGAGTCGACGATCGCTACTCCGGCAGCAGCCGGACGATCGGGGCGTCCGCGTCGTCGACCGCCACGTAGGGATAGCCGGTGTCGGGGGCGACCGCCACGTCGCGGATTCGCCAGCCCCGGCCCTCGAGCAGTCCCCCGGTCTCCTCGACGTCGGTGCCGTCGACGGTGAAGCGGCCGAGATACTCGCCGGCGAGGGTGCCGACGAGCAGGTCGCCCTCCCACTCGACGAACGCGTCGCCGTCGTAGAACGCCATCCCGCCGGGTGGGAAGCCACCCGTGGTACACTCCCAGTAGTAGACCGGATCGACCACGTCGTCGCGCTCGAACGGGTCGTCGCCGACGGGGTCGTCGGTCCCGTACGCACAGCCGGTGTGTGCGATCGGCCAGCCGTAGTTGCCCCCTGCCTCGAGGACGTTGAGTTCGTCGCCGTCTTCCTCGCCGTGTTCGCTCTGCCAGATGTCGCCCGTTTCGGGGTGGACCGCCATGCCCTGGGCGTTCCGGTGACCGTAGCTGTAGATTGCCTCGAGCGCGTCTTCGCCCCCCGGTCCCTCGCCGTCGACGAACGGGTTGTCTTCCGGGATCGAGCCGTCGTCCTCGAGCCGCAGGGTGGTCCCGATCTCGGTCGTCAGATCCTGGGAGTAGTGGTCCTCGCCGAACTC
>LFCJ01004657.1_pt1 | contig 10055 bp, 13 predicted proteins | sample 643141 | NCBI WGS metagenome assembly LFCJ01 (sample SAMN03766243, study PRJNA286221) | soda lake metagenome | biome: soda lake; feature: Kulunda steppe; material: water; isolation source: sample B1-Br-g2 brine of Lake Bitter-1 | place: Russia: Kulunda steppe | collected 2010-07 | reverse complement strand
GCTGTTGGCCCGGGAGCCCCTGGACGCCGATGAGCTACATGTGCAGCTGGGGGACATGCTGCGGGAGTACAATGTGCAGGTGGGATGTCAGCGGCACGGTCGCGGGGGATGAGCGCTGCATGTGCAGCTGGTTTGCATGCTGGAGCATCAATCATTGGGCATTACAGCCTGCGAGCCTGTCCCTGCCCGCAAGGTAGCCCCCCTTTTGGGGGCTTGCTTGACCCTGGGCACGCCAGGCACTGCCCCACACGCTAGCAGGGGCCCTTGCGCGCCGCGCAAGTTTCTTGCACATACGCAGGGGACACCCCTCATCCCAACGTACAGAGCACGTCTTGGCCCAACAAACTACAGACCGTTGCGCTGCCCCTGTGTGTGCTTTGGGCCCACCCACCTTGGAAGCCCCATTCGCATCGCTGCCAAGCCAAGCTTGCAGAGGATCAGATGCAAACAGGGCTGCCCGTCCACACGCACGCACGCAGGCATCTGGGCCCAACAAGTACAAGCTCGCGGTGGAGTTCATGGTGAATGACGTGGCGCGACCGCTGGCGGATACCGCAACGCGCGCCACTTACGCCGCCAGGGATGCAAGCGCGCTGGCAGGCCAAGCGGCCAAGGATCTGGCGGAGGTAGGAGGTGCTGTGTGCACAAGCTTTTCATTGTGTTGTGTGCAGAGGAGATGTATAGCTGTGGGTGTGAATGCAGGTATGGGTGTGGGTGTGGGGGTGAATGCGGTTGTGGGCGTGGGCTTAGGTTTGGGTGTGGGAGTGTTGTGCACGTGGGCAATTGGGAGCTGGTAGTGGGGAGAGGTGCAGTGGCTGTGATTTGAGGAGGGGGGCACAGGTTGCCGTGGGGCTTGCGGGGTACACACGCAAGTGAGCCCACAAGCAGTGCGCAGGTCATTTCGCTCAAGGCTTTTCAGAAGCCGGCAAGCAAGGATCTCACACACCTTCAGCAACAAGTGGATTAGACGGCAGGCCTGCTGGATGGCGTCAAAACCACGCTGGACAGTCTTGGGAGGGGTGCCCTGCTTGCTGCAGTGTCATGTGGGGTTTGTGTTGGTGACAGTGACTGTGACCCCTCCCCATCCATAGCCCCCGACACTGCACACAAAGCCCTCGACATCGCACACATAGCCTCCGACACCGCACATGTAGCCCCCGACACCGCACAAGTAGCCCCTGACACTGCACAAGTAGCCCCTGACACTGCACACATAGCCCCTGGCACCGCACACATAGCTCCTGGCACTGCACATGTAGCCCCTGGCACCGCATGCGCCCCATGCACTAGTCTAACACGGTTGATCCAACGTAGGCCCCTCCCCTGACGCCGCAGGCGCCCCAAGCACCGGTCCAACACAGCCCCTGGCACTCACGCCCCCTCTTGTCATGCTGCCCCAATACAAACAATATCAGCATCCGCCAACGCTCACTGCTTCCCCCAGCCACTTCCCACCAATTCCCATGGCACTGGCCGCAGACCGCGCGCCGCCCCATGCTCCTCCCTCTCTCCATCCTCTGCCGCTGTTTGTGCCATCCTTAGGTCCAACCTCTCCCAGGTCACTCTGCCCCCGCCCCTCCCTGGTCACACAACCCGGGTTCGGCGCTGTCCCTGACCTGCACAGCCCTTCATGTCTCACAACACGGGTTTAGCCTGCCCCCGTCCTGGACATCATCTCCTGTTGCTCGTCGCCATCCCTGACACAATCCTGCACAACATCTCCCGTTGCGCAGTCCAGACACTGCTCCTGCATTTTGCACCCCCGGTTGTCGTGCTGCCCACGACATGGGTGCACACGCATGCTCACTGCGTTAACACTGCGCCCGCAATGTGACCACGCAATGTGACTGCGCAATGTGACTGCGCCCGCAATGTGACTGCGCCCGCAATGTGACTGCGCCCGCAATGTGACCCCACGTACACACTGCGTTAACACTGCGCACGTACACACTGCGTTAACACTGCGCCCGCAATGTGACCCCACGTACACGCTGCAGTCTGCCTCCTTTCCAAACCCCCAACCCTTTGATCCACACACATGCGTGCACGCGGCTCCCTCCCCTCTTGCAGGCCAATGCCCGCCTTAGCAACCTGCAGCAGCAAGTGGGCTCCAGCCAGCAGGACATCACGCGCGTCCGCCAGGAGCTGGCAGATGCACAGGTGTGTGTGCACATAGGTGCACAGGTGTGTGTGTGCACTGGTACCCTATGGCCAGCCCCCTTCATCCCCCATGCCACCACCCTCTTCCAGGGTGTGCGGACGTCTGCGCTGAGTGCGCTCGCGTGCATGCTGGGCACGCTTTACAAGGGGCTGTTCTTTAGTCGTGTGTGCGCGCATTCGTGCGCGTTTGTGCCTGCCTGCCTGGAGCGCACACTGTGCAGCGCCCGTGCGTCCGTGTACTCGCAAGCCCACATGCGTGCATGTGCACCATGCAGCGCCCATGTACTCGTGGGCCCATATGCATACATGCACACCATGCAGCGTCCATGCACTTCCAGGCCCACATGCATACATGCGCAGTTTGCAGTGCCTGTGCACTCATGGGCCGACGTGTTTGTACGCGCCATGCAGCGCTTGTGCACTCATGGGCCCACATGCAAGCATGCGCGCATCCAAAGACTCCTACCTGTCCTTTGTTAGCCGCATGCAGCAGAAGGAGGCAGACCCACACACAACCTGCACGGGGCGCATACACCCACCTGCCTGCCTTCATCAGCCATTGTTGGTGTCATTGTTAACGTAACGCTGCGTTGTGGAACGCACATGTCAGATGGTGCCGTTGCTGCTGTGCCAAGCGCGCACGGCTGCTGCTGCCGCTGCTGCTGCTGCTGTGCTACACGCTTTTACCCCGTGCCCCTTGCCCTCTGGCCCTGCTGCAGGCAAAGTGCGCGCACGCGCAGCAGGAAGCTGGCCAGGGCCGCGTGGATGCAGCGCGTGCACAGGCGTCCAAAGACGAGCTGGAGCGCCGCTTATTGGAGGTAAGAGGGGAGGAGGGTGTGTATAGAGGAGCGAGGGGAGAAGATGTGGGCAGGAGTGCAATGGAGGCGTGGGCGATGGTTGGGAGGGGGCCAGGTGAGGTCGAATGCGTAAAGGCAAGAAGACTCATGGTTGGGAGCGGCAGAGGAAAGGCGCAACATGTATTTGGACCAGGATTGCGAGTGGGCAGCCTGGCTTCGTAGCCGCGAGGGATGCACCATCAGCAGCTGTGAGGCACTGGCTGTGGGTGCGCCTGTGCGCTGGGACGGGCAGGGGGGCAGGCGCGCATGCACGGGGAGAAGCAGGGAGGGTAGGTGCAAAGAAAGTGTGGCTGCGCTGATAATGTACAAGGTCAGGGACGGAGCACTTCCTTTTCGTGCTAAAGCGATCCTTGCTTGGTTAGGGCATTAGGAGTGTGCCCCACACAAGCTCGCTGCCAGTCATCTGGCTGTCGTGCGCTTTTGACGGCTGTTAGGGAGAGGCAGGAACTGGGCTTTGTCTCTGACAGGTGGGGCCCCCTGGAGGGGTTCCTGAGCCGAGAGTCCCGCCCTTCTCAGAGCTCAGCACCGGAGCTCCTTCATGCACCCAACCTCTGCCACCTTGGCCGGGCTGGGATATGCTTGCGGGGTATGTGGACAGCTTTTGCCCTCCTCCCTGGGGCAGCCTCTGCCTTGCTTCCAGGTGTGCTGCAGCGGCCTGTGTTGGGTGGTTGGCTGTACGTTGGGTGCTGGTATCTTAAGTGGCTCTTAGCTGCATGACAGTTTGCTGCACGGCGGGAGTCTTTTTGAGGATGGGCTGAGCTGAGGTTGGCCATGTGCTGGGCGGCTGCATGGCGCAGGCGCAAGCGCGGGAGGAGCGGCTGCTGGGGCAGTTGAAGGAGGTGCAGGCGGAGGCGGCAACAAGGGCCGTGGAGGCAGGGCATAAGGCGCAGCAGGTACGTGCGTGCGTGCGGGTGCAGGAGTATGTGCTGTGTGAGCAATCTGTGTCTGTTCCTGAGTTTGAGCGCGCACCGCTTTGCAGCGCACAAAGCGCATGCATGCGTGCGTGGGCAGAGGTGTGTTTGGTGCGCTGTATGTGTGCCTGTGTTCGAGTGCACATGCGCCCATGTGCGCAAGGGTGCGCATGTACGCTGAAGCGTGTGTGCTTCCGTGTGTTGTGGGTTTGTATGCCCCCCTGAGCGCATGTATGCCCTCATAGGCATGGCACAAAGTGTGCACCTCTGACACGGACGTGCGCCTGCGCCATCAACTGCTTTGAGCACCAACGTGCATGCACGTGCCGGCAACTGGATACGAGATAGGAGCACAAAAGCCCGGTGCCGTGCGTGCCTTGGTGGGGGAAGTTTTGATGGGAAGTTGGCAACAGCCCTGGCTTGTATAACAAGCATGGTGCGGTGCATGCCTTGGTGGGGGTGTCAGCGCAGCTGGAGGCGCCCATGCCTGCACGCGTGCCTTCCATGAACAGCTGTGCACAGATGTGTTTGCATGCCTGGGTGTGCCTGCGCAGCTGGAGGCAGCTGTGCAGCGGGAGCAGGAGGCGCGGGCCGCTGCGGAATCAGCACGGTCAAGCGGCCAGGGCATTGAGCAGGAGCTGCGGGCGGAGCTACTGAGGCTGAAGGCGGAGGCCAGCAGGTGCTTGTGCACGTGTGTGCATGTGATTGGGTGTGCATGGGTGTGTAAAGGCATGGGTGTGTGCAAGCGCTCGTGCGTGTTGTGTGAGTGCGTTCATGCTTGCGCATGCTGTGCATGTTGTTCGTAGCATGTGTGTTCATCCTGAGAGTGTGCTTGAAGCTCCCTGATCTAACGTAACACAGTACTGCATTATGGTATGATTGGATGAGCTCATAAGTGGGTGAATTCCAGCACCCCGCCCACACATGGTTCCTTTGGCCTCTGCAACATGCGCGCAGTTTGAAAGGCCTGCTGGACCAAGGGAAGCAGCAGCTGGAGGGCAAATCGAATGAGGCTGTGCAGGTGTGGAAGGCAGCCCAGGGGGGAGGTGCTTGCCAGGCAAATCAGCTGCTGTGCTGTGCTTTGTCAAGCCGCACGCCAGCAGCTGGAGGGCAAATCGAATGAGGCTGCGCAGTGTGTGTGCACAATGTGGGGGTCCAGCAAACCCGATTGGCTTCAAGGCACTGTCAGTGTCAGATCGCATGCGCCGCCTCAATATGCAAGTGCCTGTGAGCACAGGACCTCAGTGCTTTCTCCCCCAGCCCTCGTCCCTGCCCTTGACACACACACACACACACACACACACTTTCTCTCTCTTTCTGCCCACCCATGCCATGCTCTGCACGCTCTCTCCCAAAGCTCGGAAATCAAGTGTCGCCTTGGCACATGCAGGATGTCAATTATTTGACCTCTCTTGCAGACACATGAGGAAGGAGGCGAGTAAGCAGACGCCATGGCGTGCACAGCTGCAACCAAACTGGCTTCGGCTGCCTCTGCTTGTCAAGACTGGTTGAGGACTGGCGCGCGCAAAGGCACGGCATGGGGCACGCAAAATGGCACAACAGTGCACACAAGCACCACGCATGAGCTGCCCATCATTTCCGTCACGCTCAGCCACACACTGCCCTGCTGCACGCGCAGCTTGCGTCCAAAGTGACAGATAGAGAGCGTCGACTCCTGGACGTCCAGTCGTCCTTGACGAACCTGCAGGTGGGAAACTTGCATGCAGGTAGACTGTGTACGCCTCTGTGTGGCTGCCGCCTCATGCCCAACCACGCCTGCATGCAGAGTGTTGGGCTTGCTCTCACAAATAGGGTGTGGTGGGGGCCCAAGCAATCTACTGCTGCATCTCACACGAACACGTGCGCGCACACCTTGCCCCACTCATGTTCTTGCAGAGTGAACGCGCAATGATGCTGGTGCGGCTGGAGGCGCTGCAGCATGAGCACCAGGGGGTGGTGGAGCAGCTGAGCGCCTTGCACAGAGAGAAATCGGCGCTGCAGCAGGGGTATGAGCAGCAGCTGAGCGCCTTACACAAGGAGAAGTCGGCGCTGCAGCACGAGTATAAGCAGCAGCTGGAGCAGCTGCGGCAGCAGCAAGTGCCCCCCCTAGAGGCTCAAATGGATGACGCCGGCACCAGCGAAGGTGTGTGCGCAGTGAGCGCGCATGCACAGATGCCTGTTTGTGTACATGTGCGTGCAACACGATGTGTGTGCCAGTGCGCGGGCGTGCACTTGTGTGTGTGTACGCGCGGGAGGGCATGTGCATGTGCAGACATCTGCAAACATGTGTATCCTGTTAGAGCTCTACCATGCACGCAAGTCACAGTCACATGGCACGATCCGCATGCTTCTTGGAGCAGATGGCGCGCAGCAGCAGCCCCGCAAGAAGGTCCGTGCCAAGCGCTCGCCCCCCACACCCCCTGCAGCCACTCCCGACGAAGCAGGTGAGCTAGTGGCCAAACCCAACAGGGTAGCCGAGCCTGACAAGGAGGGGCGCGTCAAACGTACATGGAGGGGCCTGCAGGCACATTGTTGATGAAAGGCGCTGGCTGCCAAATTGAACATTTACAAGGGCGTGCTTGCTTGCACAGCACAGCGCATCGCACTCACACATAGCCTTATAGAGGCTTTCACGGGTACACTTCCGTGAGACTGCGCCCAGGCTGGCACACGCACACATGCACGCATGCACACACATGTACACGCTCGCACATTCACTTGCGCGCGCGCGCGCACACACACACACACACACACACACACACACACACAAGCAAGTCTGCACACAATACACACACACATGGACGCAGGCCCAAGCAGTGCCGGTCCCCACAGTGGGGCATCAAAGAGGAATGCGCCTGGTGGGTGGTTCATCAGGTCAATGTGGAGGGCACTGATAGGCTTGTGGCTTGGGCACAGAGCAGCTATAGGGGGCCGCATGCAGGCCAGGAAGTTGACAGCATACACATTAATGAGAAGACCTGGCTTTCGTGATGTGGGGGGGGTGGTAGGTATGGTTGCGGATGAGCAGGTCTGCCTGTATGGGGTGCAACATGTCTTGCAGCAGCTGCTGAGCGAGGACGCAGAGCAGGGCACGAGTTGCCTTGTGCAGGCTTTGACTAAACTTAGAGACTATGTTCTGACAGGGAATGCATGGCTTGGCATGTCGTAAGCTGCCAGGAGGCGCAGGTGGCACAGCCAAAGAATGCATGGCTTGATGCGTCATAGGCTGCCAGGAGGTGCAGGTGGCACAGCCAAAGAATGCATGGCTTGATGCGTCATAGGCTGCCAGGGGGCGCAGATGGCACAGCCAAAGAATGCATGGCTTGATGCGTCATAGGCTGCCAGGGGGCGCAGGTGGCACAGCCAAAGAATGCATGGCTTGGCGTGTTGCAGGCTGCCAGGAGGCGCGGGTGGATGCGTCACATGGGGCTGAAAAGCTTGTCCTCCACATGCCCCCTTTTCCCCCCATCATCGATCTTTGTGACACACACATAAATACACAGGGTGTAACGCACACATAAATACACGAGTGCGCGTGTGGGGGGGCACGTGTGTGTGTGTGTGTGTGCGTGCGCGCAAGTGCAGCACATATCTTATGTTGTGCGTGTACGCGGCCACAGGTGACGACGCCCCCCCTCCTAGGAGGCCCCTGCAGCTCCCTAAGGACTTGAAGGACATGAAGGTGCGCTGTTGCAGTGCCGCATCTTGCCGTGTTGAACCTGCATGACTGACGTAAACAAGGTGATGGTGTGCTATGGCAGTGCCGCGTGTTGCGGCATGGAATGTGCACCTGCTGCAACCCTGTTTCATGTGAGGCCATACTTTCACATTGTATGTCTGCTGGTGTGTGTTCATGTGTGACTAGGTCTGTGTGCTGTGGTCTGTCTCGCCAGCACAAAGGCCGCCTAAGAGAGGGGGAACATTGAGAGAGGAAACCAAGTACTCTGGGGCAGGAAGCTCAAGCAGTGTGTCCTTGGGGATGAGTGTGCCATGCAAGATGAATCCCCCTCCAGACAAGAAAGAAGGGTGGTCCTGTGTGGGAGGCGCATTGACGCGCTGCAACGTTCATGGGCTCCTGGAGGAGCGTGCAGCAGAGGGTTGGAGCCCAGGGCTTGGCAGGAGGATTCTCTGCAGCAGGCAAGGCCTTAGCTGACATGACGCACAAGCGGGTGTGCCATGTGCATGTGGAGATGCGTGAGTGAGAAGATGTGTGTCCAAATGAGACTCTAAGTGACGGAGCGTGCTGGCCACCAGAGCTTGAGCTCCTGCCCCTGATTTTAATGTGCAGATCCAACAGATCAAGGACTGGCTCACGGAATCCGCAAACGCAGTACAAGAGGTAGGAGCCCAGCTGCTCAGAACGAGCAGGGATATGCTTGCCATTTAAGTGAACTGGCCATCTCCTGCTGCTTTGGGCATGAGAGGATGAGATGAATGTTCAGCACCGGGCGCACGTGCAGACAACTTAGTCAGGGCATCTAAACACTTTTTCAAGCAACCATATCAGCAAGTCCAATCAACTAGCAGCACAAGGCAATGCAAAAACCATGTGTGCTGCAAATGCATTGGCCTGGCACTGAAGTATGGCTGCACCTTTTACACCCTCTATGGATTGCGGGCCTTTCACTGTGCAATTTTCATACCAGGGGGAGATCCGGCTTTGTAAGGCATTCACAAAGGGAAACGTCCCTGCCGCCAAGTCTATACTTAGGGTTCAAGGTCTATGCTAATACACGCATTCAGATGACTGGCAGCGTGCATTGATAATTGCATGAGCAACGCCTGATTGATTTCATGAACAATTGGAGAAGCATACATTGATTTCTAAGTGTAGCCCCCGGGTACTGAGCAATTTTGTCGTGTAAAGTAGCCATAAGCAGAGACAAGGTTGTATTATGATCAATCAAATCTGAATAAGCACCCCAGAATCGACAATGCCTGGCAGTGCAGGCATGTACAGGCTGGCATTTTCAAAGCTCAAGATTGGTGTCTTACACGCAGGTTTTTGAGTTGGGCAACAGGGGGGCAAAGAGGGAAGATTGGGTCAAACTGGTTAAGCAGAAGCTGGAGGAGCAGGCCTGAAGGACATGAAACAAACGAGTGAGGACAGACTTGTTTATGGTCGTAGGGAGAAGAGGCGGCAGATGGATTATTACAAGCACGTCTATGCAAACTAGACACCTGAATGTGTGTGTGTTAAAAGGAGTTGCCCACTGGTGCAGCTAGCAGGTCAATTGGGGCCCCGTCAACCTTGAATAAGGCCACAAGTCGACTTAAGACCACGAAGTGCTGATCTGGTGGGCAGTCTGCCATGCTCCTGGTAGGCGACATAGTCCGCCGGTTTAGGCCCTGATTCCTTACCACCAGCAGTGGCCCGCAGCAAATCGCGGTGCATATGATTTAGTGGGCTGTGTTTAAGTGATTTTTATGCTACAGTATGTGGCGTGGTACAAGGGCATCGCCTCCCTACTGGTGTTATAGAGAGCTCCCAGATCTCTATTCAATAGATAAGTTATGGAACCAACTGCTAGCTCGTTCAAGTTGCACACAGTATTGAGTGCGCTTAACTCGGCACTGTCACGCCAGATAAGTGCTGCAGCCAGAAGTGTGCTGCACTGCGTGTTCAGTCGGTTGGAGTTGGTTGGCCGAGTACTTGACCAGTTGGCAATACAGCTATCGCTATACTAATGTAGTGGCTATGTCTAGAGGCTATTCTGCATACAGCAGACTCTCGGCCTGACAGCACTTCAAGTTGTAGACCTAAATAAACCACTAAATATTTTTTTGCGCCTCCAAGAAAAGACTACGTCAGGGGCGTGGCAAATTTTTTGGCGTGCTTTTGACACCCAACTAATGTAAATCCCTGCAAAGTTACAAGTTAAGGGGTTAACCGCCAGCCAGGTCTTTAGGCTGGTTAGTTGCTAGTCTTTGCCAGCCAAAAAATTATCCTTAATGTCCAAAATGAAATGGCAAAGTCTATTGCGCCGTTGAGAAAGAAAACAAAGACAGTCTGACTAGGCAAGGCATGTGGAATATAAGGGGCCTCCATAGAAAAGGATTGGCAGAAAGGGAAGAAAAGGAAAGAGTACTTTCTTCTGAGAGAGCACACAAACAAGTCTTGACAGTG
>LFCJ01004656.1_pt1 | contig 10056 bp, 11 predicted proteins | sample 643141 | NCBI WGS metagenome assembly LFCJ01 (sample SAMN03766243, study PRJNA286221) | soda lake metagenome | biome: soda lake; feature: Kulunda steppe; material: water; isolation source: sample B1-Br-g2 brine of Lake Bitter-1 | place: Russia: Kulunda steppe | collected 2010-07 | reverse complement strand
TGGACATGGGGGAGCCGCAGCAGCAGCAGCAGCAGCAGCAGCAGCAGCAGCAGGTGCAGGGGCATTCACCTCATGGCCATGGCCCTATGGCTCTAGAACCCTCGGTGCCTCCACCCTCATCTCTGGTCATCGAGGAGCCGCAGCAGCAGCAGCAGCAGCAGCAGCAGCAGCAGCAGGTGCAGGGGCATTCACCGCACGGCCATGGCCCTATGGCTCTAGAACCCTCAGTGCCTCCACCCTCATCTCTGGTCATTGAGGAGCCGCAGCAGCACCAGCAGCAGCAGCAGCAGGGGCAGTCACCGCACGGCTATGGTCCTATGGCTCTAGACCCGCCGGCACCACCCACCGCCAATGGTTCCAGCGCAGGCGCAGGCCCGACCAGGAGCTGCACGCAGCTTCCTGCTGGAGGCTCTGCGGATGGGCCCCCCGGAAGCCCTGCAGCAGCAGCAGCAGCAGCAGCAACAGCAGCAGCAGCAGCAACAATAACAATGGAAGCGCCACCTTCAGGTGTGCCGCGCGCAGCAGAAGCGGTGGCAGCAGCCCCGTCGTCGGTTGCAGGCGCACCGTCACTCCCGGCACCCGCACCTGCCCTGCCTGCTCCTGACGCGGAGGCCACAGAAGGAGCACCCACAGCGCCCTCGCAACGCACAGCAGGCACAAGCGCGGGCGCGGCCGCAGCGCTCGCCGCTTTGCCCATGGATCCCTCTGCGCTGGGTCCCCCACTGCCTGGTGTGTGTCCCTGCAGTGTGGTGCTTCGCGCATGCGAGGCGCGCATTGCCAAGCGTACGGGCGTGTGCGCATGAGCCATGTCGCTTGTGACATGCACATGGGCCATGCCGCTTGTGACATGCACATGGGCCATGCCGCTTGTGACATGCGCATGAGCCATGCCGCTTGTCACATGAGCACGCAGCACCGGGGCCGTTTTTTGGAATGCACACTTTTGATTCAATTGGCTGTGCCAGCAACAGCACCAAGGGGGTGGGTGGGAGGCAGATGGGGAGACAGCGGGAGAGGCAGAGGATGAAAGGCAAAGGGGGAGAGGCTGAGGGGCAGGCAGCAAGGCGGACGTGCACGTCCTAGGCGCGGGTTCAAAAAGAAAATGAGTCGGGCGCACGCCGGGGAAGGGGGTAGGGAGGAGGAAAAGGAGCGCGCAACCCCTTTGAGATGCAAGCACAGCGCATTGCTGGATGCACGTCCGCATGTGCTTGCATCTACGCGCACAGCCCCTTGACCACGCCCTCACCCGCCGGCAGTGCTCAGCGCAAAAGTGAGCCGACTCAGCTCAGCCTGCAGGCAGGGCTCCTCGTCGGTGTCCGCCAGCGCTGTTGTCCCGCCCCCTACCCCGCACACCACTGTTGTTTTTATGCCTGTCGCGCGCAATGCGGGGCACACTGTGCTGTGAGGGGCGGTTGCGCGAAGCGGCGGAGGGACGGAGGGAGGTGCACACGTATTCCTTGCAAGCACACGTGGGAACACCACGCTTGCCTCCAATCGCCCCTTGCCGCACTTTTGTCACTAAAACACCACAGCGGACAAACTTGGCATCAAAGTCCACGCGTGGGGCGTGGGAGGGGGTGCTAGGGGAACCTGACACTTGCCCGCAAGTGCACCGTTCGGTAAGCCGCGACCACCGGCGGAGTGCCCTCAAACTACTTTTTCCAAGCAACAATTACTTATGTTCCAATGACATGCTTTTACATGAATTTGCATTCTTAGAAACGGCCCAATTACCTATACCAAGTGGCCAAGTGGCTCTGACAAGGTGCAAACCAATAGCATCAGATCATTGGCCCCAGCTTGTTCATTCCAGCTAGACCTGTACAGTTGGGCTTGCCTTGTGCAGTTGGGCTAGTCCTCTTCAGTTGGGTCGGGCTTGTACAGGTAGGCTTGTCCTGTACAGTTGGGCTGGTGCACTCTTGATGGCCCTGCAGGGCCGGCATTCAGACAATGTGCTGCACCGTTGTTCGCCAAAGTCAGCCGCAGGCCTCTAGCTCGCTCGTCATGTGTTGCTGCCTTTTTGCCGACGCCCCCCGCCGCCCCCGCCCAGCCGCCTGCTGCAGCGTTGTCCATCCTGGAATGTGGTCCAGGACACCAAAAATCCACTGGTGCAATGTTGCAACCAAGAGGAACAACACAAGGAGCCTGTCGATCAGCATGAGGCATGCAGTGACCAGCAAATAAAATGCCTTTCAAAGAGCATACCAACTACCCAGCTGCTGCCCTGAACTGCCTCCTCCCTGCTCTGCAGACGACTTCTCGCTGTGCTTGGACGACCCCCCACCGCTGTGTGTCCTGCACGCCCACGGAGACCTGCTGCCCTCATGCGAGGCGGAAGCGGTGGAGGATGCCGCCATCAAGCAGCGCCTGCTGGAGGTGTGGGAGCAGCGGCTGCACCGGGCACTGCACAGCCTGTCCTGCCTGCAGGTATGTCCCCAATGGGGTGCTCACCCCATCAGCAAGCATGGCATGCTTGCGGCTGTCTTTGAGCGCATGTGAGTGGGCCTGTGCAGAGGCCTGTATGCTCCATGTGCGCATGCATACCTGCAGGCATCACACTCTAGCGCGTGCATGCTTGCAGGCACTAGGCGCAAAGGCCCTGCGTGTGTGGGTGTGGTAGCTGTGCAAAATGCTTTGCAGCCCTGTCTGCTTGTGGTGCACTTTTGGGCTCCTTCTTGGCAGTGCAAGTAGTTTGGATCCGCCTCCCCCGAATTTTCTGACATGCAAGTGCATGTGGTCTTTTTGCGCGTGTGTGCTTGCGTGCGCGTGCGTGTGTGTGTTTGGTTGTCTTGATTACCTCTACTGCGTCAAGCACTTCAGGTGCGACTTTGCGTGCTGCGCATAGTGAAAGGCTGCAATCTGTGCGCATCTGCCTGATTCAGCTTTGGATACTCGACATATTTGGATGTGCACGTCATCTTTGGCTGTGCTTGACATCTTTGGATTACATGATCCCTGCATTGAATTACGTGATGCTTGCATGGCGGTAACATCTTTGGATGACATGATGCCTGCATTGAATTACGTGATGCTTGCATGGCGGTAACATCTTTGGATGGTATGACGCTTGGAAGACTGCGCCAGGCAGCACATTGTTATGCTGCAAGTCCAGCTGAATACTTGACATGAATGTATGCTCCCACGGATGTGGAGTCTGCTAACCCAGCTGAGGGTGTCTTCCATTGCACAGTTTAGGAAGAGCAAGCCGGGCACGTGAAGCAATTCTAACATTCAGATCTATGACATCTTGTCGCAACCATGGGCAGGTTCCTTGTTAAAAGTGTTCATGTCCTAAACTTTTGTGTGATGTCACGTTGCCTCGAGTCCTCATTTATGCATAGCTAATCATTGATCCATCTATCCATGGACCATCTTGACTCCACCTATGTATGGACCATCATGAGTATATTGAGGGTGCCCACTCAGGGTCAGGCAGTGGTCAGGGCTTGCATGGGTAATGCCTATGTAGCCAGTGACATGCTCAACTCATGGCTGCAGCATCATCCTGGTGGAGGGGACACACCGTGCTTCGGCCCTTGGTGTCTGCTTTTCATTGATTTTCGTTGAATTTCATTGATTTTCAGCATCATCCTGGTGGAGGGGACACACTGTGCTTCGGCCCTTGGTGTCTGCTTCTCATTGATTGATGTAGTGGATTGCTGTGCTGCCTATTTACACTTTCCCGCTCTTTTCTTGGAGCATCAGCACCTGCTGATGCAGCCAGATACGCTCCATACATGAAGCCAGATTGGGCCTTGCTCCCCGTTGTGCTCTCCCTTGCAGGAGTACTGAGTAGCCTGCTGCAGCCCTGAGCCCTGTGTTTGCAACAACGAAATACACATTGCTTGATGAGCACCAAGTCAGTTCTTCACCTGCACAAGCAGAGTTGGCATGACCAGGGGATGTTGAGTGCAGGAAGAGCGTTGTTTGTAGCTGGCATCCCCTACTGCTGATGCACCTGCACGAGGCAGGCACCTCTGCTGCAGGTGCACATGCATGAAGCAGGCACCTCTCCTGCAGGTACACATGCATGAGGCACGCAACAAGCAGATGTTCAGTGGCTGGGGACCTGGGCTGGTTCTGGCGTCCTCTATTGCTCGTGCACGTGCAGGCGGATGTTGAGTGTGGGAAAGCCATTGTGGATTCCGATATCCTCTGCTGCTCGTGCACGTGCAGGCGGATGTTGAGTGTGGGATAGCCATTGTGGATTCCGATATCCTCTGCTGCTTGTGCTTGTGCAGGAGGTGGGCACCATGCAGGTGCAGGACGTTAAGAAGAGCAGGAGCAAGGCCGCGCTGCAGGCAAGGTTGGAGGAACGGGAGCGAGAGAGGGCCAGGAAGGACATGGCAGAGGTGAGCTGGCTGCCCTGCAAGGCAGTGCTGTAGTGCGCTGATGAGCTTGTCCATGTGCCACTTCTCGCTGACCCCTGCACAGCATATATACGCGCACGTGCACACTTGTCTCCAGGAGTAGGTTGTGCCCTTAGGGGGGGGGACAAGCGCCCGTCACTTCCATCATGCGCATGCGCCCATCAGCGATGACATCAAGAGTGCACACAAGCATTAATGCTCACACAAACGCGCACACGCACGAGCACGCGCGCACACGCACAAAACGCACACACGCGCACGCGCGCACGCTACCTGCAGGAGGAGGACGTGTCCTCGGAGGAGGATGGTGACGCCCCAAGCAAGCAGCGCGGTGAAGCTGTCCAAATGACGCCGGATCTCATGCAGCAGGTGTGCGGCTGTGCAAGTGTCTGCGTTGTGTTCATTTCATGCGGCAGGTGTGTCTGCGCTGCTGTGTGCATCTCATGCGGCTGGTGTGCCTGCGCTGCTGTGAGCCTCTCATCCGGCAAGTGTGCTGCTGTGTGTTTGTGTATGCGCTGTGTGTATGTCCCTTGGTTTATGTGTATATGTGCGTATGCACGTATGTGCACTTGTGCACGCGCACGCATGCGCTTCACTCACACACAAATCCCGCCAAGATCAGAGCCTGGCGTGCGCACACCAAAGGGTCTGCATTCTTCAGCTAGAGCACATAATATGGGACAAGGCGTCCCATACTCTGGTCACACAAGGCATCCCATACTCTGGTCACACAAGGCATTTCATACTCTTGCTCTGGTCAGGGAACTGCGTCCCTCAAAATATTTTGGGGTCCAGCTCCCTGGCTGCCTCAGTGCACTCCTATCTTTGGAGTATGACTGCAAGGTTTCCTGGGCGCTTTGTTTCAAGGGCCCACTTTTGTCCTCTTATGGCCCTCTCTTGCTGAGCTGTGCATCATTTGAGAGGTGCATCAATAGTTAAGCGGGTCAGCCCACACTGTGATGGTACATGCTCCGTCTGGGACCAGCGAGTTGTCTGCAATCAATCAATCACTGGTAGATGCTCTGTCTGGGACCAGCGAGTTGTCTGCGATCAAAGTGGGTTGCAAGCCAAGTAAGTATGCTATGAGCCTCCTGATGGATGCAAAATCAATTGCCAAGCCTGTCCCTAGGTCTGCTTTGCGCTATGCCTCACATCAAACCAGCGAGTCCTACGTGATTGCCGTCTGTTTTGACTCTCAGACCAACGGCAGCCATGCAAGATTCCAGAGTGCCAGTGTCTATGAAGTCAAGATGTTGACAAGTGCCAGTGTCTATGAAGTCAAGATGTTGACAAGTGCCAGTGTCTATGAAGTCAAGATGTTGACAAGTGCCAGTGAACATGAAGTCGAGGTGTTGAGGAGTGCCAGTGTTCATAAGCTGACGAGTGCTGGTGTTTATTAGTTCAAGGCGTTTATGAGGTCAGGATGCTTGTGAGGGCATGGTGTTTGTGAGGGCAAGCTGAATTTAGGCGTTGCGGCGTTGCCACGCGCCCTCCAGCTGCTGCATGCCGCGCCATTGCTGTGCAGATCAGTGCACGTCTGCTGGAAGCAGCGCAGGCACGCCACGTCACCCTAGGGAGGGCTAGGGCATCCCGCAGGGAGGCCGAGACTGCGCAGAAGGCTGCAGAGGCACGCGCGGCCAGGCAGCAGGAGCTCCAGCAGCAGCAGTGGCGGCGGCAAGACAGAGGGCAGCAGCAGCAGCAGGAAGGCGAGCAAGGTCATCAGCAGCAAGCAGAGGAAGGAGCTACTCAGCAGCAGCAGCAGCAGCAGCAGCAAGGAGGGGAGCAAGGTCAGCAGCAGCAAGCAGAGGAACGAGCAACTCAGCAGCAGCAGCAGCAGTTGCAGCTGCAGGCAGCCTCGGATCCAGTAGACCTTAAGGATGAGATTGTGCTCGACATCCTTGTGTACGCCGCCTTGAAGAGCAATGTGGTGGGTGTTTTTCCAAGATGTGAGCACCGTACCTTGCCGGACGACCATGTGCTTGCATGCATCCACCTTGACCACGCTCTCGACCGCCAACTCCGCTCCCCTGCCCCCTCCAGCGCACACCAATCCCTTGAGGCAGGGTACACAGCAATCGGCTCTGACAAGGCACCAGTACAAAACACTGACATGCACCAGTACAAAACACTGACAAGGCACCAGTACCAAACACTGACATGCACCAGTACAAAACATGTGCATGTGTGGAAGCTCATGTGTGAGGGGGGCACGGTGGGCACTTTCTAGTCAACTTTTTGTACATCAAGCGTGCCCCCATGTAATGGCGTTGATGACTTTTGTATCAACTTTTTGTACATCAAGCGTGCCCCCATGTAATGGCGTTGATGACTTTTATATCAACTTTTTGTATCAACTTTTTGTATCAGGGGTGCCCGCCCCCATGTAATGGCGTTGATGACTTTTATATCAACTTTTTGTATCAACTTTTTGTATCAACTTTTTGTATCAACTTTTTGTATCAGGGGTGCCCGCCCCCATGTAATGGTGTTGATGACTTTTGTATCAACTTTTTGTATCAACTTTTCGTATCAGGGGTGCCCGCCCCCATATGTAATGGTGGCGTTGGTGAGGCACGACATGTGACCAGCAAGAGCTTACAGATGCCCAGCTGCTGCATTGATATTGCAGCTCTCTCAAATTTCTCTCAGCCCTCATCTTTTGCAATGCATCAGCATCAAGCGCGCTCCATCCATGTCCCTCCTTATGAATTTAGGTCTCACATTTTTGAGCCCTTGCACATCAATGGTGCAACCTCTCCAACCCTTGGGCACAAGTGGTGGCTGTGTCCATGGTTTTGCGGGGCTTCCAGGTACTGCTTGGAATTCCCTGTGTGACTGCTTTCCTGACAGCCTGCGCCGCCCCCATGCCTGATGCCTGCGTGCCGCCTGCCCACCCCTCTTGCAAAAATGGTGGTGGATGAGTTCATTGAGCTGGGTCCCCAGCTGCTATCTGTGCGCCATAGGATTCCTGCGCTGCCTCCCTGCCCGGTGGCAAACTTGCACTGCCTCCCTGTCCCATGCTTGCGTGCCGCCTGCCCACCCCCCTTGCACAACACAGGTGGTGGATGAGTTCCTGGTGTTGGGCTCCCAACCGCTGACCGTGCTGCATGACAACCTCCATTGCCTGGCAGGAGCCCACCTCCACGCCATTGGGGCTGAGGGCAGTGGTGCTGCTTACTTCTATGCAGAGGTGCAGTACGTGCCCCTGCTGCACACTGTTGCGTACTCTGTGCTCGCGTGCTGCGTACTTCTATCCTTTCATGCTGCGTACTTCCATGCAGAGGTGCAAAGCATGCCTGCTGCTGGCGGCATGAACCACACATGCTAGGTCTTGGGACGTGCCCGCTGCTTTGCTTGCCCCTTCCCCTGTGGCTCTAATTGGCCACATTAGCCGCAAGAGGTCAGACCTTGTGACATTTGCCCGCACCAACCACAAAATAGGTCATAACCTCGTGGCATGCCTGCACCTAGGCTAAGTGTGCTCTAGTGCCTGCTGGTACTGCAGCACTTGCCTGCTGCTGCAGAGGAGGGCAGAGAGGGGCACTAATGGCTCCATTCTTCGGATGCCTGGTCATGCACGGGTGTGCCTGCATATATTGCGCTGCTTGCCATGGAAATGCAGCTGGGCCCGGTTCACGGTGATGTGCATGAAGCCTGGTTTATCATATTAGGTTCCCTCTTTTTAGGAAGCCTGAACCTCACCTTCAGAGCTGTGTCTAAATAAAGTTCAGGGCGTGTCTGGAGGCTGGTGTATTGGAAAAGGTCCCCTGTTTTCAGAGCATGGCCTGCCAGGACTTTTGAGTAGCCCTGCTGTGCGCCAAATTTGTACAGGCGGCACATTGAAGCATGACAGCTCAGAGGACAAAAAGCTCTGCTGTTGCTATTTTTTTTCAGGGGTGCTTCTTCAATGACACGAGAAGACCTGGTGCAGAGGACCTCTCCCGTCCAGTGCAGGAGCTCTTCCGGTGCGTGTGCACGCGCGCGCGTGTGTGTATGTGTGTGTGTGCCTGAGGGGGGGGGGTTAGGGGGTTGCATGCATGCATGTGTGAAAGAATGTAAAGCTCAATTCCTTTGCCTGACGAAGAGGACCCCTCCTGTCCAGTGCACAAGCAGTCCTCTTGGTGCATGTACATGCGCACTCCTGTAAGTGCGTATAAGTTTGTGGTGCACAAGCATGGGCATGATAATGTGTAAAGTGGACTATTCCTGCCTGGAACAAGAGCGCTTCCTGCTTGTGTGTATGTACATGTGCCCATGTTAATGCTAACCTGTGTGCGCGCGTCTTTGTCTAGTGCTCATGTGTACATATGTGCGTAGCTGTCTGTTGCGCTTGTGTGTGTGTGTGTCCTGTGCTCACACACACATGCGTATGAATGTTGTGTGAATATGTGCGTGTGCAAATGTGCATGCATCGTGTAGGCTTGACAGGCGCAGTATGTCCGCAGAAAGGTGCATCCACTTCTGTATTGTGCGCACTGATTGCGCAAGGGCTTTTCAAGCTGTGGCTTGAGAAAGCTCTGATGGGAGCCTCAATGGATTGTAAGAGCTACTGCATCAACAAGAGGCATTGGAAAGAGGCATACGCTTAGAGCCTGTACCTTAGAAAGCTTCGGAAAGAGGCATACGCGTTGCATCATGGTGCGATGCGCCCATGCCCCATGTGAACTGTGTGACTTCTGAAGTCGAGGACATCGTGAATGCCCAATGCAAACCGTCAAACTGGCAAACTGTGTGAGCTTTTGAGTACATCATAGATGCCCCATGCAAACTGTGTAAGCTTTTGATTCGAGGACATCATGATTGCCCCATGCAAACTGTGTGAGCTTTTGAGTCGAGGTCATCATGATTGCCCCATGCAAACTGTGTGAGCTTTTGAGTCGAGGACATCATGACCATTATCGCACATGGGCGCCATTGTGGACATGCACAACATGGCAAAAGCGCTGCGTTCATAATATTCATGCCGTGTATGCTGTGCAACCACGTTCTCCCTGAGCATTTGCGTTTGCTCGGTGGCACTCGTCCTTATCTGCATGATCAAGAAGACCGCCAAAGAGTATGCATGTGTGCACGCGTCATGTTGTCTTTCAAATTATGAGTATTAGACATGTGTTTAAGTTGCTTATACGTATGGGTGCCTGCATGCATCCCGAGGCTGCGCCTGTGCTCATATAAAAGCCCCTTTGAGTTCCTTATGCATGGCACGCACTCACATACACACGTTGCACCTGGACTCAAATGCAAATCCCTTTGAGTTCCTTATGCATGCCTCCTGCTGACAACATCCAATGTTCACCTCTAAATTTGCCATTTGTAAAATTGTGGGCTTCCCACTTGCTTGTGGTGAACAGGTGGAGGCGCCTCCAAACACTTTCAGAAGCTGCGCCTTTGCTCGCATGCCTCTGTGTCCCTGTAGGTCCAAAGGTGTGCTGCCCACGCACTTCTACAGAAGGGGCGGAGTCAAGCTTGCGTGCAAAGATCTGAAGGAGGATGGGGGGGACGGAGGAGGCAACCTGCGCACGGCTAGCATGGAGGTGTGTGTGTGTGTGTTGCTCTGTCTGCTCAAGCATTGTATGGGGTTGCTCTGTCTGCTCAAGCATTGTATGGGGGGTGTTGAGTTGCTCTGTCTGCTCAAGCATTGTATGGGGGGTGTTGAGTTGCTCTGTCTGCTCAAGCATTGTATGGG